>Ga0209292_1007046_pt1 | contig 10831 bp, 8 predicted proteins | sample GOMGulsemesocosm_2_FD_184634 | JGI IMG/M metagenome (GOLD analysis project Ga0209292, IMG submission 184634) | Methane-oxidizing microbial communities from mesocosms in the Gulf of Mexico - GOM9C Gulf of Mexico (SPAdes) (version 2) | ecosystem: Environmental > Aquatic > Marine > Cold seeps...
TGATAATTTCACAAAATTAACTAAATATAGAATGACTATGTTTAACAAATTTTGTTTATTCTAAGCTCACCAATGTAGCTCTGAGTAGGGAAGAAATTTAATCAAATTGGTATAAGTTAAAGAAACGACGCTCTAAGACAAAAGCCTTATCGAAATAGAATTCTCCCAGCCTGCTGTTAGATATATCTCATTAACAACGCAACTTTCAATTAAGTGAATAAAAATTTAAAGGTAAACTAGACTCAGTGGTTGACAAAAGAACTCATTTGAAAGATTATATAGCCATCTAAACGCCCAAACATCTAAAAACAAACAAAGAAGAAATATTTTGACTACGCAATCAGAGCTACAAACTAGATACAATGACATTAATCGAGGTGTCTACTTTATTGGTACTACACCACCTAAAAGTGACACACCACTTGATAAAGTGAATGAAATTGCCGAAAAGCTACTTGAACGTGTCAGTGATATCGATATAGACGGTCTGATTGTTTATGATATTCAAGATGAAAATTCGCGTATTAGCAAACCTCGACCTTTCCCGTTTAAATCGACCCATGATACGAGACTTTATTCTTCTTTATTGAATAATAAATCAAACCGTCCTGTTATTACCTATAAAAGTGTTGTGCAATCTAATAGCGCTGAATTTAATGAATGGGCAAATGAGGCGTGGGAAAAGTATGGTGTAAAAGATGTGGTACTCGTTGGTAGCCCGTCAAAAGATAATGAGATATCTCTACCTTTAGCTGGTGCTTATAAAACATTAGTAGATAATCAGCATGATTTTTTTATTGGTGGAGTAACGATTGCTGAGCGTCACGCCAGTAAAAAAGATGAACATGAACGTTTAATTGCAAAACACCAACAAGGTTGTAGTTTCTTTATTTCTCAAGCGATATACAACCCACAAGCGACCATAGATTTACTTACCCGTTATGCTATTGAATGCCAAAAGAAAGACATAAAACCTCAACGCTTGATCTTAACTTTTTCCCCTTGTGGTAGTGAAAAGACCTTAGAATTTATTGAATGGTTAGGTGTTAATGTTCCTGAAGCAACCAGCTTACGTATTCTGAATGCAGACAACCCTTTGTATGAGTCAATTCGTAATTGTGTTAATAGCTTGCAGCAAATTCTAGATGCAATTCTCCCTTATGATTTACCTTTAGGTTTAAACATTGAGAGCTTAACTAACCGTAAAGAAGAAATAGACGGTTCTATTTTACTGTATAAGTTATTACGTTCAAAAATGGATAATTTTTTAGCTAAAAAAGAACTAGCTGCATTAAATAAATAAGATTTTACCGACAAGACTCACCATTATGGGGAGTCTTGTATGTACAAAAAGCTATTGCAAACAAATATATTGAGGCAGTTTAACGCTGAGGTGAGCTGTTCAACAAAGGGTTAGCGGTTTAGTAAATAAAGTACTAACTCTATGTATTGCTCTTTTGACTCAATAGCGCCTGTTTCTACTTTATATTTACCATTTACAATAACCGTTGGAACACTCGTTATTCCTTGTTTTCTTAGTATCTCTGTCTCTTTGTTCATTTTACTTACACCCGTTTGAACAGAAAAACTATCAAAGACTTCATCAAAGCGTTGTCCGTCGATTCCCTGTAATAAGAAGATATTCTTAATGTCTTTCTTGGTACTAAAGTTTGCACGACTTACATGAATATATTTAAAAATTGCCGCAGTAATTTCCTCTTCAATATTTAAAAATTTGGCTGCCAATATAGCTTTAGATAACGCTTTTTCAATAGCAACGTCTCGCCCAGGCATACCCTCAATATGGTTCTTTATTAAAGGGACATTGTTGGGAAGTTTTGCTTTTAATGCTCCGATTATAGGCTCCTGCCTATAACAACCAGGACAATAAAAAGAGAAGAATTCACGCACTTCCTTAGCTGAATTAAGATTGCCATGGATGGGCATGCTTAATTCGTTATAATGCGTGCCCTTGATAAAGTCAGCTGCACTAACAAATGCGCTAGACAAAAGTAAAAAACTAGTCAGTACGAACGCTGATATAATCTTGAAATTGTTTTGATTTTTCATGGTTTTCCTTAGGTGGTATTTGAAGATAATATTTGAAGGTAATCTTTGACTCTAATAATCTGTTTGTGGCACTAATTGTCTTTGACACGAGTTATTAGAAGCCTTAAATCTATTAGGTCTTATTTACTCGATATGGATTGATGCAATTGAGCCAGTAATTGCTCAGGATTTAAAACTCCTTGAATAACTGCGCCATTAGGTAATACCATGGTGGGTGTTGCTGATATACCAAATTCAGCGGCTAACAACATTTGCTCATTAAGATTATGAAGGCAGGTTTTACTCACCGAGGGGCTAGGCATCGAAAATTTCCCTCGCATGGCAAATGTCATACTCTCTTGTGGGTTTGAAGAGCATAAAACCGCAGCTGTCTTATCATAAGATGCAGAATGTTTGCCTGCTCGAGGAAACATCACATAGTTAACGCGGATACCTAGCGCATTATATTGCGCCATGTTGCCATGAAAACGTCGGCAATAGCCGCAATCAATATCGGTGAATAAGGTCACCGAAAATAATTCTTTTACCGTCGCAGGGAAAGTTAATTGGTTTTTATCACTCAACTGATCAAGCGCTTTAACACGATTTTTTTGTGCTACTTGCTCACTGAGCTCTATTTTTTCTTGAGTATCAATCACCTTACCTAGATAAATATATCGACCATCGTTGCTAGCAAAAAAACTACGTGCACCAATATTTACTTCAAGTAACTGTTGATTGTATCGACCGATAGAAATGTTGGCAGTGTTTTGAAAGAATGTATGGATACTCTGATATGCATCGGGTGATATAAGGGAGGAATCAAACTCTTGGACGCTATCACTCAAAGCATAACTTGTTTGCATAAAAGCGAGCGAGGTTATCGTTAGCATACTCAAAAATGTAGCGGTGAAATTCTTAAATATAAACCTGATTTTTCTCATACAAAGTCCTAATGTAATCTTGCCTATTGAGAGGCAATATTTTATTAGGCTAAGGTAGTTTCTTCAGTGATAAAAAACTAATCATTAGTTCTATTATTATCTATATTTATCTATATATCATTTACAAACAATAACTTAAATTCGAATCCGAGTTAGCTTATATCGTGATATTTGAGCTCGTTATAGCGATAGTAGTTACTTAATAACAGCGGCTTAGACTCTGCTTTCAAACAAGCTGAGGTATCATCAATAACGATTTCATTACTTTGTGTTTTCTCGCTTACCTTTTCACATAAAATATTAGCATTTGAAACCTTTTTTTCAGACTTAGGTAAAGTCAATTCACTCTGCTGTGCTTGCTTATAATAACTCGCCAATAGTTTTGATTTGTCTGTTTGTAAGCTTTTATCACCGACGAGTTGTTGTACTAATTGCTCAATTCTCTGATCACTGACTTCAATTGAACAAAAAGAGCCTGAGTTTTCTAAACTATTAGCGCCAGTAATAGCATAATTTAACGCATCAAAAACTAGCCCTTGCTGTGCGTACATGCGACTTAATAAGTCAGCCGTTGAAGAGTAGTGATAAGAGCTTTTATCTAAAGTGTCGAGTAACTTAAAGGCAACATCTTGTGCTCTGATGTAGTTTTCTTGCTTGAAGTAGCTTTCGGCCAGCATCAGCTTGCTTTGTACTGAGGTTGGGTCTTCTAATAAACTAAAATCAAACCACTGCTTAGCTTGGCTATAGTGCCCTTCTTCAAATGCAACAACACCTTTAGCATAAGCATTAATAGCAGGAAGACTATTAGTACCTTTTATAATGGTTCTATTATCCGCATTGTTTTTAACAAACATGGCATTCTTTTGTGTAGACCATTGCCCCAAATAAAAACTAGCACAAACCAGTAGCGTAATACTTGCTGCCATAGCTACATACTTAAATCCCCTCTTTCTTATCGGATTAATTTCCGCACAGGACAACATTGATGTATCAATCCCGACATTATTATCTATGGTTATTGCTTTGGTAGGGGCAACCCATTGGTAACCTCTGTTAGGCTGAGTACGAATAAGATCTTCATTAGTCAATTTTCGTATTTCACTTATCACTTGAAATAAGGTGTGGTTTTGTACATGAGAGGTTTGCCATACAGCTTCAAATAAATCATTTTTACTGACTATAAATTGTCTATTTTCAATCAAGTAGCTAAGGACTAACGCTGTTTTAGGACGAATATTCACAGCAATCGCGTTATTCGTTAACTGATATTTTTCACAATGAAATTGAAAATTATAGAATTGATATACTGACAATCGAGTGCCCTTTTGCCTAATGAATTAACTGAAAGAATAACATTAATTCCATTTCCAATACACAAGCAGAAAACTTAATGAGAACTATTTGCATAAACGAGGTATGATATCGCTCAGTTTTCATTTTGAGTCTTTAATTATGCTGCCGCTAGCGCGCATTTTGATAATAGAAGATGACTTAGCACTTAACCAGCAAGTCACAGCTTTACTAACTAAGCATCATTACCATGTCCATCAATGTTTCGATGGCGAACAAGGCCTGTCGACGGCATTGTCATTAGATTTTGATCTCATTTTACTTGATGCGCGATTGCCTAAGCTTGATGGTTTTTCTTTATTAGCTTCATTAAGAAAATATAAGAACACGCCAGTTATTATGGTCACTGCCTGTGGTGCAGAAGAAGAAAGAATTCAGGGTTTTCGCCAAGGCGCAGATGACTATTTAGCCAAACCTTTTAATATTACAGAATTACTGTTTCGCATTGAAGCAATATTGAGGCGAACCTTAGTTGAGCCCGCGGAGCTAACAAAGCCGACCACACAGAACCAACTTGAAGTTGATCTGCTACAACTTAATAAACATGACATGTCACTTTATTATGCCAAACAGGCCATCAAGGTAACGGCTATTCAATTCAAGTTACTTTGGGCCCTAATCACCCATCAAGATGAAGTATTAAGTAAACCTTTTTTATACCCTTTAGTACTCGATCGGGAGTTTAGTTTGTACGATCGTAGTTTAGATATGCACTTAAGTCGTATCAGAAAAAAGCTCATCGCAGCCGGTATGTCGGCACATCGCATTGAAACAGCCCATGGTCGCGGTTACTGCTTTAAATAACCTTGATAACCTACTGATATTTTACCTAATAAGCTAGTGCTAACTTGCCTAGAACTAGCTGTTGAGATCTCCCTATGAATAAACAGTTTTTTTGGAAACTTTCTTTAATTATTGTCGCCGGCTCAATGGCCTTATATTGGCTAATTGATTTTTTATCCAATCACACTGAACTGCGTATGAGTCATATTGCAACAGAGCATCAACAACAAATACTTGCCTATGCGAATAAAGCTGAACAACTCTATATTCAAGGCGACATGACCGCGTTAACGACCTATATGAAAAAAATTCAACAGCAAGAAGATACTTGGGCATCAGTTGTGCAACCTTCACTAACGCCTTTAGCAGGTACTAGCTTATCAAAGCGTTATATTGATGAATTTACTTTAGGAAGAGACGTGAGTTGGAAAATTCATTTATATTTTGCCGAGAACCCTGTTATGGCTGTTGTTTTTTCAGATAGAACAAGCCATTTTTTAATTAAATTACCCGCAAGAATGCGGCCAGGAAGTTATTTGGGCATAACGTCTTTAGTATTAAAAATAGCTTTGCCTGTGGCTATTTTAACTTTATTAACTGCCTTTATTTATCGGCATATGATGCAACCGTTACGCCGATTAGAGCAGGCTAGTAGAAAGCTGAGCCAAGGGGACTTTAGCGCTAGAGCATATCAAGGTGAAGAACGACAAGATGAATTTACTCATGTAGCAAAAACATTTGACTCCATGGCACTGCGCATAGGAAAAATGGTCACCCGTCAGCGAGAATTTATTGCTGACTTTTCTCATGAATTACGTACGCCAATAACACGTATTGAAATGGCGCTCGCGTGTGCGCAATCCCAGCTTAATAGCCAAGAAATGTTAACGCGTATAGAGTTAGAAGTTAAAGGTATGCGTAAATTAGCAGAAGACTCGTTAACACTGGCTTGGTTAGATAATGAAGAGCCAAAATCCAATGATGAGTATTTTGATTTGGTTGACCTACTCGACAGTATTATTGACGATGGTAACTTTGAGTTTCCTGATAAAGTCATCGCCAAGGAATTACCAGAGTCATTGCTCTTTTGTGGTAACAGTCGTCTACTTGGCCAAGCTTTCGAAAACATTATTAGAAATGCCCTGCGCTATGCAAAACATGAAGTGATTTTGGCGCTTACCATTCAGAAAAATAAAATAGTACTCACTATTACCGATGACGGTGTTGGTATTGAAGAGCAGCACTTAGCTGATATCTTCAAGGCTTTTTATCGTATTCCCACCGTGCAAGTGCAAGCAGTTAACCCTGGTTTTGGTTTAGGTTTAGCTTTGGCGCAACGACAAATTATCGCTTGTCATGGCCAAGTTTATGCCAAAAATAAAGTTAGCACATCGCCAGAAGTGACGGGCTTGAAAATCTCCATATCACTACCGATATCAAACGATAAATGTAACAGCCAAATGTAACAATTGTAAAAGTTCTTTTATTTTAATTTTAAAAGTAGAGAATACGCCGAATAAGAATCATTATCATTTGTTTTATTCTAATTAAGTAGGTTAAAGATGTTTTCTAACTCCCGTATTCCCAATGCTATTAAATTAAATAGCCTAGCACTATCCGTTTCTCTAGCACTAGCTAGTACAAATGTTTTGGCGGAACAAGTACCACAAGAAAAGACCAATAAAGACATAGAGGTTATAGAGATTCATGGCAAAAAAACGGATGCCGATGCCATTATAACCCAAGATATATTAGACAAGATTCAAGCAACTAGTTTAGCCGATATTTTCAGAAATCAACCTGAAATATCAACAGGTGGCTCATTCGGTGTAGCACAAAAAGTATATATCCGTGGTATTGAAGATACCATGTTAAATGTCACTATTGATGGCGCCTTGCAATCAGGATACTTATTTCATCATCAAGGACGTTTATCAATAGAGCCTGAATTATTAAAACGTGTAGATGTTATTGCTGGTGCTGGTGATGCAACATCAGGATCTGGCGCTTTAGGTGGTGCATTACGTTTTGAAACTAAAGATCCACAAGACTTATTAGGTGTTGATGAAGATTTTGGTGGCATTGTCAAATTAGGCTATTACACCAATAATAAAGGCTTTAAGGCCAGTACAACCCTTTTTGGTAATATCACTGAAAGTGTTAGTGGTATGGTCACAATAGCTAAAGCGAAGGGCGATAATATCGTTGACGGCAATGGTGACGAAGCACTGTATACCGAAACAGATCAAGACATAGGTTTTATTAAACTCGTCGGTGAATTAACCGACTCACAAAAGATCACCTTTAGTTATGACAGTAGAGCTGACAATGAAACACGTTTATTACGTACTCATTGGCACCCTAGCCGTAAAAACCCAGCTATTCCACAGGAAAGCCAACGCGAGACTTATACGGTTAATTATGACTTAAATCCTACAAATAACCCGCTAATTGACTTGAACGTTAACGTTTATAATACCGATAACTCCATCGAACACTTACACCTTGATGAAGAAGAAAAAACAACTGATGTTTACTCCGCTGTTTTTGAATCTACTGGAATTTCAATTCGAAATACTAGCTTATTAGCACAACATAAAATTATATTTGGTGGCGATTACCGACAAGACGACGCAAAACTAGAGAATTTGGGCACTAATTATCAACTTGAAGGGAAAGAAGAAGGCACTGTATTTGGTCTATATGCGCAAGACTATTACACCATTAGTGAGCAATTAATGTTGAGTTTTGGTGTACGCTACGATGACTATGAACTGCTTGATGACCGACAAGTTAAATATAGTTCAAATGGCTTTAGTCCTAACCTGAACCTAACCTACGCTTTTAATGACGACTTCTCTGTTTACACTGGATTTGCGCAAGCAATGCGTGGTCAAAAAGTTAAGGAGCTATTTGTTTTAGGTTACTACACTAATGAAGAAGGTTTATCAGAAGAAATAGCCAATAACTATGAGATTGGTTTTAACTATATGGCCGATGGTCTTAATCTTTCCGCAGACATATACCACTCTCAAATTCGTGATGCAGTCTCTATCGCTAAAAATTTAGAGGGTACCAGCGCAAGTGAATTAAAAAATGTCGGTGATATCAAAAATACCGGTTTTAATGCCAGTGCTCGTTACTCTTGGAGTGATTTCTCATTAGGTTTAGGCTACAGCAATAGTAACCCTGAATGGGAAGATCATATTAACCCAATTCTTGTAGGACAACCTTTATCTGACCAAGATTGGTCAATAGGTACGTCTGTTGGCAACGCATGGGTTGTTGATTTTAATTATGCTATACACAGTGACGTAGAACTCTCTTGGATAGCTAATTTCGCCGAGCGATTAACTGATACCGGTGTAGATGTATGGTCAGGTGAACATCTACCAGAAAAAAGAGGTTACGCCGTACATGACCTAACTGCCAAGTGGTATGTTATGGGAAGAGAGGATCTCACCCTTAACGCCGCTGTAAAAAATATCTTTGATAAGTTTTATTATGACCATGCTACCTACGGCACTTACGGACCAATTGATACTGGCGTAGCTGAAGCCGGTCGTGATTTTAGAATTACACTTGGCTGGCAGTTTTAATTAAAGAAAAGCCATCACTAAGCAATAATGTGCATAAAGCCAGTATTAATATTAATACTGGCTTTATTGTATGATGCATATCATTTTTTCAGTGTTTCTTTCTGTATATTTCTTTCGTAGCTGATAATATTCCCTTACACCACGATATATCGTGTACTAAGTAATAACGAAAGAGAATGAGTATGGCCGCCAATATAAAAGAATTTTTAGCAGACTCACAATTACTGCTCAATGCAGTAGGTGAAGGCATCTATGGTTTTGATAAAAATGGTCTCGCTGTCTTTGTAAACCCTGCTTCAGAAGAAATGACAGGCTGGAAATCAGAAGAATTACTCGGTAAAAACATTCATCAATATCATCATCATAGTCATGCCAACGGCGAAGACTACCCAAGCGATGAGTGTAATATTTATAACACTATGCGTGATGGTATTGAGCGAAAAATTACCCATGAAGTATTTTGGCGCAAAGACGGGACAAGTTTCCCCGTAGAATATACCTCCACACCCGTATATAAAAAAGGTGAACTCATTGGCGCTGTCGCTATTTTTCGTGATGTAAGCCAACAACGATTAGCCGATAGTAATCTACGGGCAGCATTAAAAAAAGTTCAAGATCTTACCGAAAAATTGCAAGCTGAAAATAGTTACCTACAAGATGAAATCAACGAAAGCTGGCACGGTTCAGGGTTAGAGGGTAACAGTCCAAAATTTTTGGCTATGCTACAGCAAATAAAATTGGTAGCACAAACTGATAGCACTGTACTTATTCTTGGTGAGAATGGCACTGGTAAGGAGTTGGTGGCACGAAACTTACATCAACTCAGCCAGCGCCATAATACCCCTTTAGTCAAAGTAAATTGTGCTGCCTTCTCAGAAAATTTATTAGAATCAGAGCTGTTTGGCCATGAAAAAGGGGCTTTTACAGGTGCTATTGATAAACGCCGTGGTCGTTTTGAACTGGCGGATAAAGGCACGCTTTTCTTAGATGAAATTGGTGAACTATCACCTGACGCTCAAAGTAAGTTACTTAGAGTGCTACAGGAACGTGAATTTGAACGCGTCGGAGGCAGTAAAACCATTAAAGTTGATATACGTATTATTGCTGCAACCAATCAAGATTTATTGGCTATGGTTGAGCAAGGTAAATTTAGGATGGACTTATATTACCGTTTAAATGTTTTCCCTATCGTTATGCCTGCATTAAGAGAACGCATTGAAGACATCCCTTTGCTTTGCCACAGTATTTTAGCGCAGTTGAATCAAAAGCTTAATAAAGATATCAAGGGCATAAGCAAGCATAGCTTAAACAAATTGGCGGGTTATCATTGGCCTGGAAATATTAGAGAGCTGCAAAACATACTTGAACGTGAAGTTATTTTATCAACCTCTACAACGCTACATATCCAACAAAAATTCGGTAAAGCACCGCCCGTTTCACCCACGTTAAACAAACCTTTAGCCGAGATTGAAAAAGCCTATATCATTGAGGTTTTAAACGATTGTCACTGGCGAATAGGGGGTGCAACTGGTGCGGCAAAAATTCTAGGTTTACCCGATAGTACCCTACGTTCACGCATGAATAAACTGAACATCCACCGTAGTTAACATTGTAAAATCCCGCCAAAATCCACGATATATCGCGACCACACGATATATCGTGGATCCACATTGCACAGACAAACAACTTACACAGCAAATACAACAACTTACAACAATAAACTTATGGCTCGATTATTGATATAGAGTAATTACTTAGTTATGACCCTGTAGTAATTTATGAAGTTTGATATCAAAGAAGAGCACCTCATCATTAAGCCATATAAGTCTGATGAATCCATTCACGTAAGAGAGCAAAAAGGAGTTTACCAAAAAATACGCCGCCAACTTGGTTGGTTTTTAATGATAGCGTTTCTTACCATTCCATTTATTCAATACAATGGCGAGCAAGCCGTTCTCTTAGACGTTGTTAAACAAGAGTTTAGAATATTCGCCGTTACCTTTTGGCCTCAAGATTTCATTTTATTGGCTGGTATTGGTATGGCTTCCGCATTTTCATTGTTTTTTATTACCACCTGGTTAGGTCGTGTTTGGTGTGGTTATGTTT
>Ga0209292_1007054_pt1 | contig 10821 bp, 9 predicted proteins | sample GOMGulsemesocosm_2_FD_184634 | JGI IMG/M metagenome (GOLD analysis project Ga0209292, IMG submission 184634) | Methane-oxidizing microbial communities from mesocosms in the Gulf of Mexico - GOM9C Gulf of Mexico (SPAdes) (version 2) | ecosystem: Environmental > Aquatic > Marine > Cold seeps...
AATTTCACGATGCTACCTGCAGTTAAATCAGAGTTCGGCAGTTGTGATATGAAGATCGATAATCGAAAAGCAGAACCACCGGTAAATTCGCGCGGCCGTATTGCCCGAACTTATATGTATATGGAACAGACTTACTCTCGTTATAGCATGAGTAAGCAACAGCGCCAGTTAATGGATGCCTGGGATAAAATGTATCCGGTGTCGGCTTGGGAATGTGAACGCAGTAAGCGGATTAAGAAGACTCAAGGGAATGCGAATGTGGTTGTTGATGGGCGTTGTGGGTGATTATTAAGTAGCGTATTAATTATGCTATTTCTAGAATCAAAAAAAGCCTCACATTTTTTTAGAGGCTTTTTACAGTTTTATTATTACTTTAGGTCAAGCGATTAGGGCATTGCGTCTACATGTAAAAACATAGGTACAATACCATTGTCCTGATTTGGTTCAGATAAGGATTCAAAACCTAGTTTTGAATAGAAGGCAACCGCATCAGGAGCAGCTTCAAGATAGAGACCAGTACAGCCAACAGCTTGGCATACCGTTTTGGTGTTTAGAAAAGCGATATGCATAAGCTCTTCACCATACCCTTTCTTTTGATAATCTAAACTTACTCCAAGCATATTCAATTTTACGACTGGAATAAGCGGGGTTTTACCATATGCTTGTGTTGATAATTTCAACTCTTCACGAGAGAGTGTGTGCGTGACAAGTGTTACATAGCCAACAAGCTTTTGCTCACTACTATTGTCTACTAGTACTGTTACTGCATTTCCACTAGCCTTTGCGTGAAGTTTGAGGTTCGATTTTGCAAATTTATCGATACTCGGGTTGCCACTGTTAAACGTTTTTGAACCGTTTAAGTTTTTAGTGCCTTTGTATGTATGCGATGTTACTACTTGATCATTAGATTGGGTCACCATGGTATAAATGCTCCTTAGAGTGTAGAGCTCGCATCGCCGGCGTCATTTCCTTAGGCGGATTTTCAAGAATGTCATTTAGCTTATCCCAAGCAGTATTCGAAAGAATAGTATTGCTATGAAATTGTACCACTTCCCGAGCTTTTTCTGCTGCAGCGGTTAAAATGAATGCCGTCAAATTTACCCCAGATAACGTTGCCGCTTCTTCGAGCTGATTTTTTAAATTTTGATTAGTTTTTAAATCTAACCTTGCTGTTTTGGTTAATAGTTCGTTTTTATTTAATATGCTCATAAGATTGTCCTGTTGAAAATGTAAGTTGAACCTCCTTCAATATTGTTTACATAGTCTTGCTCTATAATCTCTAACTTTCTTTGTGATGTTTTTGTAACTCATAATTGACTCCCTTTTTTTTGTACGTACATAAGCAGTACATCTTTATAGTACGCTTGTTTTTCATTCTCGTCAATAGGTACGTACTATTTACGTATCTGTTTGTGTCGGTTTTGTAAATCGTAATTGTGAAGGACTTATCATGATTAAACTCGGTAGTCGTACTAAACATAAAATGCACTATACGCAATTGCTCACTATCAGAAAAAAGCCTCTGATAATTCACAACTGTCCGCTTCGCCGTACAATGTATTTTATGTTTAATAGAATGGTTACCCGCGCACTTGCTGTCTAGCACAAGCCGTCACTGCAAACCCCGCAGTGAGCGTCGGCATCACTTCAAGCAACAACAATCCCAAACGTAGCTCTCGAAAGCTTCGGCAAAAAAACACCTCACCTTTACGCTACTTATTGGGCTTTTATGTTGCTGCGTTCAGCCTCGTCAATGGTTTTACTTTGTTGTTCTATTACGTTGGGATTGCCTAGAACGCATCTGTAAATTATCTTTTCTTGAGCCAGCAAGACCTTCATCGATATAGCGCTTTTCTGATTCTGGGACGCTTTGTGGTTTAGTGTATTTAACTTTTGGTGTTGGTAGGTTTTTTTCTATTTTATTGTGGTGATTATTTTTTGCATGATTATCGGCATTCATTCTCTTTATTTTCTGATTAAGGTTTGATGAATGTCTTTGTGTTTTACGATACTCGAGCATGAATGAATTAATCCATTTAGATCTAACTACTTTCCCGTAATGCTGCTTTGTTAGCTCCGCTGTTCTATGCTTCTTAATCTTAAACCGATCTTCTTCAAGACATTTTGTTAGAACTAATAGGTTTAACCTAGGGGATTCTTTAGGAGATAAAATTATATCGTCATTGAACGTTGTGATGTTTATACCGGAGAATTTTCCCTGGTTAATTATTATATCTAACGAAGGCATACAGCATCCTCGAGTTATTATTGATAGTTCTTTTATTTATGTATATCATCGATGCTATACACTATTTATTTAAGGGATTTAGGTAAGGCTTAACACCAAAAACTAAGCCTCGTCTTGCATCATCTTCTAGCGCGTAAGTTGCCTTACTGCTTTCGGTAATCATGAACTGATATTCTAAGTGTTCATGAATGTACGTTTTTGTCATGCCATCCAGCTTGTATTCACCTGATGCGAATTTAGGTAGATCGTCGGCTGTAAGGTTTGGTATTACTAATCGGTTAGCAATATAAACACAAAATTGATCCCCACTTAATCGTCCTGATGCATGTGCATTTAACCGAGTATACAAACCAAATTTCTTCTTGCCTGATGCAATGGCTTTCTCTATTTCTCGCCCTGACATTCCACAGTAAATAAGCTGTTCTTGATTCCATATTGCGTACACGCCAGCGGAAACCATAGGTATATCTTTGTTTGGCCAATCTGAAAACTTATAGCGTTGTGATAATTTCATTACATGCACCTTATTTTTATAATCGTATTGTATCATCTAAGATGCTGTATTAACTTAAACTTTAAGTGTATAGCATTGGTGCTATACATAGTTGGTTTTATGTATTATTCTATATGTAGCAATGATGCTATACATAAATGAGGTATGTTATGTCTGCTCGAATTATTATGATCGGTTGTCGTAAAGGTGGTGTTACCAAGACCACAACGACTGTGAACTTATCCTATGAATTAAGCTGTTTAGGTAAGCGAGTTCTGACACTCGATTTTGACGGGCAAGGCGATACAACCAAATTTTTCGGGCAAGAAGATGCTGAGTTCTATATTGGTGATGCATTACTGGATCGTAAATTCGACATTACAAAATCTATTTACCCTGCAGTAGTCGATGGGGTAGAGTCTGAATTTCTGCATGTTATTGCAGGGAGAAAAGGCGATGTTATGACGAAGCTCGATATGGATATGATGTCATTGCCAAGACGAGAAGAGCGATTAAAAATCCATTTAGATAAAATCAAAACTAACTATGATTTCATCATTATTGATACTAACCCAGGTACATCGGTATTAGGATTAAATGCAGTAATGGCTGCGACAGAATATGTATTCCCTACAGAGTTTAAAGAGCATAGCTTAGATGGTGTTGAAACACTGTTAGAGCATATTCAAGATGTGAAATTTGTAGAGGAAGACGAGATCACGTTTAAAGTGTTACCGGCCCGAATTCAAAAATCAGCAAAACGTGCATTTACTTATGGGACCGAATATTTAAAGGAGCGCTGGCCAGAGCAAACAACGAATACCGTAATATGGGAACGTAGTTTATTTGTGGAAGCTGAGTTTGAGCATAATCCTGCATCGGTCACCAATAAGGCGCATGTCGCAGCACGTTACTACAAAGATTTAGCAAAAGAGATCATAGACAATGACTGAGCAAGAACAGCAACAATTAGAAGAACTGAAAGCGAAAAGTAAGCTATCACCAAAAGAAAGGGTGCAGCTGAAAATGCTAATGAAAAAAAGTAAAACTGAAACGGTTAAAGAACCCGTTAAGGTCGCTAATGTATTTGCTACTAAGCCAACGACAAAAGTATCACCATTGCCAATTCGTTTTCTTGAGCATGAACGTGTAGGGCTAAAAACATTGGCTAACGATATTAAGTCTGAAAGCTTGATGGAAGTTATCGATGTGCTTGGTAACGAGAATGAAATCAATGATACCAAGCTTGTAAGAGCTGCTGTTCTGTTGTTAAAACAGCGTTCACATAGTGAGATTATTGCTGCGATTAAAGAAATAAAGTTGAGTATGATTAGGTAGCTGCTGTGTGTATAGTATTGATGCTATACACTGCTGTATTTGTTAGGTAAATCTTGTTATACCTGATTTATCCACTGAAATTGTGGATAAGGATTATTGAAGTTATATTCAATAGGTCGAATGTGGACTATTTAGCCCTAGATCTAAAAACCAGCCAATCAGGAGGCCAATTTAAATGAACCGCTACACATTTGAGTAGGAGAATATGAAAGAATTAAGCTTTTGAGTTGTTAATTACATATAACCAACTACTAAAACACATCACGTCAAAAAAAATTCAATCTCTTAAATATATATTTTAATATCTTATTATAGTGTTTATTCAAATTTGAAACGTGTTGGTTTCGCAATAATGCTTTATTGTACAATGGCTTACGGCTTACTTATTAATTGCAAGTCATGTGCTACTAGGTATATAATTCAAGTTGAAAATAAGTTGTTACTGGCTATTAACAATAAATTTTAGGTATAAAAAATGCCGCCTATAAAAAGCAGCATTTTTTATTGTAACTTTAGAGCATCCGCCTTTATAGCAGACAATCATATCATTTAGCCCTAGAGCCATATCATGAACATTGTTCAAGAGGGGGTATATCTAGGACTTATAGACCTATTATATTAGGGAGAACCGTACTTTGCAAGTAGATCAAGATTTTATAGATGCTTTGAAGGATAAATTGTCCTCATTTCGCTTAGATCCATACAGCACTTATTTTAATTGTCAAAATGAAGCGGAAGCCTTAGGCGTTTACCAGTGGAACAAAGCAGTATCAACCGCATTTTATCCACTACTTCAAGCTGTAGAGGTTACGCTAAGAAATTCGATTCATAATGCTGCAAGATTACATTTCAGTGGTAACTCTGATTGGTTCAGAATGAATCGATTTCCAAATGCTAAAAAATATGTAGTGAAAAATATTTATAAATACAGAGGTGACTGGGTAACCCCTACCCCGACAGCAAACGATGCTGTATCCAAGTTAACATTCGGTTTTTGGGTTACCTTATTAACGAGTACTTATGATGACCCTGTTAATAACAGTCAGCTCTGGCCAACACTTATACCAACAGCTTTCCCTAACGCATCTGGATATAAGGCGACAAGATCATATATTCATGAGCGTTTTGAGCTTATTAAAAACTTTAGAAATCGAATAAGTCACCACGAACCGCTATGGAAGATACAAGATGTAATAGATGGTGGAGGGGTTATATTAAGAGCTGCTCCAACCACGCCTGAAGAGAGTATTGCTCGATTACAAGAATATATAGATGTAACTCTTGAGGCCTTGAAGTGGCTCAGTATTGAACGCCATGAATTCTTAGTTAGCTCAGGAGTTGAAGAGCATCTTAGAGCAGTTTGCTCACTCGATGCATTAGAAAAACACCAAGGTATAACAAATCACTCTTATAATTTTAATAAATTTAAAAGTGAAATGATAATGAAAAAAATAAATAACGATTCAATTTCAGGGTTTTATTCATTAAGAACATCACCAAAAGGCGTTTTTAAAGGTGAAACCTTAACTTTGGATGTTAGACATTTAAAATCACCTAAATATTCCATTACATTGCCATAATTTCAATGTGGTAATGAGTGTCGTTGTATCGCTAATTTAGCCTCGTTTAAAGCGACAATAGGTGTTGACTGCGCATGTAACCTCGTAACAAAATTATGTTTTTCTATGTGAAATTTAGTGAACCGATTTCAGGTGGAAAACGACTCTATATCTAGTATTCACTAAATATAAGGATTACTAGGTAATATTTATATTGCTGTTAAAGCAACGCTCTCATAGCGAGATTGTTACTGCGATTAAAGAAACAAAGTTAAGTATGATTAGGTAATAATCAGTGTATAGCATTGATGCTATACGTTTAAGGGTTTTAGGTAGGTCTTGTTATACCTGATTTATCCACTGTGATTGGACATACATTATTTTTATTATAAAAGCATGAATTATTAAGGTTTTACTAAATGAAAATAGAAGCAAGCGATAAAGGAATACAAGAAGTATTCTCGTTAGGGTATTTTAAAATACCTAGATTTCAACGGCCTTATTCTTGGGAAGATGAAGAGGTTGGTGATTTTTGGAATGATATAATAAAAGATAAAACCGATAATTATTTCATTGGCTCAATGGTTGTTTATTTAAATGAAAATGCGACCTTTGGTGTTGTAGATGGACAGCAGCGGCTTACAACCATTACGCTGTTGCTTTCAGCAATAAGAGGAGCATTTATAAAGTTAGGGGAAAGCGATCTAGCGCAAGGTTTACATGCATTCATAGAACGTTCAAACATTAACAATAAAAAAGAATTTATACTTAAATCCGAAACGTCATACCCGTATTTACAAAGTAAAATACAAAGTTTTGAGCCTAGCGATCTTCCACTAAATGTGGGTTCGGAAGAAAAATTATTAGAATCTGCTTACGCCTTAATCAATAGCTTTATGATTCAATACATACCATATCTTAACTTATGTGAAACGATTGACGATTCAGATAGTAGGGAAAATGCTGTTGAAAAGTTAATTGAATTAAGAAAAAAAATATTGTCTTTAAAATTAGTATTTATTCAGCTAGATAATGAGAAAGATGCTTATTTAATTTTCGAGACTTTAAATGCAAGAGGGAGAGATCTTAAAACATCAGATCTAGTGAAAAACTTACTGCTAAAAATACTAAGAACTGACAACACATCTTTTGACCATGCGAAAGAATCATGGGTAACTCTAATCAATAATTTTAATGAAATTCAAGATCAAAGTGTTTTAGATTCATTTTTGTTGCATTACTGGATATCAGAGCATGAATATTGCACCGCAAAGCAACTGTTTAATAACATAGATAGTTATATATCAGGGGATATAAAAAGAGCTAAAGATCTGTTATCCAAACTAGTCATCGTTTCTAAGTTATATTGTAAGATGATGCTGCCGCTTAATTCAACTTGGAAGAATGAAGAGATTGAGGTAAGAGATAAACTTGCGAATTTAAAAATGTTTTCCGTTAAGCAACAGTACTCAATAATTTTAGCATTACTGCGATGTTTTTATGAAAATAAAATTACATTGAAGCAGCTTAAAATTAATTTAAATAAAATAGAGCATTTTTATTATGTATTTAGCGGGGTAACATCATCGAAATTATCTGGTAGCGTCGTTAAGCATTATTCAAAACTAGCAGTTCGTCTTACTAATCCTGATGTATCTAAAGATGAAATTCAATCCATATTTAAAAGTCTTAGTGATTTATCAAAAGAACACTTTCCAAGTTATGAAGAATTCAGAATTAAATTTGCTAATTTGATTTATTTGTCTGATAGCACAAGGAATAAAAAAATAATAAAACTTAGCCTTTACAGGGTTTTAGGTGATAACGTTTATGGTTTGGATTTGAATTATGATGCTCTAACTCTTGAACACCTTATTCCACAATCTCAAATAAAATCTAAAGATACATCAAGAGATATTGTAGGGTCTATTGGCAATATACTATTGTTAAATCAAAAGGTAAATTCAGAAGTATTGAGAGACCTCTCGCCGACGAAGAAGATAAAAAAACTTAAAGAACTTAAATATCCACTTTATCCTGCACTTATCAATGAAACTGAATGGACGAGTTTAGAGGTGCAAGAAAGAACTAATAAAATGGCACACAAACTATATTATTCAGTTCAAGTTTAATGATGTTTACATCAAGGTATAGCGTACGTATGTAAGAGCAGAGTCTAGTGATGGTTTGCTACGTAAAATGTAGTGAACCTATTTCAGTTCATTAATATAAATGTTACTAGGTAATATTTATTGTCGTTTCGGTTATTGTGTTATCGGGCTAAACCACCTCCCCAAGTCCCTGAACTAAAATTGCGTTCGTTGTTCGGCTAAGCCCGCCGGACTGGGCGGCGATGAAAACAAGGGGAATGGGCACCCCTCGCGCCAACGTACTACACAACTTGTGCCTCAGCCACTGCGCATTCCGCTTCGCAATGACTATATTTGTGCGCGTTTCCCGACCATGCCTCAACCTCCAAAAACAAAGCGCCACATCAAGCAAAGAGCCACTTCATGTGGCAAAACTGCTTTGTATTTTCCGGTAGAGGCATCGTCTAATGTATTTGGTGTTGTCCGTCATTGCCAAGCTCCACGCTCCGTGACTTCGGCACAAATTGTTCCGCTACTCCGGCACTCTGCCACACCCAAAGCCTGTGCCCATTCCCCTTGTTTACATTTACTTTGCCGCCCAGTCTGGCGGGCTTAGCCTCTGTCGCTGCAGCATTTTATCCTGTGTTCGCTGTTGGTGCTGTCATCGTTCAGGGACTTCCGCCACACCCGAAGCCTTCGGTGGTTTCGCCCTAGTCTGCGCTCACATCAGTTTTGTGGCCGCTAGTTGTCATTTTGACAAGTGCTGTTACATGTAATAGCACTTGTGTTGGGGTTATATATTTTGTTCTATTCGCTGAATGATCCGTTTTACCGTTGTTGGCTTGAATGATAAACCGCGGGCTGTTTTCACTCCAGCCTTGTTTAGTGCGTCGGCTATGTGCTGGAGTGATCGGCCAATGAGTGGGGTTATAATAACTTCTATGCACTGTGCAAATTGGTCTGCGTTTTGTCGGCGTACAGTATTCATTTCTGTTAATGATTCGGGGTGATGGCCGCCAATTTTACGTATTAAGGTTTTACCATCATGATCTAGTTCGTCAGCTGATACGCCTTTGGCGATCAGTTCAGCGTTACGTTCTTTAATTGATTTTAAGCCGGCTTTGGTGCGTATTGAAATGAAGTCTCGCTCCTGCTCGGCTAGGGCCGCATAGATATGAAGCTGAAACTTGTCGGCGTTCGGCATGGATGCCACGGTGAGTGAGAGCTGTTTATCCTCCATTACTTTTGCGATGAAAGAAACTCTACGAGATAACCGATCTAATTTTGATACCAACAATGTTGCTTTGTGTTTCTTGGCCAAGGCTATCGCGTTAGCCAGTTCTGGCCGTTCGTCATTCTTACCTGATTGTATGTCCTGGCATGTGTGAATGATTTCATGGTTCGGTGGCGCGTAGTTATCTAGGTATAATTGTATGTCGCGCTTCTGCGCGTCTAAGCCATTTCCTGACTTACCTTGCTTCTTCGTTGATACGCGAAAATAGGCGATATATTGCATTTTTATCCTCGTAATTAGCGGGTTTTACATAACGTAACCTTGGTTACGTATGTAAAATTAGTTTGACCAACCCTTTTGGGCTACTTTTGAAATAAATATCTACTACATGTGACAGATTCTTGTTGGTTGTCTTCATTACTGCGGTTGCTCAGATCATCCCTGCTACGCAGGAATGCCAGCGGCCTCCCGTGCCTGCATCTTTTATTTGGTTTATTTTTAGTTTTATGATTACTTGAAGTGAGATGAATGTATAACAGTTGTTATACATTCAAGTTTTTAGTCTACTGAACTCACATAACATGCGTTATGCGCAAAGCTTTTAACCTCTTAGGTAGTAACTAAATTATCCATGCAACTACAACGGTTGTTTAAGAGGTATTTAGCTTCTATTATTACAAAATACATTGTGTTGTGATTATTTTATGTCCACTATGCCAAAAAAAAAGCTCTACCCATTATCTCCTTATTTCGGCAAATTAGAAGCCATACTCATAGACTTTTACAAAAATGGAAACCGACCAAATGGCGGGAAAGGGTGGCCAGATAGGGCGTTTCCTGTTGAGCACTATCGCTATATTGGTATTAAGGGTTATGAGGCAGAGCCAAATAAAATCATCGACAAGAATTCCGTCAAATTGATATTTCACTGCGACAAGCACAACGTAGACTTTGAAACTAATTTAAGAAAGCTCTTTAACTGCTCCTCTAAGTTGCCTGTAATTCTCTGTAAGCACTGCGCAAGTGAATTAGGTTATGGTAAGGCTCTTTATACCTTTAAAATCATGAGTGAGTTATTTGCTAAGCATTCAGAATTTCCATTCACACTAGAACTTTCTTTGGAAATGCCTGATTTGGCGATATTTAAAACGAAAGACTCAATTCCTATTAGGTGTACCAAGGCCAAATTTGGCGAGGATATTCCTTGTAATAAGCTTGTAGCACACAAGATAGGTAACGTTAAGTATGCTATGGAAAATCCTGACAAAGAGGGTGTTATCTGTTGCCAAGGTGAATGTGACAGCAAGGCGAAGGGCAAAGCTAAACGCAAAAAATTTGACTGTTTTATTGAAGAGATAAAAAGCAAAACAAAAGGAAAATGGACATTCTCACCCGATCAAAATTATTCAACATCAACTCAGGAGTATTGGTTTACTCATCAATGCGGTTTTCCAGTTTACACCTGTCAGTATAAACTCCTTAATGTTGATGGTAACGACAAAATTCACGACTGCCCATGCTGTGATGAGAGCTCGCCGATCAATTTGATTGAAGGAAGGCTCGACTTATTCCAGGTTTGGCTTGATACGTTTGCCGATAACAAGTTGGAATGCCTATCAAAGACACTACCTGCATCAACCTATGAAGAACTTTCGGTCCAATGTCGTAAATGCCACACACCTTTCAACGCTAATATCGAAAATATTCGTACCAGTAAACATCGTGGTTGTGAGGTATGCTTCAAAGAAGCTAGAAACTTTCAACGTGTTCAAGCGGTAGATTCAGAATGCGAAACTAGACGCGGATTTACGGTGGTTGGGGAATTAGCTTTAGTAGATGAAACTTATGATTTCATCTCT
>Ga0209292_1007060_pt1 | contig 10813 bp, 10 predicted proteins | sample GOMGulsemesocosm_2_FD_184634 | JGI IMG/M metagenome (GOLD analysis project Ga0209292, IMG submission 184634) | Methane-oxidizing microbial communities from mesocosms in the Gulf of Mexico - GOM9C Gulf of Mexico (SPAdes) (version 2) | ecosystem: Environmental > Aquatic > Marine > Cold seeps...
CAGAATGTCCAGCCGAGGCCATTTTCTCAGAGGATGAAATCCCTGAGGGTCAAGAGGACTTCCTGGAGATCAACGCCGAGCTGGCCGAAGTATGGCCAAACATCAGCGAGCGCAAAGAAGCGTTGGCTGATGCTGAAGAGTGGGACGGCAAGCCAAATAAGCTGGAATTGCTGGAGCAGTAAATCTGTTTCGGATTTCAAGCGTTGTAAGAAAGGTGGCTTAGGCCGCCTTTTTTATTGCCTGACGTTCATCTCTCCCACAAAAGACAGACATAAAAAGAGCGACCTAAGCCGCCCTTTAATAAATTGCTTATCTAATACTGAGACTCTCCCATTTCACGGGAGAAGTCGTGCATCAAATTTTAAATCGATCAACCAGCCCATTCAGTGCATGCGACAACGTCACCAGCTGATCACTGACTGTCTTGCCCTGCTCCGCATCCTCTTCAGAGTCAGAAGCAATATTCCGAATATCCAGAATATTTTTATTGATAGCGCCAACTAGCGTGTTTTGGTCGTCAGCCGAAGTCGCCATTTGAGAGTTCAGTTGATTAATCTCAACAATGTGAATCACAATTTCTTCCAGCGCCTGCGCAACACTTTGTACTTGTTTAGCCTGCTTATCAGCGCTGTCACACGCCTTATCCATAGCCTCAACGCCATGCCTAGCCTCTTCTTGCAAGCCCTCGATAGCAGCACGAATTTCATCAGTAGACTCATGGGTACGAGTTGCTAACGTCCGTACCTCAGTCGCAACCACGGCAAAACCTCGTCCTGACTTACCAGCCCGAGCAGCCTCCACGGCAGCGTTCAATGCTAGCAGGTTCGTTTGAAAAGCGATCGAACTAATGATTTCCAAGACCTTCCCAACCTTTTGCGTCTTCTCATCAAGATTAGAGATTACTTCAGAGGTACGGGTAATATCACTACGCAGAGCCTGAATGCCGTTGACTGCATCCATTGCAATTGAACTACTTTGCTCTGCCTTAGCTGTAACGGATTGTGAAACCCCGACATTATTCCGAGCGTTATCTCTGACCTCCTGCGACGAGGACTCCATCTTTTTAATCGCTGAAGCCACCAAATCGGTACCGCTATTTTGTTTGTGCACCGCTTCGCGAGTTGCGTCCGAGATAGAGGAAATTTTTTCAGCCGAACTGTTAATTTTTTGCGTTGTCGCAGAAACCCCCTGAATACTATCATGGAATTTTTCCACCATGCGGTTCAAAGCTGAAGACACCTCATCAATTTCATCATCACCGTCAATTTCAAGACGACGATTAAGGTCAGTATTTTCTTCAATTTCAGCCATTGTTGTCGCAAGACGTTTTAAGCGACGAGCTACCACTTGTCGGAAAATCAGTGCAATCCCGCCAAAGCCGATGACAAAAACGATCAGTTGAACGAACGCGGCCCCCCACAAATTTCGCGCAACTTGGTTATCAAGCTCCACTAAAGAATAGGTAACACGAACAGCCCCGAGAATATCCCCCTCTCCAGATTGGTGACATGCCAAGCAATTGATGCCGTTATAGTCAGCTGTTCCTATTAGAGGTTTAACAACGGTTAAATACCGCCCTTCCTCTTCATTAGACAACACCACAACATCTTCGCCCAGCATAGCTCGCTCGTCTAAAGAATCTTCAATACTTTGCTCTGGACCACCCACACCGTATAACTCACGGACCTTATCGGCACGAATAATACGCGCATCAACCACACCAGGAGTTTGCAGAACTTTTTGCCGATAAATGTCCCTGTTGGCCGTAGTCCCTGTCAGCATCATAGTGTTCACAGCATCAAAATATGAAGATGCCATTGTATGAACCTGTTGATTGACAACATTTTCAGTCAAATCACGACTATTCTTCGCATTCTGAAAGTTCGAAATTAAAAGTATGACGATACAGGTCGCAATCAACGATAAGTTGATCTTTGCGCGAATAGTGAGTTTTTTAAACATTAAGTTAGGTCTTTTTTATCTGCTGCACGCAGTATTACTGAATGTGTTTTCCTTACCGCTATATCGGCAGTAGACTCGACAAATTGAGTCTTAAACACTGAATTCGCAACTAAAAATATCGCCTTTTTTCCTGACCGTAACTATAGGCGCAAGTGCTTAATTATGCAGAGAAAAAGACACACGAATAGATGATTATTGATATGAGTCATATCAATACAAAATTTCATTCAAAAACCATACTCTAACCACAATAATTTTGGGCAAAAAAAAGGCAGCCTTAGCTGCCCTTCTTCTAAAACTTCTTTTAAAACTATTGGCTAAACAGCACTTCGCTGCTCAAACCTTCTTTTTCCATTACCGCGCGAAGACGTTTTAGGGCTTCCACTTGAATCTGACGAACGCGCTCACGGGTCAGGCCAATTTCACTGCCTACCTGTTCCAGAGTGCTCATTTCATAACCCAGCAGACCAAAACGACGAGCAATGACTTCACGTTGCTTTTCAGTCAGCTCATCTAACCACTGAGTCAGGTTCCCGTGCAGGTTATCGTTTTGCAGTAGCTCGGAAGGGTCGGTGATATGTTCACCAGTGATGTTTTCTGCCAACGATCTTTCAGAGTCGCCACCCATTGGTGCGTCGATGGAGGTCACACGCTCGTTGAGTTTGAGCATGCGCTTTACATTTTCTACTGGGCGATCCAGCATTTCTGCAATTTCTTCAGCACTTGGTTCGTGATCCAGCTTCTGGGTCAATTCGCGTGCAGCGCGTAAATAAACATTAAGCTCTTTAACCACGTGAATCGGCAGACGAATAGTGCGCGTCTGGTTCATTAAACCACGTTCGATGGTTTGGCGAATCCACCAAGTGGCGTAAGTCGAGAAGCGAAAACCACGCTCAGGATCAAATTTTTCAACAGCGCGGATCAGGCCGAGGTTGCCCTCTTCGATCAGATCCAACAGCGTAAGACCACGATTCACATAACGTCGGGAAATTTTAACAACCAGGCGCAGGTTACTTTCAATCATGCGCTTGCGACCTGCTTCGTCACCCGAGAGCGCGAGTCGAGAGTAATAAACCTCTTCTTCAGCACTTAACAATGGAGAAAAGCCTATCTCATTGAGATATAGCTGCGTGGCATCCAGAGATTTTTTGCTGCTCAAGTCTTCCTTAATCTGGTCATCACTGACGAGTTCTTTCTGTTTCTTTTCAACAGTTTCGTCATCAAGAAAAGCTTCTTGTGTGTCGACCATGACCTTATCCCTATTGTTATGAACCATTGCTGTAAACCCTAGTTACAGTGCCGATCTTAATCGCAAAATAATTAGATGTGAACCTGTTTTATAAAAAAACTATATTTTTTTCACATAGTTACCGCTGCCTATTAAAGTAATTTCCTCTTTTTTATTTCGTATTAAGGGTTATAAATCCTATTTAGGTAAGTACCAGAGCGGGTTTACGGGCTTACCGTTTTTACGAATTTCAAAGTGCAGTTTATTTTCGCTGGATCCACTTAACCCTATCTCGGCAATCTTCTGGCCAGCTTTAACATTATTTTTTTCAGCCACCAGGACTTTTTTATTGTGAGCATAGGCACTTAGGAAAGCTTCAGAGTGTTTGATGATAACCAAATTACCGTAACCAATCAGTCCACTGCCGGCATAAACAACCACCCCATCAGCTGCTGCCTTGACGCTCTGACCGGTCTTGCCTTTGATATCAACACCTTTGTTACTAACACCGTTAAACTTGCCAACAATGCTACCCTTAACCGGCCAAGACCAAGCAACCGGGCCTTTTTTCATAATCGGCTGTGGCGCGGGCTTCTGTTGAACCACCACTTTCTTCTTCGGCTTGCTTTCCTTCTGGGCTTGCTTGCTGGTCGCTATAGGCGTCCACTTCTTAGCCGGAGCCACTTTGGATAAGCTGATACGCTGACCGAGGTAAATCGTATAGGGCCAGCGGATACCGTTAACTTTTGCTAGTTCACGGTAATCACGGCCATAGCGCCAAGCAACGGAATAGAGAGTGTCACCCCTACGAACAACGTGAGTACCTTTGGTGACTGTTTTGGGGCGTTCCAAGTTGTAGATTGGCGCGTAATTGTTATTCGTACAGGCCGACAGTAAACAAAACACCAAACCGCACAGGGCTAACCCCAACCATGTACGCAGGGAATGAAAACTGTTATTGCAGCTCTTAATCTGCCGTCTTTGCATTGTTCGTCAGATTAATCAAAAACACGGTCAACAGACCTAAAGCCACCATCAGCAGAACACCAGCTATCTGTGGATCGACCTGAGTAATCGCTTGATATTGCGACGGCCAGACATTGCTTTCAACGGCCTCCTGAAGCTGTACTTTCCAAGGCCACACCTTATTAAGTGAGCCAAGCATGAAGCCTGTCAGCGCCGCCAGCGTCGAGGCATGAAAATATTTTAACAACCAGGACAAGAGGTGCGTAAAACTGAGCAGGCCTGCAATACATCCCGCAGCAAAGGCACCTAACACCAAACCATTAAAGTTGTGCACAGCATCGATAACAGGCTGATACATGCCCATCAACAACAATATAAAGCTGCCGGAAATACCGGGTAGGATCATTGCGCAGATAGCGATCGCGCCAGCGAAAAAGAAGAATAACGTGGTCGGCGTGGTTTGCATCCCACTAACACGGGTGACCTCAAACGCCAGCCAGACGGCCAACACAAACATCAGCGCGTTAACCCAGTGTTTAAAGTTGATCTGCCGCCCCATGGCAATCACCGAGGCCAGAATCAAACCAAAGAAGTAAGACCACACCAGCACCGGGTGACTGATCAACGCCCAGGAAATAAATTTAGTCAGTGAGAAAATACTGGCAAGAATGCCGCTAAACAGAATTAGCAGAAAGGTCGCATTGACGTGCTGCCACAACGCTTTAATCTTGCCATTAAACAGCAGCTTTAAAGCACCTAAATTAAAAGACGTCAGCGAGTTGATCAGTTCTTCGTAAATACCGGTGATGAAAGCCACCGTACCGCCAGAAACACCCGGTACCACATCGGCTGCCCCCATACCCATGCCTTTGAAAAAAACACTGATACGAAATGGTTTATTCGTTTTATTGGTGGCATCCATCTCAGCCAGCTTTACCTCATCCATTTAGCGAATAACTCCGCCCAGTAACGGTACAAACTTCACTGCTTCCAGCACATGTCGCTGAAAGCCACCCTTCTCATCACGCTGAATGTAGAGTAACTGTTGATGTTCATCTGGGCCAACCGGAATCACCAGTCGCCCATTAGGTGCCAATTGTTCCAGTAGCTCTTCAGGCACTTCACGCGGTGCGGCGGTAACAATAATGGCATCAAAGGGTGCTTTTTCAGGCCAGCCCATACCACCATCGGAATGCCTCATCTTGACATTACGCAGCCCCAGCTGATCGATTCTAGAACGCGCCTGATCTTGTAATGGCGCAATACGTTCAACGCTAAACACCATATCCACCAACTGCGCCAAAATCGTTGTTTGATACCCCGAACCTGTACCCACTTCAAGCACCCGCTTAGGCGTCCCCATTGATAGCAGAACCTCGGTCATTCGGGCAACAATGTAAGGTTGTGACAGGGTTTGGTTAAAACCAATCGGCAAAGCTGTATCTTCGTAGGCACGGTGAGCCAGCGCTTCATCACAAAAAATATGGCGAGGCGTATTCAGGATAACATTGAGCACTTGCTCATTGGTGATACCCTCTTCACGCAAACGTTTGATAAGGCGTTCACGGGTACGCCGCGAGGTCATACCAATCCCGCTCAAGTCATTGTTAGTCAAACATATTCCCCATTAACACTAGTACCGGTTTAGCTGTTCTACTCTGATCGGCCCCGTTCAGGCTCGCGGTAATTAACAACTTCTCGGATTACGCTGGTGGCATACCCCCCCACGGGCAAACTAAACGCCACCTCAATTGTACTGCTATTATCCGACTGCTCCTGTCGAGACCATTCCAACCCAGCCACCGGCAAGCATAACGGTCTGCGGTCTTGTTTTAAACCCGCATGTTCAAGACCATGACACCAATCAGCAAACTTTTCGATAATTGATGCTTCCAGCTCACCAATACGTTGTCCGGATGCCAGTCTACCCCGCCCCCACAGCGGGCCCGTTGGCTTTTTATTTTCAGACTCAGAGCCAGCAACGACATCGCCCTCTTCAAAGGTTAGCCAGCTATCCTCGTCTATCCGAGCACGTAGCACCTGATTAAACAAATATGAGCGTGCAGCGGAAATATATAATCCTCGCAACTGACGATTACGCACTGGCTGCTTATCCACTAGCAAACGTTGGGCAGCAGGGAGGTTACCACCGCCAAAACCAAAGCGCTGCGGGCCAAAATAATTGGGCACACCCAAGCTTTCGATTTGCTGTAATCGTTGCTCAAGCGAATCAAAGTCACCTGTACATTCAGTGAGCCTTAAACGGAACTGATTTGCGGTATGTTGGCCACGACGTAGTTTTTGATTATGACGACTGGCATGCAATAAATTAACCTGCTCACTTTCAAGCTGTGACCAATCAACGGCCTCACCCTTGGGACGATAGACACTGAACCACTGAGTCGTAACAGCGTGCCGGTCTTTAAGTCCTGCATAGCCAACATCCATCGACTTAACACCCGCCAACCGGGCAATATCCTTAGCCAGCTGCGCGGTGTTCAAGCCGATTTTACGGAGATGAAGATACTCGTGTTCACCCTCACCGCTAGGCTCAAAACCTAAAACCTCATCAACCTGAAAGTCAGCAGGTGTTGCACGTAGCAACCCTTCAATTTGAGGGCCACCATGAGCGTATTCACACGTTAAGGGATAACGTTGTTCCGAAGCTGATTCAGTCATCACGCAATGGCCCCGAGCAGGACGACCGCATGACAGGCGATACCTTCCTTGCGTCCGGCATAACCCAGCCCTTCTGTGGTTGTAGCTTTAATATTAAACTGAGAAAGTTCGCAGTTTAGATCGGCAACCAGGTTTTTACGCATTTGAGGTTTATGTGGCACCATTTTTGGGGCCTGAGCAACCAATGTTATATCAGCATTGATCAGCTGATAGCCTGCTTGCTTCAAACTGGACACAACATGACGCAGTAACACTCGACTGTCAGCACCTTTGTATTGCGCATCGGTATCAGGAAAGTGTTCGCCAATATCTCCCATCGCAGCGGCACCTAACAAGGCATCACACAGGGCATGAATCAGCACATCCCCATCGGAATGAGCGAGTAAAGGTCGATCGCTAGCGATTTTTACGCCGCCAATGGTTATTTCAGCGTTCGTTTGTTGCTCGCCAAAACGGTGCACATCAAAGCCATGTCCAATTCGCAAAATACAGCCTCTAGGATTCAAAATTCTTGAGAATAAATTCAGCCAAGGGTAAGTCCTCTGGCCGGGTAATTTTTATATTATTAGCACTACCTGCCACCATCTGCACCGAATGGCCGCACTGCTCCATGGCAGAAGCCTCATCGGTGACCAATTTACCATCCTCTAGACAGCTATCAATAGCCGCAAGCAATTCACCAAGGCGAAACATCTGCGGCGTGAAGGCATGCCAGAGACAACTGCGGTCCGGCGTGTTTTCCACAATGCCTTCAGAAGTAGTTTGTTTCATGGTGTCACGTACTGGCATGCCCAGCACAAAGCCATCGACTGTTGCATTTTCAGCAGCTTCAAACAGGCTATCCAGTTCATCATGACTTAGGCAAGGTCGGGCAACATCATGCACCATCACCCAATCAGCTGGGCCGGCATAAATCATCAGCTTTTTTAATCCATTTAATACCGAGTGGCAGCGTTCTTCACCGCCAGCCACTGCAATCACACGGGAATCACCAGCAAGCTTCAACGCAGGCCAGTATTCATCATGCTCCGCAACGCTGACAATCAGCCCCTTAACTTTGCGATGGGAAAGCAACTGCTTGAGGGTATATTCGAGTACTGTCGCTCCGGCCAGTGGCAAGTACTGTTTGGGTCGATCCGCTTGCATCCGCGAACCAATACCCGCAGCAGGCACCACCACCCAGCAACTAGAACTACTCATTGCTCTGCCTCATTTTCGGGTTCTACCAACTGGTAAAAGGTTTCGTCATCTTTGATCATGCCCAACTCACTACGCGCACGCTCTTCAATGGCATCGAGCCCCTGTTTGAGATCCGCGACTTCGGCTTTCAGGGCGTCATTACGGGAATACAACTCACTGTTGATGCCCTGTTGAGCTTCAAGCTTACCCTTCACGCCCCACAGTTCAGCCATGCTGTTTTCACCAACCCACAGACGGTATTGCAGACCGAGAATAAAAACCACCAGCAATACCCAAAGCCACTTCATGGAAATAACATCATCCAGTAACAATTAACTAAAGAAGGGATAATACAGAAGGATCACTCTTTAGGGCATACCCAAAGATTGGATATTTATATGAATATGTCATTCTGAGTGCAAGTGGAGACCCTTTAACGCAACACCAAAAAAATCGCTTCCCAGAAAAATTAGTACTCTTGATAGTAAGAGTACTCCAAACATAAGAAAGGGGCTAAAAAGCCCCTTTTAAACATCAGCCTATAAATCACCGACCCAGCATAAGGTCAGAGCTAACCTGCCTCATGATTGTATCCCGCAACAACCTATACTCAGGTTTGAGAAACCTATTTAAATTTTCCGGCGTAATATAAAAGGGAGCACGCAGACCGTGGTAATCGATAGCATTTCCCATTTGCTCAAAATATAAACCCGCACGGTTTAGTGTTTTCATCAGCCCGGGGTTAATCATTATAAAAATGTAATCTAGCTTCTTCAATGTAAACAAAGAGGCAGCAATTAAATAAAGTCCAACCGCAATATTTGGAGATTGGCGTCGGTCGCCAACAGTCACACGATAGCTGTTATTGTTAACACTGGATACTTTCCCCTGATCTTCCTTAAGCTTGCAAAAATCCCCGACTCGACGCCTGAAAGACCTGTTAACAGCCAATCTTGAGACTTCAGCAAAACTACCTCGTGGCAGCTTTTTAATATCCATGATGCTGCGGTCTACAGCGTCTAAACAATATTTTTCGAGCGGTATTAATAGTTCTGGCTGATTAGGAGGGGGCATCACCATTCGCATCGTGCCGGCAAACTGATTACTCGCCCTGTGTTTTAGCAAGTAGTGAAACGAATAGGTATCAAATTCATCTGCTTCTAGGTTGTCAGGGCAACCATTTTCTAGCGCTAGCTCAGCGCAGTACACATCGTAACGAATTCGATAAACCTGAAGCCTAAGCGCATCATTACTGGCTATCACTGGCTGAAAATAGTTGATAAAACAGTTAGGGTTTTCCATCTATCATCGCCTACAAAAGTTAACAAGATAGAACCATTAAGCTTACAACTGGTACGCACCGGACATTTTATAAACAGATATACAAACCACTCTATTTCTCTACAGATCATAATTCAAGCTAAAGAACTTAGAATTATTTATAGAAACCTAAAGCAGTCTTATATTTTCGAACATAAAAAAAGGGGCTAAAAAGCCCCTTTTTAAATCGCGATCAGATCAGCAGTTATGCCTGACCTTTGATCTCTGAACGACCTTTATAGCCAGCCAGACCGCTGAGTTCTTCTTCAATACGCAGCAGACGGTTGTACTTGGCAACACGGTCAGAACGACACAATGAACCTGTTTTGATTTGACCGGCTGATGTGGCTACGGCCAAATCAGCAATCGTAGTGTCTTCAGTTTCGCCTGAGCGGTGAGAGATCACTACGGTAAAGCCTGCATCCTGTGCCATTTTAATAGCTTCCAGCGTTTCAGTCAGCGTACCGATCTGGTTGAATTTAATCAGGATAGAGTTACCGATGTTGTTTTCGATACCACGTTTCAGAATCTTGGTGTTAGTAACAAACAGATCATCACCAACCAGCTGTACACGATCACCGATTTTCTTAGTCAGATCGTCCCAACCTTCCCAATCGCTCTCGTCCATACCGTCTTCAATAGAAATGATCGGGTAACGTGCAGAAAGATCAGCCAGGTAATCAGCAAAGCCTGGTGCGTCGAAGGTTTTACCTTCGCCAGAGAGCTCGTATTGACCGTCTTTGTAGAATTCTGAAGACGCACAATCCATCGCCAGAGTAATATCTTTGTCCAGCTCGTAGCCAGCCTTAGTAACTGCTACTTGGATAATTTCCAGTGCCGCTTCGTTAGATGGCAGGTTAGGCGCAAAACCACCTTCATCACCCACTGCAGTACTCAAACCACGACTTCTCAATTCAGCAGCCAGTGAATGGAAGATTTCAGCGCCGTAACGCAGCGCTTCAGCAAAAGTAGGCGCGCCTACTGGCTGAATCATGAATTCTTGAATATCAACGTTGTTATCCGCGTGCTCGCCACCGTTGATAATGTTCATCATCGGAACAGGCATGGAGTATTTGCCTGATGAACCGTTCAGATCAGCAATGTGTGCGTACAGCGGAATGCCTTTAGCTTGAGCTGCTGCTTTAGCAACAGCCAGAGATACCGCCAGAATGGCGTTAGCGCCCAGCTCGGCTTTATTTTCAGTACCGTCCAGGTCAAGCATGATCTGATCAAGCTCAGCCTGTTGTGTCGCATCACGACCCAGCAACGCTTCACGAATACGTGTATTGATGTTGAATACGGCTTTCTGAACGCCCTTGCCAAGATAACGAGACTTATCCAGATCACGCAGTTCCAGCGCTTCACGTGAACCTGTTGATGCACCGGAAGGAGCAATTGCAGTACCTATTGCACCGGAAGCCAACGTTACGTCTGCTTCAACTGTTGGATTGCCGCGCGAATCCAGTACTTCTCTTGCTT
>Ga0209292_1007061_pt1 | contig 10812 bp, 8 predicted proteins | sample GOMGulsemesocosm_2_FD_184634 | JGI IMG/M metagenome (GOLD analysis project Ga0209292, IMG submission 184634) | Methane-oxidizing microbial communities from mesocosms in the Gulf of Mexico - GOM9C Gulf of Mexico (SPAdes) (version 2) | ecosystem: Environmental > Aquatic > Marine > Cold seeps...
CGAATATAATAGCAATAGTAGGAAGACCAAATGTTGGAAAATCAACATTATTTAATCGTTTGACAAAGTCAAGAACAGCGATTGAAGCGGAGATGAGTGGAGTGACGAGAGATAGAATTTATGGTACTTCTATATGGAATGGTGTTGAATTCAGTGTAATTGATACAGGAGGATACGTTAGAGGTTCTGATGATATCTTTGAAGAGGAAATTAGAAAGCAAGTGGATATTGCTATTGATGAAGCTTCAGTAATTATTTTTGTTTCTGACGTAACAGTGGGGATAACAGATTTAGATGAATCTGTTGCTGATATGTTGAGAAAAACTAAAAAACCAGTTTTTGTTGCAGCTAATAAGGTAGATAACAATATGAGAGCAAATGATGCTTTTGAGTTTTTTAACTATGGTTTAGGAGATGTTTATAATTTATCATCAATTAATGGACATGGAACGGGTGAACTTTTAGATGCTGTTGTAAAAGAGTTTAATCCAGAAGAATTATTAGAAGAAGAAAGTGATTTACCTAGAATAGCAGTAGTAGGTAAGCCTAATGTTGGGAAATCTTCATTTGTTAATGCAATTACTGGTGAAGAAAGAAATATTGTTACAGACATTTCGGGAACGACAAGAGATTCTATTGATACAGATTTCAATTTATTTGGATTTGATTTCAAATTAGTTGATACAGCTGGGATTAGAAAGAAAAGTAAAGTTCATGAAGATATTGAATTTTATTCAGTTATTCGTTCTGTAAGATCTATTGAATATTCAGATGTTTGTATTTTCATGATTGATGCTAAAGATGGTTTACAAAAGCAAGACTTGAATATTTTCTATATGATAGAAAAGAATAAAAAAGGTGTTGTGCTTTTAGTAAATAAATGGGATTTAGTAGAAGACAAAGATCAACACTTTACTAAGGCCTATGAAGATAAATTAAGAGAGGATTTAGCTCCGTTTAAAGATGTTCCAATTTTATTTACGTCAACTTTATCAAAACAAAGGTTACATAAAGCTTTGGAGAAAACAATGGAAGTTTATAATAATAGACGAACAAAAATTCCAACTTCAGAGTTGAATGAGTTTTTTCAAGATATTATTTCAAGAACCCCACCTCCAGCGATAAAAGGAAAATATATAAAAATTAAGTTTGTAACTCAGTTACCAACACATTCTCCTTCGTTTGCATTTTTCTGTAATTTACCTCAATACATTAGAGAGTCATATGGAAGGTTCTTAGAAAACAAATTAAGGCAACGTTTTAATTTTGAAGGTGTACCTGTGAGAATTTTCTTTAGAAAGAAATAGATTTTATTAATGGAGTACAAGAAAGTAATAGCATCAATTAAAAAAGGAGATCTTCATCCCATTTATTTATTAAATGGAGAAGAGCCTTTTGGTATTGATAAAATTGTTGATTATATTTCAGAACATGTCTTAGATGAGTCGGAGAGGGATTTCAATCAAACTATTTTATATGCAAAGGACACACCTCCTATAAATGTTTTAGATGCTGCTTCTAGGTTGCCTATGATGGCGGAACGGCAAGTTGTTATTGTTAAGGAGGCTCAAGAGTATAATAAGGCTTCACAATGGGAAGTGTTTGAGAAGTATTTTGAGTCACCAGCTTCAAGCACAATTCTAGTTTTTGCTTTTAAGTATAAGAAGTTTGACAAACGTTCAAAAATCTTTAAGCTTTTAAAAAAAACGGCTTCTATTTTTGAGTCTCAAGGGGTGAAAGATTGGAAGTTAGGTGAGTGGATTAAAGATTATTTAAAGGCCAAAAAATATACGATAGAAGATAAAGCAGTAGCTTTAATTTCTGAATTTATTGGAAATGATTTGTCAAAGATATCTAATGAACTAGAAAAGTTGTTTATTTCAGTTCCAGAAGGTGTTCAGATTACTGTTAAACATATTGAAGACAATATAGGGGTAAGTAAAGATTATAATGTGTTTGAGTTAACTAATGCTATAATGGTTAAGGATAGTAAAAAAGCTTTAGTTATTGTAGATTATTTTTCTAAGAATACAAAAGCAGCAAATATTGTAGTTGTCTTAGGACAATTGTTGGCTTTGTATCAAAGGTTATTTAAAGCTCACTTTATAAAGACGAATAACCCGAGTGAAATAGCTAAGGCTTTAGGCTGTGCTCCTTATCCAGCAAAATTAGCAATGGATAATAAAAGTAAACACCCTCCTAAAATGATTTCTAGAAATTTCACCATGCTAAGAGAGTATGATTTGTTAGCAAAAGGTGTAGGAAGTACAGGGGTTGATCAGTCTGAATTAATGAAAGAACTTGTTTTTAAGTTGCTTCATTGAAAAAACTAGATAAACTCATCTTCATAATATTGTTAATTATGTGTAGTTATTGTTAAAATATCTAAAAACATTGACAAGTAGTAGGTTATTTGCATTTTTATTGTTATATTTATATTAAGTTTGCAAAAATAACCAAATACAATGGCTAGAAAAAAGACAAAAGAAAAAGTAGAGAAGATTATTAATGAGATTAAAAACTCTACGCCAAAATATAAATTACAATTAGATGCTAAAACTGTAATTACGCTTAAGACCGAAGAACAACTTGAAAAATGGATGTCTCTTTATCCTAAGGCAAAATTAATTACAACTTAAGTTTAGCTACAATTTTTAAAAAAATAAAAGACTGTCAATATTGGCAGTCTTTTTTAGTTTTATGAAACTATAAAGTACTAAGATCTATTAATTAAAGAGTAACTATATTGAAAAAACTAAATGCTTTCGGTATATTTGTGGCATGGTAAAAATTGGAAAATTAAATCAACTTAGAATAGTAAAAGAAGTTGACTTTGGAATGTATTTAGATGGTGGAGAGGATTTTGGTGAAATACTATTACCAACGAGATTTATTACGCCAGCTTGTATTGTTGATGAGGTTGTTGAGGTTTTTATTTATTTAGATTCTGAAGATAGATTAATTGCAACTACAGATTTTCCATATGCTATGGTAGATGACTTTGCATTGTTAGAAGTTGTAGCAGTGACTAAAGTAGGAGCTTTTGTTGATTGGGGATTAATGAAAGATTTATTAATACCATTTAAGGAGCAGCACAGAGAGTTAGAAAGGGGTGAAAAGGTAGTTGTAAAGATTTACCTGGATGAGATGACTGAGCGCATTGTGGGATCAATTAAGTTAGATTCATTTTTAAATAATGTACCGCCAAATTTTAAAATTTATGAAGAAGTAGATTTATACGTTCATTCTAAAACAGACTTAGGCTATAAAGTTATTGTGAATGAAACGTTTTGGGGTGTAATTTATTTTAATGAAGTGTTTAAGCCTTTAGAAAGAGCGCAATTATTAAAAGGTTATATAAAGAAAGTTAGAGAAGACGATAAATTAGATATTTGTTTACAACGTCCTGGTTATGGTGCGATTGATGGAATAGCTAAAGATGTATTGAGGATATTAGAAGAAAAGGGTGGAGAAATTGAAGTGGGAGATAAGTCTTCACCAGAAACTATTGAACATGTTTTTAAAGTAAGTAAGAAGACGTTTAAAAAAGCAATAGGGTCATTATATAAAGAAAAAATAATTACTATTGAGCCAAATAGAATAAAACTTGTTTAGTAAGGCTTTTAATACCAAAAAATAATTTAGAGTTAGATGTCAAAAATTGATATTAAAAATAAAAAAGCTAGATATTTATACGAATTTTTAGATGACTATACTGCAGGGATTTCCTTATTAGGTACTGAAATTAAGTCTATCAGAAATGGTAAAGCAAGTATTATGGAGGCATATTGCGTTCTTGAAAAGGGAGAATGTTATGTTAGAAATATGTACATTGCAGAGTATGATAATGGTACACATAATAATCACTTACCAAGACGTGACAGAAAGTTATTGTTAAATAAAATTGAATTGAGGAAGTTGGAAAAAAAGCTTAAAAATGAAGGTTTGACCATAGTAGCTTCTCGATTATTTATAAATGATAAGAATTTAGCTAAACTAAATATTCATTTGGCTAAGGGTAAAAAGATTCATGATAAACGCCAAGATTTAAAAGATAAGGATAATAAAAGAACTTTAGATAGAATTAAAAAAGAGCATAACTAATTATGGGTTTTTTAACAAAAGATATTTTTGGAACGCATGTATTCAAAAAAAGATGGATTATTAGAATATTTGGTTTATTAATTTACCCAAGGTATAAATGGATTAATAATACTGTAATTACTGGCGCAGAACAGTTGCAAGGGTTACCTGATAAAAATGTATTATTTGTTTCTAATCACCAAACTTATTTTGGAGATGTAGCAGCCTTTTTACTTGCTTTTCATTCTGCAATAGGTGGGAAACCAAATGAAATTTGTTTAAAGTGCATTTTGACTCCTAAGAAAGACAACATTTATTATGTTGCTGCTGAAGAGACTATGAAATCAGGCTTATTACCAAAAATCTTGAGTATAGCTGGAGCTGTAACAGTTAAAAGAACTTGGCGTGCAAATGGTGAAAACGTGAGACGATCAGTGGATCGTAGTGAGGTTGACAATATTGATAAGGCTCTATTAAACGGTTGGGTAATTACTTTTCCGCAAGGTACAACAAAGCCATTTGTTAAAGGAAGATTAGGTACAGCGATTATTATTAAAAAACATAGACCTACAGTAGTTCCAATTGTTATTGATGGCTTAAGGAGTTCTTTTGATAAGAAAGGACTTAAATTAAAAAAGAAAGGATCTACTATTTCAATTAGAATTAAAAAGCCAATTGAATTTGATTATGATGGGACTGTGGAAAATATGTTATCAAAAATTATGGATGGTATTGAGCAGACACCTGAGCATGATTTTATGGGTAGCTTAAAAAAATAAAGCTATTATATTATTTAAACAAAGGCAACTATTTATAGTTGCCTTTGTTGTTTTTGTATCATTATCTTAATGAAGCTAAATTTATATTTTGATTTTTAGAATATTTAACTGTATAAATTAAGTCAATTTTTTTTGTTTCTTTAGATTTTAGTTTTAAATCCCATTCGACTAATCCAGTAATCTTATTTAATTTACCTTTAGTTAAATCAGTTACTTCAATTTCAATGTCTGGATTTTGAGTAATTGGAATTTGATCTTGTATGGTTATTTTTGTTGTTTTAGTTTTATGATTCTTTATTTCTATTCGATATGCATACGTTTTAATAATCTTATCGCCTATGACTTTTTGCTTACTTTCTTTTTTTAATAAAGTTCTTTTTAATAAAACTTTTGGATCTTTTCCTAAGCTTAAGTTCATAGTGTCACTCATTGTTGTTGGATTTAAATAAGTAGTGCCAAGATAAGCGCCGTCATGAAATATGGTTGCATCACCTGGTAATACATTTAAGTTATCAATGTCAGTAATCTGAGCCACTAAATAGCTTGATAAGTCAATTTTAGGTACTGCGTAGTACTTGTAATTAGTTTTCAGCGTTTTTGAATCAACTAAGACCATGTATCGTTCATTGTTAGATTCAATAGTATAGGGTAAATCAATAGCGTACTCCACTGAAATAAGTTGTTCAATCATTTTTGTAAACTGAGTAGATGTGACTGCTTTTTCTTCATATAAATCCATTTCAGAATCTGTAGTTTCAGCTACACTTTCTGTGCTTATTGCTTGAGGTGCTAATTCTTTTCTTTTATTGGCAGAATATGAGATACTTTTCTGTTTTATACGTTGTCGGCTATAGTTGTTTGCATAATATACATACCATGGCTGAAGTTCAGGTTTCGTTTTATTTGCATACGGATTATTGGTGGATAGGCTTAACCTTATATTATTCCATTTTATTCCTGTGTTTTGGTATACTTGTGCTTTGTAGGTTAAATCAATTGTGTTGTTTGACGCTTTACTCCTTAAATCATATTGGGGAACCCAACCTGCATTGTTTACTAAGTAGCTTATATTGACTCTACCAGATGTTGTTTCCTTTGCTGATACAGTAATTGTTATTTTATAAATCGGAGGCTTATTAGCAGGTGGTTTTAATCGGTTGTTTTGATTATAGTTGTTTAGTGCCTGTAGTCGAATATTCATTCTGTTTTGTGTTTTACTCAAAATGGCTTTATTTTTTTTGTGTTTTAATAATTCAGAATTGATTTTGTTCATCTTTTGGTGATAGAATTCGATTGCGTTAGCCAACAGAGGGATGGAATCATTTACTTTACCACTTCCCTTAATTGTTCCATTATTTTCAATTATTCTCTTTTCGTTATTTAACACGTCTATTTTGAATTGAATGCCCATAGCTTTGTATGAGTATTCAAAAATCGAATCGTTTAAAGCAGAAATATGTCTTCTAATTTTCAATGGAATCACATTTGATAAATTAGTATTTAATTCGGGTTCAGGGTATTCAACAGAATATTTTGAGTCCAATAGTATTATATTTCCAGTGGCATTAATTTGTATGCTGTTTGGATCTATTTTAGGACTTAAACTTTCTATATAAATTTTGCTAATTCCTTTTTTAACTGTATAGTTTGCTCTTCTTTGAACTTGTGCGCCTTGTTGATATACAACTACTTTTTTTATTTTGGATTTAACTTTAATAGGTGTGTTTGATAATCCAATAACTGGAATTGATAAGAATAGGGTAGTGCCTATAATTTTTTGAATTGATTTTTTTATTTTATTTTGTATCATGCTTATAATTTTCGTTCAAATTATATTACAATCATACTAAAAATTGGTTCAAAAAAAAAGCGATTAACTTCAAGTTAATCGCTTTTAAAATGTTTGTTAAAAAATACTATCTGTATTTACCTAGTCCTTTTGGAGAACCAACTCTATCCATAGCACATCTAAATCCAAGTGTAGATGTAGATAATTCTTCATCTAAAAATCTTCTATTAGATCCAACTATCCAGTAAGCTCTATCTCTCCAAGAACCACCTTTGTAAACTCTTGAGTTATCAGATATTAATGTTGTCGGCCAAGCAGTTCTATCATTTGTCATAACATCACCACCAGTCAAATCAAATCTTTCATGTTTATTTTGGTACATTACTAAATCACCATCTCTAACACCTTTGTTGATTAAATCTTTTTTACTGCCATCTTTACGATCGTTAAAGTCTTTAGAAGATTCAAAATCACCATCCATTACATCTCTGTAATCAGCATTTTGATAATTACGTCTTCCAATATTTTCTTCAGCCGTAACTTCTCTCCACTTCATTCTTCCTGGTGTGTTAGTAATATATTCAGACATTCCTTTTCTTAACATTGGTATAATATCAATTGGATATTCTTCACCATTTGGTCCGGTTTTCAATAATACTAAATTAGCATTGTCAGATATACCTTCAAAGATACCATCAAAAACTTCAGTTTGAACAGTTTCTGATGCTTCTTTATAGTATTGTCCATTTTGCATTACTATTGCGTTATCAATAATTCTATTTAATTCACTTAAGATTAAAATTTCTTGAGTGTACATGTCAGATTTGAAGTCACCTACTTGTTTACCTTGTATTCCAGCTAATGAATCACTACTGAATTTTCCTTTAGAAGAAAGATAAATTGTAGAAGGATCACCAGTGTTATATTGAATACTGTTTCTTGATTGAACATTTTTTCTTACACCATTATTCATTGTAGAATCAAAACGTTGTGGTTCATAATTAGAAGAAGTAATTCTTTGGTATCTGATTCTTTCAAATTCATGTAAGTATTCTTTTAATCCATGCACATCATAAAGTACTTGTAAATTCTTTTCATCTACTTTACCATCATTACCTAAAACTTTAGTTTTGAAAACATTCCCTCTAAATGGTCTAAATTCATCAAAGTCTTCAAATGATAACGGTCTATATACATCCATTACCCATTCAGATACATTTCCAGCCATATGGTATAAACCATAATCATTTGGCCAATACGAATCAACAGGAGCAGTAATGTCAGCAGCATCATTTAATGCACCTGCAGCCCCCATCATATCACCTCTACCTCTCACAAAGTTAGCTCTAATATCACCTTGAAACTCTGCATTATCTTGTCTAACCCAGTGACCAGTCCATGGATATGTTCTTTTGTTTTCAATAATTCCAGCATCTTCAGCATTAGTCATTGAACCTACTAAACCATAATATGCAAATTCCCATTCAGCTTCAGTCGGTAGTCTATAACGTGGTAATAATATACCATCTTCCATTCTTACGATACGTTCTCCAAGATCTTTTCTTTTCCCAGACCATCCACTTTGTGGATCTAAATTCGTTAATTTATTTTCTTTGTCTTCACCTGGCGAATATTGTCCAGCTAAGTATGAATCAGTTGAAAATGGATCTCCAGCTTGATCAGGATTCATAGCTAAAATTCCTTCTCTATATAAAATAAATTCATTTACACGATCAGTTCTCCATTTACAAAAATCATTTGCTTGATTCCAACTTACACCAACTACAGGGTAATTTTGGTAAGCAGGATGTCTTAAGTAGTATTCAACATAAGGTTCGTTATATGCCATTGGAGATCTCCAACAGTTTGTATCAGGTAATGCATTTTTATATATCATTGGTAAATCCTCATATGTACGAGAAATCCAGTAGATATATTCTAGCCAGTTGAAGTTTGTTACCTCAAACTGATCCATATAAAATGAAGATACAGTTACTCTTCTTGGCGTATTATTCCATTCATAAGTCAAATCCTGTTCAGATCTCCCCATAGTGAACGTACCACCTTCTACTAATATCAAACCTGGACCAGTTTCTTGGTCAAAGTGAGGTACTTTTTGAAAACCACCATTAGCTGGGTTGTTGTATTGCCAACCAGTAGTATTAGATCTCTCTTCTCTACAGCCAATTAATGCTATGGCTGCTAAAAGTACGATAAGAAAATTTTTACCTTTCATATTATGTTGTTTATTTATTAAGTTCATTTATTTTAGGTTCGTTAGTATAACACTAACAAAATAATTGGTTACACTATTTAAAAAGATGGACAAGAAATTGTTCTAAATCGTTTTGGTTTCTTTTTACAATTAATATTGAATCCTAATGAAAGTTCATGAGAACCACCACTTGCATTTGTTAATCTTGAAGTTGTAATGTCATAGCTATATCCGAATCTAAAAGTTCCTGCATCTACACCTACCGATAAAATAAACGCATCTCCTTCTCTCCACCATGCACCAGCAGTAAACGCTCCATATTTCACATACATCCCTAAATTCAATTGCATAAAACCATCTTGATACATGTAGATAATGTTCGGAGATAATGATGTAGAGTTTGTGTATTTAGAAGTTTTACCTAGTGGAATATTTGCTCCAATATTCCCGGTTATTCTTATTGGTAACCTAGCACTACCCAGTATCATTGACTCATTTGGTTGATTTAGGTGGTGAGCCGCTACACCAAAATAAAACTGTTTTGAGTATCCAACTATTCCAGCTGAAACATCAAAGAATCCTTTAGTTCCCCATCCGTTATCTAACAAAGTCCCTCTTGGAACATCACCTGTTTGATAAATAAATCCTTTTCTTGGGTCAATCATATCCCCAAATGTTAATTTATTCCAATCTAAAAACTTTTGATTCCAAGTAGCTTGTGCTCCCATTAGAAACGAAAATTTTCTATTTACTTGTAAATGATAAGAGTATGCAAGGTTAATAGTTGACCAATTAACAGTGTTTTTCCCTGCCATATCATTAGTGATCATTACAGCAATACCACCTTTAATACTGTTGATGTATTGATCGTATGAAAAACTATTTGTAACAAAGGCACCTGTAATAGAAGGCCATTGATTACGGTAATTCATATTGAAACGTGGACATCCATGTGAACCAGCAAATGCAGGATTCAAATATATTGGATTAGCATAGAACTGAGTAAAAGCAGGATCTTGTGCTCTTGCTTCAGTTGATATAGTGGTGATAATCACTAATGCTATTATTTTGAATAAGTTTGTTAATTTCATGTGTTAAAGTAATCTTACAAAAATATATAAACGCAAATTGTATTAAATGGTTACAGTTTTTTACCTCTAAAATTGCAATAATAACTATTTTTGTTCGTTTTTAAAAGAAAATGAGGTAACTCTTTTTTATTAATTTTATTTATTATATGAAAGCTAGAATTTTTATTATTGTTTTATTTTGTGTTTCAGTTGCTCAAGCACAAACGAAAAGTGTTATTTACAATTTTGAATTATCATCTGATAATAAGAAATGTGTAAGTTGTGATTTTGATTCAAAATCTAACTTATTATATACTGTTCAAACCAAGGATGTTGGCTTGAAAGGTGTTTATGATTTATCTTATTCTATCAAAAAAATTTCGTATCAAAATGTTGTAAATTCTTCAAGATTGTCACAAAAGGAATTTGATGAGGTTTCAAACTTAAAATTGAATTTTGGTAAGTCTGGAATTGATAATTATTTAACTCTTTTTGTTAACCCTTTTGTTCAAGTCAATGGTGTTATAAAAATGATACAAAAAATAGAAGTTGAAGTTAGTTTTGTAGGACTTCAAATGGTACAAAATAGAGCAGCTGACTTTGCTAGTGAATCTGTGTTGAAATCAGGTGATTGGTATAAATTCTCAGTAAGTAAAACTGGTGTTCAAAAGCTTGATAAAAGTGTTTTAGAATCTGCTGGGATTAATACTAGTAATTTAAACCCTCAGGATATTAATATTTATGCAAATCAAATTCCTGTTTTACCATCATATAATTTCGATTATCACCCAGATGATTTAGTTAAAAATCCAATATTTATTCAAGGAGAGTCTGATGGTGTATTTAATGATAATGATTATGTTTTATGTTATGTAA
>Ga0209292_1007063_pt1 | contig 10809 bp, 8 predicted proteins | sample GOMGulsemesocosm_2_FD_184634 | JGI IMG/M metagenome (GOLD analysis project Ga0209292, IMG submission 184634) | Methane-oxidizing microbial communities from mesocosms in the Gulf of Mexico - GOM9C Gulf of Mexico (SPAdes) (version 2) | ecosystem: Environmental > Aquatic > Marine > Cold seeps...
AGTGTATGCAGGCAACAAACAGGCATCAGGTCGCTCCAAAGGCCCGTGGATAGGGGCTATATGGGATAGAGAGCTTAAAGTGACCGTTTATTTACCCAGCCCGCATGGCCAAAATGCCTTGAATGTCTATCTCCTCACGATATAGGGCAAAATCAGGCTCACGGGTCTCAATGGCCTTTATCGACATGCGGTCTGCGAGCTCATTACCCTCAACACCTACGTGACCATTCACGTGCAGCACCTGCACCTGGGCCTTAATTGACTGATGTAAGGCGAACATCTCTTGGATCAACTCGAGGTTTTTAATTTCCCCTGTTTTCTTCTTCCAACCATTCTTCTCCCAGCCGATGGCCCACTGGGTTACACATTGAATCGAGTACTTCGAGTCACAGAAAATTGCGACGGATTTTCCTTTAGCAATTCCATCTTTGGCCATCAATAAAGCTTGATGAAGACCGTTTAACTCGGCCGTGTTGTTAGTCCCCGCAGGGTTAAACAGCCCATACCATAACTCTGCGATAAGGTTATTGTGATATACCGCAATGCCTGAGCCCGCTTTGCCCGGATTTGGATCACAGCCACCATCTGTGAATATCTTGATATCAACTGCTATCAGTGCAATCTCTTTAGCCGTATAAGTCTTAACCGTCTGGGCCGTAGACTTCTTTTTGGCCTTCGGTGATGCAGCAGACTTGCCTCCGCTGGCCGCTAAACCTTTGGCCGGAGTTGCAATGTTTGTGCCCTGAAAAGCAGCCTCTGCCTCCGCTTTGGTCTTGAACGATTTATACTTGGCACCCGCAAAACCGTCGACATGACTCTTGCAGGTATTCCAATCTGTAAAGATACCTGTCTCGCGACCTTTCCATACTACATAAAACTTCATTTTGCTTACTGCCGTGTTTCATAGTGAATACGATTTTTGACTAAATCAGTGGGCACTTGCTGCCGCTCGAATTAGTCACCTCCTTTTTTATACTGATTATAATACTACCGTGCGCATATAATACTAAGGCTCGCCATTAATTAAGCATCTCACGCCAGTAAATGACACGATCGTGGCCTCGATATGAGCCGAAAGAAACCCTTGTGACGGGGTGATTGGCATCAGAGTAATCTCCGTCCTGGTCCCAATCGAATTGAAGCCAACGCTCAAGGTTTAAGATTTGTAGAGGGAAAGACCCCTGTGTCAGTGGGGCGCTAAAAATAAGACCAGCGGTTCCACTGGACATGAAAATATCGGTAGAATCACTTGCCGAGGCAAAACCTGCAGTTGTACTGCTTGCCCCCACGGTGACATCGAAGTCTGCGCTGGCGTTTGCTCCGTCCAGCATAAAACGACTGCGGAGAATGCTACTACAACCATCGGATGCAGGTGATGTAGAGGAGTCGATATTGTTGACGACAAACAAATTTTCATTCCAATATTCGACTTGAAATTTAACCGGCAATGGCGCTGACTCAGGGCCATGACTGTCTTGTAGGAACAATCGACCAAAGCGAACATCCAGCGGATCGCCCATTTTCATGCCTGTGCAATTCCCGTCGGCAACACAACCATCAGTTGATGTGGCAAAAACAAAATTTGCGCTAGCAGCAGGATTAAAATCTAAAGCCGCATTAAAGGTTCTGCTATCTAAGCTGTCGTCTAAAACGATGCCAAGCTGCACATGTGAGTAGGGGCCATCGGGTGTAACCGAACGTTGTAACTCCACAGAACTAGAATTGGCTATCAATTGTCCATCAAGCCAGACTGATGCTTGTAGTGGAGACGTCAACCGACTTATAAAATCGCTACCATCACCCATGTTCTCAGCGGAATAGGTCGCGGTGGCCACTGGGTATAATTTACTGCTGTCGTAATTACCGACTAGTGTATTGTCTACAGCATAAGCTCCTACAGTGGAAATCAGATCAATATCATCTTGACCCATGTAGGTAAAATTACCCGCCGTGCAGGCATCTTCAACGCTGGCCGTCAATTCGAAATGGTCCGGAAAAAAGCGCCCGACATTGCCACTCACGTCAATCAATGCTACGTCACCGGCCCCCAAGTAATCTCCGTCCGCAACGTGGGCATTCAGGGTGAGCGTACCTACGTCAGCCCAGGCAAGCGTTGAATTCTCAAAGGCCCCCGGTGTTGAAGTCACCGTGAATACACCGCCGTTTAACAGTGAACCAGCGTCTCCGCCAGTAGGAAAAACCAGAGAATTAATATCTACTAGAATGCCTTCCGGACTGTTTTCATTACCATAATTTGGAGTAACATTTCCCAGTGTGTCCCTAGACTCCACTTCAACATAGAAAGGGGATCCCGCGGCTAAAAAACCTGAGCCACTGGCCGTTGTTCCCGGGTTTGAAGACGAGGCGCCGGAATCAGTTTCAATCGCGGTGATTGCTAGAGTGTGGGGTGAAACGATAAATTCATTGCTCTGCCCTGAAATAGTAAAACCCAAGCCCGTGCCGTTGTTGTCTAGGGCTTCGTAGCGACTGTGTAATTCCATCTGGCCTACATCGGAATAGCTGATCACCAAAGGAGCTCGGGAGTTAGCATCAAATAACAAATTGCGCGTTGTATAAGTGCTAACCGTCGCCACACCGCCGTCGCTATCATTGGTCGCCACCGCTCCATCTACACCATTGTTAGATACGCTCAAGCTTACGCCAGCGCAACTGGAAGGGTTTTTACACTCCGCGCCTAATTCAACGCTCACCGAGGTGTTCGGTGGCAGGGCTGCCACACAGGCAGGGCTAGCCGCAGGGTTAGCCACCTGGCTATTTTGAACAGCCTCAACATAGATTGTGTTTGCCCCACTGCTCGGCGAAACCGCACCGGCCACACGATTGTCGAGGTCAAGATCGAAACCACCCGCACCATTGTCTTCTATAAATCGCAGTGCCGTATCCAGAAATGTTGGACGTTGATCTTCGGCGCCACCATCGTCAGGCTCACTGATAGAGCCATCCGATACATCAATGTCCACTAGACCAGCAAGCGTCTGACTTATTTGGAAGGTGGCTGACGATTCAACGCCGCTGAAGGTGTAGCTACTGTTCGGTAAAACTGCATTAACCGCCACGCTGGTACTCAGTGAAATGGTGGTGGAACTCTCAGGAACAACGGGCGCGTTTAAAGAATCTCGGGCTTCGACTGTGATACTTAATGGTTCACAAGTTAAGGGCGTGCCGCTATAGGTAATGGCATAATGATCAAGTAGGGAGCAGGGCCTTGTCTCCGCCATGACATTGCCAACCTCTGTGGCCGAAAGCGCGGACGTATAAACACGCACTTCGTCAATGCCGCCATCAAAGTAATATCGATCGCTCGCTACCCGCCTGCTGATGTTTAGTGGATCATTATTTTGATTGAGTGTTCTATTGCTAAATGAAGTGGAACTGCTCAACACCCCATTGGTGTAAAGAAATAAACCCGTGCCGTTAAATACCAGTGCAATATGAGTCCAGCTGCCGTCAGTTGTAGGCAGAGATGTAGTAATGTCGATACGACCATTTGAGGTTTCAGCCCGACCTTTTAAACTGCCGCTCTCAGAGAATATCCCCATCTGAACTCGACCGCTTCCCCCCCCGTGCACAGATTTGGCCATAACTTGACGAATTGAGTCACTCCAAGTATCCGGACGAATCCAAGCCGTATAACTCAGGGCTGAGCTGCCATTGAGGGATGCGCTGTGAGGAATCTCGATATAGTCATTGCTGCCGTCAAACTCACCGTAACGACAGGTTCCAGGGGCACTTGGGATGGCGGGCGCTGTGTCGCTATTTCTCAGACCGTTAAACGGCTGACCATCAAAACCATTTCCGGAACTGTCTGCAACGTCCCCCAGACTTCCAGCCCATGCAAGGTCATCCATACGCCACTCGCCTGCTAAAACTGGAACGCTAGCGCCAGACACAATAACGCCGTCAGTCAGTACATAATTATTGCTATCGCTGCCAGGGCTACAAGATCCATTTCGGTGGGCGTAGAAGGCAATGTCGTAGTTACCGTCGGTCGCAGGTGCCGTAACGGTGAATGTATCGGTATAAGTGCCATCCCCGCCAAAATTTGTGGTATCAAGACAGGTGGTAACGCCATCTAGTGTATAAGAGGTGGATTCCCAGTCGTCGTTAGCGCCAGACCCACTGGTAGTGACGGTCATGGAGACAGGGATGATCACACTTTGATTTACCGTCGTTGAAGAACCGCCGTCCAGTGTGACAGTATTAATGACCCGTGCTGCCAATGCATTGAACGAGAAACAAAGCATTATTAATAAATAGAGGCATGACCTCACTAGACGTTTGGCTTCCATAATGGCGGTTGCGATCCTAGAGTAGAGGTAGAGTATTGGCCCATTGCGCCCGACATTCCACCAGAAAAGTGCCGTTGGCAAGTGTTGAGTGCTTCATCCCTCCAAAATAAACGTATTATTAAAACGAGCCATCCCGCTCACCATCACCCGCCCTACTTTTAACCAGCGAAATAATAAAAAGAACAATTACAACGATGTTCAAAAATAAAAATAGTTTATAATTAAAATCGCTTTCAGCCTGAACCGCAGCAACCATCGTAGGGTAATTCAAAATCAGATTACTATTTTTCCCAAACTCTACGATATTATAATGCGCTTCTGAAAGCAGGCCCCCTGGCACAAAATAGGCCTTAATATTAACGACAGAACCTACATTAATCGCACGTTTAACTTCTTGATAAGCGCTACTATCGTCATCAAGGTAATCGCTTAAACCCAGATAAAAATTACTCTTATTATTGTTAATTCTAAAGATCAGAAATCGATCACTCTGCTGTTCTTTACTTTTTATCCCTTCGAAGAAATAAACAACTTCCCCCTTGAACTCCTCCAAATGCTTATACTCAGGCAATGGTTGCAGCTCAAAGCCCCTCAGAAATATCACAACATCCAGAAGAATAAAAATTCCAAACAATATAAATCGCGCCTGCCCTGCTGATTTTATCATTATCATAATTACCGCCAGCACCTAGTGATTGAGGAAGCCAAGATACTTCATTAAATGCAGCAGGGAAGTTCTAACTAAGCCTAAAACATTAAACACGAGAACTCAGTATTCACCCCCAGCCTGCCTAAGCTTAAGTACCTTAGCATAGAAAAAGCATTTGGTATCGGAAAGCCACATTTAGCTTTGTCTGGGCCAGCGGGTGTACCGTGCTCCTCCACTGGCTTACGCAGTGAAACCGGAAAATTAGGCATGGTGTATTGGGCCGCGCCCCTATTCAATAACACCCCATCGCTTTTGCGTGTCAGTAACATTCATCACCAGTTTTTTAACCAGCGAACTTTCATCCAGAAGAATAACAAGCTCTTTCTTTTTACCATCAGAGACTTGCGAGATAATATTGTAGGGAATGAAGTTTTGCGCCCTAGGCTTAAGTCGCTTGTATTTGTAGGTCAGCACCTCCAAGCCTCCATCTGTAAAAGTAGTTTCCATGGGTGCGCCGAGCATATCTACCAATTGTTGCTTGCTCGTAACACCCTCATGAATTTTATTGCCTATAGACTCTGGCGACTCATTCGACAAACTTTCGTTGCCAATGGTCGAGCAAGCAGAAAGTATCGAAAGGCCAGCGATTAGCACCAATGTTCTTAATATTAATTTGTTCATTTTCGTTCTCCGTCAAGGTGTATTAGTTTGCAAGTTAAGCGCAGCAATATAGCGAGCCATAGTGAATGACGGGTGAATTAGAAATTAACGGAGAATGAACGGGAGGATCTGAGGGAGAGGCTTTGCAGCAGAACCTGCCTCAGGGTGAGTAAACACCCGCAACGCTAAGCGGCAGATACTCACACTTTAAAGGAATCGCCATCAACACGAAGCGTCTAATAGACTAGATAGTTAAAATAGTCCGTTCAGCTCCAATAGTGGACGTTAATTAAGGACGCTGCCCCCAGAATTTCTGGTTTTTATAGTATCGCGATACGCTTACAAAGCGCTGGCATTAAGATTGACTATTTTTTATAAATTTTTCCGCTCTTCATTACAAAATCAACATCTAGCAGCTCATGGACATCAGTAAGCGGGGATCCATTTGTTGCAATAATATCAGCTTGCTTACCGGCCTCAAGTGTGCCGAGACTGGACGACATGTCGATTAACTCTGCCGCGTTAACGGTTGCCGATTTTAGAATATCCATTGCACTCATACCGGCCTCATGCATCAACACGGCTTCTCGTGCGTTTGTGCCATGTTGCGACACACCACTGTCGGTACCAAAAGCGATTTTTACGCCTGCCTTGTGCGCTTTAGCAAAACTACCTTTCATGTCAGCGCCAACGCGAATCGCTTTTTTCTTGATGGCTTCGCTCAAAAAATCTGAGGTTTCTGCCATCTTTTTAACCGTATCACCGGCCAGCAAAGTGGGCACCAAATAGGCGCCGGTTTTTTTGAACAGTTTAATTGCCTTGGGTCCTGTGTAAGTGCCGTGTTCAATACTATCGACGCCAGCTTCCAGTGCGGCAATAATGCCGTCTTCTTGATGTGCATGGCTTGCGACTTTACGGCCCATGCTCTTTGCTGCACGAACAACTTCTCTCAGTTCGTCCATCTCCATTTGCTGGCCCGTGCCCGTTGCGCGGTCGGTCAGCACGCCACCGGTCGACGTGATTTTAATCAGGTCGGCGCCGAATTTAATGGCATCACGCGTAGCACGACGGCAGTCATAAGGGCCGTCACAAATACTTTCATCGGTATACTTGCGCATGAGATCTGGTTTCACGCCGCTAATATCGGCGTGACCGCCTGTAATCCCAACGCCGCCCGCCGCTACGATACGAGGCCCGTCTATCCAGCCCTTGTTAACGGCGTCACGATAAGCGTACATCTCCTGAGACGAAGAGCCGACATCGCGCACAGTGGTAAAACCTGCCTCTAATGTGCGCATGCCAAACATTGTCGATTTCATCTGCATAAGCTGATTTGACATCTTCAAGGTTTCGCTGTCATTTTTAGGTCCAAGCTGACCTTGTAGATGTACATGCATATCCATTAATCCGGGTAGAACAAAGCTGTTCTTAAGGTCGATAACGGTAGCGTCGTCGTCGAATTCCGATATGCCGATATAGCCCGCACGCACGGCTACGATCTTGTCGTCTTTAATGACAATTGTTTGTTCGGTTTGGGGGGCCTTGCCGGGCTTGGCAAGCAATATTCCTGCGTGAATTAGCTTTGTGTCTGCCAGTGCAGAGGTAGATGCGCAACATATAAGAGCAATAATGGCAGTCCGTATTGATAGAAATTTCATAGATACTTCCTGGTTAATTGAACAAAACGAGCGATAGCCTCGTCCAGAGAATCGAAACCGAACAAACGTAGGAATTGAGGCATTGCAATGCAATTGAAGCGCCTAGTATTCCCTGGCCAAACTAATCCGTGTTCCCTTTATCATATATTCCACAATATAAAAATCAATCACTTACGAGCCATCTTCAGAGATAAGTAGACCGGGGCTGTTGAGCTAGGGGATTTTGCTCAAAATTGGATTAAATGTCCGTTGTTGGTGATGGAAAGTGAGATGGGGAAAGGTCCGCTTTGGGCCAGGTACAAACTACTGCCCTAGATGACTTCGCTTGTCTCTTTGCGCCAGCAACAGACTTAAATAGTATCTATAAATCTTCTAAAATTTATCCTCTCGACGCGGCACAGGCGGGGTCAGACCAAGCTTTCTCAGCCCGATCCGGCGAGCTTGGTAGCAACCATCGAGAAAGATTGCTCTGACCCCAGTTTAGAAACCGTTGGCACTTTCTTGTTCGTAGCACCTGCGGCAGTCACTCCGGCTTTAAATCGAGGTCCAATCCTTTCGGGGTCAGAGCAACTTTTCGCGAGAGTGAACCGCGAGACAAAACATCCGACTCGAAATGTTGGTCTGACCCCAATCGTGCCGCCCGCAGCGGTGCTTCGAATAAATTGAAAGGTCCGTTGTGGGTCACTTCCAGACTACCTACTTTTTCCGCCCTTAATTTTGGTTTCTATGAGAGTTCGAGTTTTCGGATCTATGATCGATTTAACGAACTCTTGAGATTGGTCTTTGTCATCGCTTGCGCTCGCTAGGGCAAGCGCCCCTAAAGCGTGATCTCGCAGCTCTCCTTCCGTACTCAGATACACCCAGTCTACAACTGCTAACGGATCTTTTGTGTACCAGCGTTTCACTAAATACGGGGCAACCTCCTTGTGGAGTTTATCATCACCTATCTTTAGCAGCTCCTCTGCTGCCCTTGCCGGCTCACGGTATCCCCACCGTTTAACCACCGAAGAAACTGCCCTTCCGTAACTGCGCTCCCCTCTGTACTGCTCCAGCCAAGTCACAGCGCTCTCAGGACTGCTGTTTGCCTTACCGGACGCGATGCTAACCAAAAATTGATCTCTATCTATCCCTGACGGCAACTCGAGCATTATCTGTTCGGCTTCTAAAGGGTTATTGCCTGCAACCGCTCCAACAATACCTTTCATGCCTTTGGCGGTAACGCCAATCCTCACGCCCCATTCGTACGCCTCACGAGGATACTCACGACCATAAGAATGTAATGCAAATCGGATGATATCGTCATTAGTCGCCAATCCACTGACTTCGACATAGGCCGCTGCTGCTCTAGGATCTGACATAGCCCATCCCGTCAGCACATTATTCATTGCACGGTCTCCAAGGCGGTCTGAATACTTTTCAACGAGCTCAACCGCCTCCAAGCCATTACTCCTACCTGCTTCAGAGAGAACCATCGTCGAACCATTTTTTATTTCATTGCCTGCTGCAAACATCGCTAATAGCGCCGCCTCGGGATCTATAGAAGCCCACGCATGTACAACACCCGCAACAAGACCATCCTGCTGCATACTTTTTTCAATCCGCAAGACGCGCGACAAAGCCTCCTCAGGCGCAATTCTAGCCCAACGTTGAATTGCGACGTACATCGTGACATCACGAGATTGACCTTTATTCGGGAGAGTAAGTAACTCTTCAAAGGCTTGCGCGGGGTCCTTATTCTGAACTGATTGCAGTGCGATGTTGTAGCGGGAAGCATCTGACAAACCGCTTATCATCTGGTTCAGTTCGGGTATATTGACAAACTCACCTCTTATCGCCAAATACTCAACAATCATTTCCCTAATTACCGTAGACTCAAGCTCTTGCAAGCTGGCCAGCGCGGCTCCCGAGTCAAATCTAAACCACTCGTAAAATACGTTCTTGAGTAAAATATCAAAATGGTGATGGGTTGAAGGCAGGTTATCAATCAAGAATAGAACGGCATTATATGGGTTTAGCTCAACGTACCGATTTAAAAAAACCTGAGAAATCTCAAGCGAAGCGATATTATCCTTTTCGACGATAACATCACGTATTAGTTGCTTCAAATTTTTCTCCGATACGGCCACCACCAGCAAGTGGGCATTCAAATTTCTTTCAAAGACGCTAGGAATTTTCACCAACTCTGCAAGCGACGGAATCGAGTTCACCTGATTGACGCTCAGGCTATCAATGGTGTACTCCGGCACATAGTCCGAAACAGACTTCTTTGAGAAAATGGGAGAGGCGAATTGCGGGTCATCTGCCGGGGCAGTAAAGTAGCCTATGGCTCCGCCAAAAATTAGCGCGAAAGTGATTTTATAGAATTGTAGAGTCATATCATTCCATCCTTGAACAATAAGCCCTTCCACAATACAGCCATACTGTTCCATGAAGGGTGTGTACGGGGCCTACCCATAATACTGATTTTCGTTGCGGGATCAAATTGGCACAATTTAAAGGTCAAAACTCACTACTTTAGCGTCAATTTTTTGCAACTACTCTTGCCATCAGGCCTCCCTGACGCCGCAGCATCTGAGACAAAGGCTCAATGTTCGCACAGAGGCACTTTTGCGAGCCATATAAATCAATAAATTAAAGTGATCATTCCTTTGCCAAGGTGAGATGGAGCCCAGCGATTCGGGACCGATGCCCAAGATAGATGCCTGCTTTGAGATATAAAAAAAGACCCACCTCAGGGGACCCCAATGGGTCAGCTACAAGATCGTGATTATTGAGCACTTTGTTAGAAGCCCTTTTTTTCGATATTGCGAATTCTGGCTTTAACCGATGGAGCTTCATCTTTCATCGCCATCTTAAAAATCTGTTTGGTTTCTTGTGCATATTCTGGATATTGTTTGGACAATTCATAGAAGCCATTATATGTCCAGGCCCTTACAAACTTATTCTCGCTCGTTAAATTATTTCGGAGAAAATATTCAACAATTACTTTCCGATCAATAGATATGGGAATATAAGTGAGCCCTTGGAGCAAGTGTAGCCGTGCCTCCCACCTTTTGAGCTCATTTAGTTTGCCGAATATATTGAATGCTTGTTTGAAATCAATAGGGCTGCCACTTTCTAAATAGTGCTTTAGCAACCAAGACGCACCGCATTGTAATTTCTCAATTTCGAGAAGCTGAATAATATTAGATAGAAAACCTTCACTCTCAAAATAGCAATTATAAATTTCCTCGATATCTCGAGATGACTTCCCGTCCCAGCTCTCTATTTCACTCTCAATGCTCATGGAGTTTCTAACAGTTTATTCAAGAGTCTATGGCCTTATATCACTTTGGCGCGCTATTTGGGTTTCAGTAATGCCTTCAGCGGTATCAATTTATAATAACGTAAATAGACGCGTATTTAGGTTGAGGGAAATCTACAAAAAAGAGTCCAGTCTCTTCCCGACATATTAAATCCCTTAACTAGAACCATATAGAGCTAGTTATGAAAATCAATAATTCGCCTATTTCATCTCACTCCCAAGCGAACC
>Ga0209292_1007072_pt1 | contig 10798 bp, 7 predicted proteins | sample GOMGulsemesocosm_2_FD_184634 | JGI IMG/M metagenome (GOLD analysis project Ga0209292, IMG submission 184634) | Methane-oxidizing microbial communities from mesocosms in the Gulf of Mexico - GOM9C Gulf of Mexico (SPAdes) (version 2) | ecosystem: Environmental > Aquatic > Marine > Cold seeps...
GTAGGTTACCGTTGCGCGAACGGTGCGAGGTTCTACCGGATGAAAGTGTCGATCTAAAACCGGATCAGAGCCCGCATTCAGCTCTTCTTGAGTTCTAGACTCATACAGGTAAGTAATATCGTTAGCGTCGGTATCGAGTACATTAATCACCTCGAGCCCCAGTGATAGTTGGGATGAAAAACGATAGCCTGCGTTCAAATTCACCATTGAGGTTGAGTCTGAGCGAATCGAGTTATCTTCTGTTAAAGCTCGCGCCCCCAGATAGCGCCAACGCAAGCCACCATGCCAGCCGCTATCCAAATCAACGGTCACACCCAATGACATCACTCTCTCTACTGCATCGGGTACACGCTGAGTATTGCCGTCGATTTTGTCTTTAAACTCGGCCTTTGCTTGGGTGACATCGGCATCAACAATGAGCCAAGGTGTGGGTTGGTAATACACTCCCAACTCCCAACCTTCGCGGCGCGTGGCATCACGCGGCTCAGTTGTGCCGTCATCGCCGACAAAGATCAATTCAGAATCTAAATCCAGCGCAAACAGTGCAAATGACAATTGCACGTCTTCAATCAGCGCCGTACGCAAGCCCACCTCGGCGCCTTTCGATTTGGCAAATAGCGGCACGGCGTCGGTCTCGGCAACCACGCCGCGAGCATCGTTACTGTGGAAACTATGGCCGTAGTTCACAAACAGTTCGGTGTCTGCCCAGGGTCCAAATTGCAAACTGATCTTTGGGCTGAAGAGCTGATCGCTCTCGTCACCACGAGCCTTCACATCTACCGCAATGCGGTCGTAGCGAACCCCCAGTGATGTCGTAAACCAATCATTCCAAGGTGTCGTTAACGAGGCGTAACCCGCTACAGCCAGCTCTTGCACCTGATCGCGGGCGGCAAAGCTGGTATTGCGTCCATTCTGACTGGGGCCCACACCGACATCGCCAATATCGTCATAGCGCAGCGTTGTCCCCCATGATATTTCACCTAAGTCTTCAAACGCTTGAACCCATTTCAGTTCAGCCCCCCAAATACGGCGCTCATCAAATTGGGTAAATTCGTCTCCGTTGACCGTATCACCGACAAAATAGGTAGGATTCGAGGTCAGTCGCAGCTCGTAGTCAATCACATAGGCCCGCGCCTGCACGTCGGTCTGATTCCACTGGCCTTGAGTCTCGAACGACAAACTGTAGCGGTGGGTATCACCACCGGAAGTATCCGATACTGAGCCAAAACGATCGAGCTGCCCGCTATCGACCAGCCGCTGAGGTATTTGGTCCGTCGCTCGCCACTGCGCCTCATAAGCCATTAAGGTGACACTGTAACTGCTGTTTTTCAGGCCCAAAATATTGGTTGCTGGGTTTTCTTCACTGGCGTAGCGCAACACCATATTGTCGCGTTTGAGGTTTTGTTCGAGATCCCAAGGGCCGTCGGTTCGCTGCAGCTCTACCGCGCCTAATAGGCGCCCATGCTGCAGCTGCAATTGACCGGTCTGCAACAGGCGCTGATAGTTATCGGGGCCAAGGGTTGCCGTCAGAGTGTTGTTTTTAAGTTCGTCGGTCAGCGCTATGCGGCCAGAACCGGCCGATGAAAAATCCCCCTCTTCGGCGTAGTAAGGGCCCTTCTTATAAACAAGGCTGTCTATCAGCTCAGGAATTAAAAAATTGAGATCGGTGTAACCTTGGCCATGGCCGTGGGTCACCATATTGACCGGCATACCGTCGACATAAGTGGAAAAATCAGTACCGTGGTCTAGATTAAAACCGCGTAAAAAATACTGATTGGCTTTGCCATCACCACTGTGTTGCGTTACCACCAGCCCGGGAACCGTCTCCATCACTTCTGCAGGCCGAAGCAGCGGCCGATGCTCCAACTGCTCACGAGTCACTGTGCCGACCGACGCCGACAGGGCTCGCCCCTGCAAATTGGACTCTCGCCCCAGCACGGTCATTTCTTCAAGTTGAATACCGGGAATTCCCGAGGCGAATGCGCTAGTCACGGCGCAAGCGTATAGACTGACAACGGAGCAAAGGCTCGTCAGTTTAAAATTTGATTGTTTCATAAGATCCTCATTGCAAAAAAACAGCACTGAGGGAGGACACTACAGGGGAAGTCAGCTCGCACGATTGTCGAGCTGTAAGGGCTAACTCATAACAATGAATGGCCAATACAAAAACCGCCCATGACGAAGCCCTCCGCTTCATCGATGCACACTCTGTGTAGGCCGGTTTCGGGCTTGTGTATAAGTCTATTTATACACTTACCGTTGCGGGGGCAGCGTTGGAGTTGACGATGTATGCCTATGCGTTACATCGTTTCACCAGACTTCCCGTTTACCCTGATCCAGTCGATAATGGCGTATCGACGTCAGGCACCTACAGCAGGACGGCTATAGTAGTTTCCGGACCAGCGAGAGTCAAAGGGAGTCTCGCTGGCGGCACAAAAATAATGACAAATAAGCGCCCATAAAAAAGCGGGCATAGCGCCCGCTTCATGTCACAACATCCCTATGGACGTCTGTCAGCGCTAAGCCGACTTTTAGTCAATCAGAGTTTTAGTTAACCAGCGTGGTGCCACCATCAACGGGAATGATCTGCCCGGTAATAAACGCCCCTGCTGGAGAGGACAACATGATCGCAACACCAGCGATATCAGTCGCTTCGCCCCAGCGACGCATAGGAATCGACTGTAACTCTTCCTCAAAGGCCTCTTGATTATCGCTCAAGAACTCTGTCATTTTCGAATAGAAACGACCAGGTGCTATAGCATTGACTCGCACATGATCTGCCGCCATTTCAGTTGCCAATACCCGAGTCAATTGATGTATCGCGCACTTAGACGCAGCGTAACTAAAGTTATCCACAGCGTTGCCAACGATACCGGCAATCGAACCAATGTTAATCACGCTGGAAGCACTTTGCGCGGTGGCGTTCTTTTTCAATAATGGCGCCAAGGCTTGCGTTAAGAAAAATGGGCTTTTGACGTTAACGTCCATCACTTTATCCCAACCTTTTTCGGGAAATTGACCAAATGGTGCGCCCCAACCGGTACCGGCATTATTCACCAATACGTCGATATGCTGCTCACGGCTCATGATCTCTTTAACCAAATTCTGCACGCCTTCACTGGTAGCCACGTCACCAGGGATAGCAACGCAGTCGCCGTACTGGCTTAATTCTTCAGCGGCTTGTATACAGGCTTCTGCCTTGCGAGCTGTAATATAGACACGCTTAGCACCGGACTCGAGAAAGCCTTGAGCCATAAATGCCCCCAAACCACGGGAACCGCCCGTAACCACACATATTTTGCCTTGCATGGAAAATAATGACTCAATCATGATGCACTCCTAGTTCAATTGTAGAGGTTCGATTTATGGCCGAAATCCTACCAGAGAGCCCTCACAAAAGGATATTTATTAGCGTGATGGTGCACTCTTAATAATCGTTACATCAATGAGAGGTAGTGCTCTGCGATTGCAGCCGTAGACAGACTAATTGATGGCTCGAGACGGACCTCAACGCCGACTAAAAATAGCTATTTCCGGCGAAATGAGCTGAACTTACCCACTACTGTGAAGTCATAATCTCTGAAGTTTCGGATCAACTAGCTAACTGTCGCTATCGGGCGTTCAATGCTACTTTTAAAGCAGCTCTCATTTTCTGAAAATAAGAACCTAAACTGCCTGCTTTTCACTCAAACAGGAGGTTTATAGCCCTTTATTTTCTCGGGGTAAATTAAAAGACTGACGCTCTTAGCCGATAAAATAGACGACACAGCGCACCAATGGACCTATAAGGATGCCTTCTAGCTTGAGGAAATACCGAAGACTGAGCCTCTTGAGCTCCCTGTCTGTTGCACTACTTCTTGCAATCTCGACGACGGTTAACGCCCAACCGCTGTCCGTACAGGTTCTCGATCATCAAGGCGAGCCGTTTCAGGGGGCCGTAGTAGAGCTCCAGCATCCCGATATCATTCGCTCCACCGAGTTGCCACAAGCGGCAATGGATCAGGTCAATAAACAATTCGCGCCCTACTTACTAGCCATTGAGCAGGGGACTCCGGTTGTCTTCCCCAATTCCGACTCGATCAAACACCATGTGTTTTCATTTTCGGCGGCAAAACGCTTCCAACTTAAGCTCTATAAAGATCGCCACCCTGAACCTCTTATTTTCGACAAACCGGGCGTCGTTGCTCTGGGCTGTAATATTCACGATTGGATGGTGGGTTACATCTACGTTGCCCAATCGAAACTCTATTTGCAATCCGATCAGCAAGGCTACGCCCTGTTCGATGTACCGCAAAGAGATTATCAACTGCGAATCTGGCACCCGCGCTTTAAAAAGGCTGACGCTCAGCGCCTTACCAATATTGCACCAAACACTAAAACAATAATCTTTAGCCTTAACGAGCCTCTACACCCGATGCTTGACGGTCAGGCAGATGAATTTGAAAGTTATTAAAAAATGACACTGCAAAGTAAAATATTAATTTTTGTCGCCACGATTCTTATTTCAGTGGCCGCCATCGTGTCGATTACGACACTGCAGTCGGCTTACCAGCATTCAACCCTACAACTCAACGAGCGCTTTGATACCGCTCGCCAAGTTTTGCAGTACAAACTCAGTAATGATCATCAAGTATTGCGCAATTCTCTGGACAATGCCGCCAAAGACTTCAACATCAAACAACTGATCGCCAGTGGCGCAGATGACCCCGAATCGCTGCGGGTTGCCATGCTTAACCAGCAACGTCGTATCGGCGCCGATTTCACGATCGTTTATGACCAACAACAAACCATTATGTTAAGCACTCTGGATAATGGCGACCAGCTTCGAGCAGAGCGTTTTTTGAGTGATGAATTGCATTTGCAAGTTATTAATGACCGTGTATTTCTCATTACGATGGTGGGTCTAAAGTTTCTGGAGAAACAACCTGCCTTTGATGGCTGGATTTTGATGGGCATCAATCTTGAGAGCCTAATTGACGACAGCGTACAAGTTCTCACGGGGTTTAGTGTTGACGCCTTCAATCAGGACCAACATCTACTAAGTGCCACGCCTGAGAATTCCAACAACTTGATGGCACTGCCTGAGACTCAAGAAAAAAATTTGGCAAGAATAAAAATCGACAACAAACCCTACATTGCGTATCGATTCAAAGTTACTAGGAATGACTCCCCGATCAACTTTGTTTTCAGCATCGCCAATGAATCCGCATTCTTAGATTTTTTTCAATTGGCTTTTCAGCTCGCCGTAGAAATCATCATCGCACTAGTCGCAGCACTATTATTATCAGCCTATTTGTCAAAGAACATCACTCGGCCTTTACGGGCATTGGCGAGTGTTGCAAAACGCATCCAAAAAGGTGATTACAAAAGTCCGATACCAGAGTTTTCAACAGATGAAGTACGCGATCTTTCACAGGCTTTTAAAGGCATGCAAGAAGGAATTCAAGTACGTGAAGAGGAAATCAACCAACTCGCCTACTACGACACGCTGACCGATCTTCCCAACCGAAACAGCTTTATTCGGCAGCTACAAGATAAGGTCGAACATCAATCCGATCAACGCTTCTCGGTGTTAATGCTAGACCTTGATCGCTTTAAAGACATTAACGACACCATCGGGCATAACTTTGGGGATCTATTACTCAAGCAAATCGCCTGTCGTATCGAATCGCTAAAATTAGCCGATGCCTTTTACGCCCGAGTGGGTGGTGACGAATTTGCACTCTTGCTTAATGATGTCGAAGGCCAAGAGGTGATGTCGCTGGCTCAGCAATATACACAGCTATTCGAACTCCCGTTCAACATTGAAGGGGTACATCTCGACGTCGATGCCAGCTTTGGCCTCGCAACCTACCCTGATCATGCAGATTCAGCCTACGGGATAATGCAATGCGCCGACATAGCACTCTATAAAAGCAAAGGCACGCATCACAAGGTCATCGAGTACGATCGCGAATTTGATACTCTATCGGTTCAGCGCCTAAATCTTATGTCGGAGCTTCGAAAAGCGATTGAAGAAAATCAGCTCAAGCTGTTTTATCAACCCAAGCTCTGCCTGACCACCAACAAAGTCATCAGTGTTGAATGTCTGGTCCGCTGGTTTCATCCAGAGCATGGTTTTATCAGTCCCGATGACTTTATTCCGCTTGCAGAGCAAACCGGTGCTATTCGAGACCTAACCTATTGGGCCATTAATACCGCACTGCAACAACACGTCGCTTGGCGCAACGTGGGTATTGAATTGCGTTTCGCCGTTAATATCTCTGCCGTTGATCTTGTCGACCTTTCACTGCCAGCCTACGTTGCAGAACTTCTCGATCGCTATAAAGTGGATTCGACTCATCTAGCGCTCGAGGTCACCGAAAGTGCCTTAATGGACGATCCAGATGCCGCAATAAAAGCTTTGCGAATGCTTCAGCGTATGGGTATCAGCTTATCCATCGATGATTTTGGTACCGGCTATTCATCGATGGCTTATTTAAAACAAATGCCGGTTTCGGAATTAAAAATAGACAAAGCGTTTGTATTGGAATTGGCCACTAATGAAGACGACGAAAAAATCGTTAAGTCCACCGTCGATCTAGCCCACAATTTGGGCTTGTCCGTTGTCGCCGAAGGCGTAGAAGACGAAGCCGCCTTAACGATACTTCGACGCTATAATGTAGAGTACGCACAGGGTTACTTTATCGCTCGACCGATGAGCGCAGATGACTTCCAACAATGGATTGACGCCAGTGACTACAAAAAAAATGCGCATGGGTAAAACGAGCAAGCACGATCAAAAGGTATTGGTTTGCGCTTTTTTTGTAGTTCTCGGTACAACCCTCACTATCGGTGCCCAAGCCAACAGCTTGCATGGCTTCGCTCAAGCCTCGTGGGTCAACATCGAAAACCAAACACCTTGGCTGCAAAGCTGGCTACGCGGCGGCACCGGGCTAACGCGTTTTGACGCAGAAGAAGATCAGCTGCAATTTAATCAAGCGATCATCGAAGGGCAATATGATCTCTCGACAGCTTGGTCAATCGACGCAACCGCCCTAGCCGCTCACGATGGCGAATCAAATATTGGCGTTACCGAAGCATTGCTGACGTACAAACCCTTGACCGAAGGCTGGCGCCATCAGGTAAGACTCGGGGCCTTCTATCCTGTTATGTCGCTGGAAAACGTCGATACTGGCTGGCACAGCCCCTACACCTATTCGTTTTCGGCAATTAACAGTTGGTTGGCCGAAGAGCTGCGAATATTCGGTGCGGAATATCAACTGACTCGACCCGGCCGACAATTCAATACGCCTCATAGCTGGACCTTGGTGGGAGCCACCTACAGTGGCAACGACGGTTTGGGCACCCTACTAAGCTGGCGCGGTTGGGCCATGCACGATCGGCAAACTTTGATCGGTGAACGAGTGAACTTTGCCGACTACCCTTCATTTTCCGGATTGCTCGAGCGACAACCCGCATGGGTAGATCCGTTCAAAGAAACTGACCATAACTTGGGTTATTACGTCGGTGCGCACTGGCGCTACCGAAATCAAAGTGATCTGCGTGTTTACTTTTACGACAACCGTGGTGATGGAGAACAACAGGAGACGTCCGGTCAATACGCATGGGATACGCGATTCGCCTCTGTCGCTTGGCAATATCGATTCAACGCCAGCACTCGGCTTTTGACCCAGTGGATGAGTGGCAATACTAAAATGGGAAAACCAACTGTCGACTTAGACTTTAGCGCTTACTACCTCATGTTGAGCCACAAAGTTGATCAACATCGGTTGAGCATAAGATACGATTGGTTCGACACTACCGAGCTAGACGATTACGCGACAGACCCCAACGACAGTCAAGGTGACGCCTGGACACTGGCTTGGCGCTACCCGCTCAATAACAATTTAGAAATTGGCGCTGAATATTTGCAGTTCACCAGCAGCAATGAAAATCGCGAATTGTGGGGCTGGGATCGCGAAGAACGGCAACGCCAAACTCAACTGGTGGTTAATCTCAGCTTTTAAGATAATTCCCTAATGAGCTTTGCGAGTTCTTTTATGCCATCAATTCGTTGCGATTGTGTGGTGTTTGAAAACCCCAGCACCAAACCCTTCGGGGTTTCTTCTACCGAGCCTGGCAGCAAGGAATACGATGATAATGGCGTACTGCCGTAGCCCTTACTGGCAAAGGCCGTCGACAAGAGTACATCATCAATCGCATCGATTCGAATCACTAAATGCATGCCGGCACTTTGCGCCACCACCTCAACATTGTCTGCGCAATATTGCTCCAATAGCGCTAAACAGTGCTGCCATTTTGAAAAATACAGTTTGCGCATTTTTCGTAAATGACGAACAAAGTGACCCTCTTCAATGAACTCCGCTACCGCTGCTTGCATCAGCAGTGGGGTTTCGCCGGTCATGGCATTTTTGGCATGGCTGAAGATTGACGCTAGTGATTTAGGCACGACCAAATAACCCAGCCTCAACGCTGGCAGCAGTGTTTTACTGAAACTTCCCATATAAATGACTGGGGTTTGTTGAGCCATGCCCTGTAGCGCTGCGATGGGCTTGCCAACAAAATTAAATTCGCTGTCGTAGTCGTCTTCGAGAATCCAAGTATCGGTCTTAGTCGCCCACTGCAAAAGGCGCAAACGATCGCTAGCGGGTAAAATCCCTCCCAGCGGATAGTGGTGAGTGGGCGTTAAATACAACAATCTCGCTTTGGTCTTTAGCGGCAAACGATCTACATCGACCCCATGAGCGGATACATAGGCCGGCTGCAGCCGACACTGGTGAGCTTCAAATGCCGTTCTTGCACCGCGATAGCCAGGCTCTTCTAACAACACTTCATCGTTTCGATTAAGTAGTACTTGTGCGCACAGCGAAATAGCCTGCTGCGCCCCCTGGGTGATAACGATTTGATCGGCATCACAGCGCACCGCTCGAGAAGCTCTTAAATAAGTCGAGAGAGCCTGTCGCAAAGGCAAATATCCCTGATCACAATCGTAGGCCTGTAACACCGCTCGGTCGATTTGACGACGAACAATACGCGCCCATGCCGACATCGGAAACGCTGAAATATCTGGAATTCCCGGCGCAAACGGTCGCTGCTTCGGCCCTTTATCTTTCGGCAATTGATCCAATAACTCACCATAATGAGAAAGTTGCGGTAAGGGTAAGACATCAACATCGACCGCGGGAGCCTCAACCAATGGCGGCAATTGTTGACTCACAAACACACCTTTACCTACGTGGCTCTCCAAATAACCTTCGGCCTTCAGTTGCTCTATCACCAGCGACACCGTATTGCGGCTCAAACTCAAACTCTCGGCCAGCTGGCGAGAGGCCGGTAGCCTCATGCCCGGAGTCAATCGACCACTGACGATTCGCTGCTGCAACTGTCGGTACAGCTGCAGCTGCAGTGAATCGGCCGAGGTAAATTGAAGATCGCGCAGTAGAGAATCACCCACAATTGGCACCATAATAAATTAAAAATTGGATCTAACGATAAGGCCAATATTCTAGGACAATTTCACTTGAAATACACCCTAGCTCAGTAAGGACAAGCTTGTGAATTCGCCTATAGACATCGCCGAACCCGAAAACCATCTGACCGTATCGGATCAGAATCACCAGAGAGCATCGAGCACTGAGCTGATGAACACTTCTGCTCGCAGCCTTATCCAACGCGGTAAACCTCGCGCTAGCTACCGCCGTGAAGAGGTATACCGCTTAGTCGACGATTTAAAACTTGGGCATATCGGATTCGTGCGTGAAGGCGCTGCGGTCATTATCCCTATGACGTTCTGGCGAGTTGAAGATCACTTGTATTTTCATGTTGCCAATAAAAGTCGATTGCAAAAAATGATCGAAGCTGGCGAAGAAACCTGCCTGTCCTTTGCCGAATGCAGCGAATGGGTAATGGCAAAATCCGCCTATCATCACAGTGCAAACTATCGCTCAGCGGTGCTCTACTGCACGGGCGAGAGAGTCACCGACAGCGAAGAGTTTGATCGAGTCTTCAAAGTCATCATTGAACAGATAGAACCTGATCGCTGGGATAAGGTTAGACCGCCAAGCCCGCAAGAACGAAAAGGCACAGCTCTAATGAAGCTGACGATTAACGAAGGGGCGTTTAAGACTCGTACAGGAGGCGCCAATGATGACAAAGAGGATTTGGATCTACCGGTGCGCAGTGGCACCAAGCTGGTGTGTCCGTTTCACGCACCAGAAAACTAACTAGCGACGAGAATAAGCGGATTAATCATTGCGGTTAATCCGCTTACGCGGTCTATTTATCTTTACTGCGCCAGTTTGACCAAGCGTCGTTTCCGGCCGGTTTTGGCGCTTCTTTTGCCGGGCGATCTTTACGCTCCGCAGAAGCCCCTGAAGACTTACCGTAAGGTGAGTTAGCAGGCCGTGAGGGTGTCGGCTTTTCTCTAGCAGGCTCTGCGTCTCTTTCTCTCGGTTTAAGCACTGCAGGAGCGCGAGGCTTTTGATCGAGAGGCACGATGCGATCTCTCGGCGGCAACTCGTACTGAACATCGTCGGGCTTAGGCAAGCGCTTAAATTTATAAAGATAAAAGCCCTCGACTTTCTCACGCGCCCACTCGGTACGACGTAAGAACTTCAAGCTCGACTTGATACTGGGGTTACTTTTGAAGCAGTTGATATTGATTTCACTGGCGAGAACGTCCCAACCATAGTGATCAACTAGATCGGTCAATAATGCCTCAAGCTTTACGCCGTGAAGTGGATTGTTCTTTTGTTCTTCGATCATCTATTGCCTCAAACTGATGTATCAGTAGATC
>Ga0209292_1007074_pt1 | contig 10795 bp, 8 predicted proteins | sample GOMGulsemesocosm_2_FD_184634 | JGI IMG/M metagenome (GOLD analysis project Ga0209292, IMG submission 184634) | Methane-oxidizing microbial communities from mesocosms in the Gulf of Mexico - GOM9C Gulf of Mexico (SPAdes) (version 2) | ecosystem: Environmental > Aquatic > Marine > Cold seeps...
CCGAACACCAGCGCCAAGTATTGAGAATGCTGGAAAAAGCGCTAGAGAAAGATCACGCCAAAACTAAAATTAGTCAGGTCTCCGAGTTAGGCTTGGTAGAGATGACCCGCAAGCGCACCCGAGAAAGTCTGGGACAAATGCTGTGTGAGCCCTGCTCTCAATGCCAGGGTCGTGGAAATATTAAAACCCCTGAAACTGTGTGTTATGAAATATTTCGCGAGTTACTGCGCGAGGCCAGAACCTATGAAGCCAATGCTTATATGATCCTGGCCACCCAGAGCGTGGTTGATTTATTGCTCGATGAAGAAAGTCAAAGTTTGGCTGATTTAGAAAACTTTATGGGCAAAACGATTAAGCTGCAAGTTGAGCCCATGTATCATCAAGAGCAGTATGATGTGATTTTACAGTAACACCAATGGCAATGAAGCATAAAGGTCTGAAGCAAGGGCTTAACACTTTAAATTTGATGCTGGTGGCAACATTTATTGTGTTGGCCTTATACAGCGCAATTGGTCAGCAAATAATTCCCTATATTGGCAAATACCGTTTGGATGTTGAGCGTTATATTAGTCAACAACTGAATAGTCAGGTGCAAATTCGCACTTTATCAGGGGATATGCGGGTACTCACTCCTTCGGTACATATCGAGGGTATAACCCTGTACTCGCAAAATTCTCAAGTCGATGCAAGCCTTGCAAAAACTCCTCAGTTAAACAAAAAAAAGCGACCCATGCTGTCCATCGCATCGGTGGACTTTGTGCTTGATCCTGGTTTGTCTTTACTGAATCTAACCCCGGTTTTTAAGTCTGTGCGGCTGTCTGGGGTATCCATCATTCTTGAAAAGGATGTTTTAACTAACAAGCGGGCGACGGCAAAACAGAAAACAGTATCTTCCGTGCAGCGTTTTGTAGAAACCCTGCTTTTGCAGCAGCATTTGGAGATTAATAACTTCAGTGTTGAAACCTGGTTGAATGACGAACAACAAACACTGCAAATAGATCACTTGGTCATGACAGGTGATGGCTTTAACCGCCTCATGACGGGCAGTATCAGTTATGGGGACGAACATACAATAAAAGCAGGCATGCGAATTTTTAGTCAAGGCAGTCCTTATGACTTGGGAGAGTTTTATGCAAGGGGAGTGATTGATTTACCTAATTTGGACGTCAATTATTGGTTAGAACAGTTATCTGGAGCGGCCATCTTCAATGAATTTCAAGCGTCGGCACAATTGGGTTTTGAGTTTAAAGATAGTCTATTAAATTATGCCAAGCTTAATATGGCCACTCCTAGACTATCGGTTCCCGACCAAGAAGATTTTAAGAATATAAATACCCTGTTGTGGCTTAAGCAAGAAAACATAGATACCTGGACCTTATGGCTTGACGATGGCCAGTTTACCTTTAAGGATAAAAAGTGGCAGCTGCAAGACCTGGGCTTAAAATTATCTAAAACCTCCCAGGGAAACCGCTGGCACAGTTTTGCTAATAAGGTAGATTTGCAATACACACAAAACTTATTGTCTCAATTTAGCTTACTGCCAGAACCGCTTTCTAATTTACTGGACGGTCTAAAGCCTAGGGGTCAAGTAAATAATTTTAGTTTGATCTTGCAGCATAGCAAAGATGAAGAACTTGATTTTACCGTGGCCGGGGAGCTACAAGAAATATCCATCGATCCGCATGGGGCCATACCGGGCGTAAAAAATCTCAGCGGAGTGCTGGCTGCAAATAAAAATAATGGTCGTGTGCAGTTTTCTTCCGCAAAAATGGAGCTTGAATTCCCCAAAATATATGATGATGCATTTAAAATTAATCAAGGCCGTGGGCAGGTCGACTGGTTTATAGGTGAGCATCAGACTCGCATTGTAGGTGATGGTTTAAATCTATCATTATCTGATGTGAATGCCATTAAGGGCGGCTTTCAATTGTGGATGCCAAGCCATGAGGTTTTAGAGGGGGCACTGGCATTAAATCTATCGTTTGAGGGGGCGCAACTTAGCGCTCAGCGTAAATTGGTTCCTAAGGCCGTTAGCAGTGGACTTAAGGAGTGGCTTAATTCAGCTTTAAATAGTGGGCAAGTAGAAGATGGCAATCTCTATCTATATAGTTCTTTGACAGAGCAGCCAATGGCTCAGTTAGAGCTTTATTTTAACCTGGACGATGTAGGCCTATCCTATCTTTCACAGTGGCCAGATGTTCAACAGGCTAAGGGAAAACTGTTTATCGATAATAGTCGGGTTTTGGGTAAGCTTTATAACGCACAAACCTTGGGTGGCTCATTGCATGGAAGCCAAATAGCTTTTGAAAATGATGAAAGCAATTTGGGGTTTTTATGGATCAATTCTCTGGCCGTGGGCGCTGCCCCGCAGATGTTATCTTACTTTCAACAAACACCACTGCAAACCATAGTGAATAATCAGCTGGATGACTGGCAGCTAACAGGAGCACACAAAACATCCTTGGCTTTTAAAATTCCGTTGGACACCCCCATTGAGGATATGGCAGTGGAGGTGAAAAGCGAACTCAGTGATGCCGAGCTGACGATGCCTAGTGTAGGTTTGAATTTTCCTGAACTTGGCGGCTCGCTTCAATTCACCAGCAGCAAGGGGTTAACCAGTCCCGGCTTAAAAACTCGCCTTTGGGGTGAGGATATTGATGCCAGCATTAACAGTCAGTTTAAGAATGGTGATTTGGTCACGGATATCGCCTTTAAAGGTATGTTGGATGCCAAAGGTCTTAAAGACTGGCTAAAGCTGGGGTTATTAAATGGGGTATCGGGTAAAACGCCAGTGGACGGTCATTTTATTATTGATGGCACAGACAATGGTTTTACCGGTTTAAAAATTGAGTCCCAGTTGCAGGGTGTTCTACTGGATTTACCCGAACCCATGTTTAAAGAGAGCCAGCAAGTTGCCTCATTTAAAACCAGCGTTCAAATAAAGGATGGCTTAACGGTTAAACTTTCCTACGACGACAAAGTAAACCTGGCCATGCAGTTTGATGAGGGAGCGTTTTCCGCGGGGCAGGTCTATTTAGGAGCCATTGAAGCGTATGTGCCTAGTGCACCCGGTTTAGTAGTAAAGGGGCATGTTGAAAAGCTGAATGTGGATGATTGGTTAGAGACTTGGCAGGGTATCCAACAGCTGGATAAACAATATGGCCCATCTGATAGTTCATCTTCGAACCCATTAAGCAGCATATCCTTAAGCAGTGACGAAATAGTTTATGACGACCTTGTTTTTGAACATGTAAAAACTGAAATTAATGTATCTGGTAGTAAGTGGAAAATAAAAGTGGATTCACCGCTTGCCAAAGGTCATATCACCTATGAGGCAGATCAAGCTACTTTAGTAAATTTACGCTATTTGCATTGGCCAGCGTTAACCTCTGATAATCAGGACTCAGAAATAGACCCCTTATTAGAGGTGGACCCTGCCGCTTTCCCTGCTTTAAATTTAAATATCGAAGAGATTTTCCTGGGCCCAACTAATTATGGCCGCTGGAAATTAAAGGTTGCACCGGAGGAGAACGGGGTAGTAATTAGTGATATTGACGGGCAAATTAAAAAGCTCAATGTAAAAGGTAGCATGAGTTGGATAAAACCAATCAAAGATCTAAGCAAGCAAAAAACATCCGTTAATTTACAGCTAAGTAGCGATGATGTGGGAGGAATACAAAAAGCCTGGCATCAAAAACCGGTTTTGGAAGCCGATTCATTAAACACAAGTTTAGATGTTCACTGGTTAGCAAGTCCCGCTCTATTTGAATTAGAAAGTTTATCCGGTAATCTCAACCTTCAATTACAGGATGGTCGTTTTGTTGACGCTGGTGATACAGGGGCATTGAGTGCTTTTGGGTTGTTGAATTTTGGAGCCATTGGTCGCCGCTTACGCTTGGATTTCTCAGACGTCTATCAAACGGGCTTGCATTTCGATGACATAAAAGGAAAAACAAAAATCACCAACGGTTTGATTGAGATTGTCGATACCCTGGATTTTGTTGGGCCATCGGCCAATTTCTCAGCAAGCGGCTCGGTAAATACGCTCACCAAAGAACTTGATCAAGAGTTAGCGGTGACTTTTCCGGTATTTAGCACTCTGCCATTCGTGGCCATTTTGGCCGGGTTTGCTCCACCTATCGCCGCGTCAATATTTGTGGGTGAAAAATTGGTAGGGGGCGAAATAGAAAAATTTTCCAGTGCCACTTATAAGCTTAGCGGAAGCTGGGAAGAGCCCGAACTTAAATTAATGAAACGTTTTGATAATGAAATTGAAGGCAAAAAAGACAAATCATTTTGGCTACGCATGAAAGATGTGTTTGGATTGGGAGGGGCTGACTGATGTGGTGCGCTGTCATTCAAATGAACAGTCAAAAAGATGTGGATGCTAATTTATTGGCTGCGGAGCAGTTAATAAAACAAGCATCGCAGCAAGGGGGGCAATTATTGGTATTACCCGAAATGTTTGCTTGTCTGGGTATGACAAACCAGCATGACTTGGCGGCCAACAGGTTTACTCCCCAGGATGTTTTAGCCACGTTGGCAGGCTGGGGTAAAAAGTACCAAGTTTATATTGTGGCGGGTTCTGTACCCATGATTTCTGATCCGGACAACAAGCGGGTACATGCTAGCTGTTTGGTCTTCTCTCCTAATGGAGAGCAACTGGCAACCTATAATAAAATTCATCTATTTGATGTGCTGGTGGGCGACGAAAAAGGCGCCTATAAAGAGTCTAATACCTTTATAGCCGGAACTGAGCCAAAACAAGTGCAGGTAGCGGGTGGGAACCTGGGGCTGAGTATTTGTTATGACTTACGCTTTCCTGAGTTGTTTCAGCATTACATGTTGCAAGGCTGCGACATTATCAGTGTGCCATCGGCTTTTACCTATAAAACCGGCCAGGCACATTGGGAAATTTTACTCAGGGCTCGAGCGATCGAAACGCAGAGTTACATTTTAGCGGCTAATCAAGTGGGGCAACATGAAGATGGCAGGCGTACATGGGGGCACAGTATGATAGTGGCGCCTAATGGTGAAATATTGTCTCAGGTGATGGGTACTGAGCCCGGTATCGCCATGGCTCAGTTAGATTTTTCCAGTTTAAAAAAGTGCCGTGAGGCCATGCCCCTGAAACAACATAAACGTCTAATCTAGTCTTTATAAAAGCTCTTTATATAAAGAAACAATTTACGTGAGTCACTCTTGCCGCTTTTGGCCTGCGCTTCCGGGTTATCTTCTTTAAACTTATTTTCTTTGATGGCATTACGAATAAGTTGGCGTAAATGTTGAACTTCCGTCACTTCAAATTCGGCACAAAATTCGTTTAGTGCTTCATTGCCTTCTGCGATTAAACGCTCACGCCAGCGCTCTTGCTGGTGTAATACCCGGTTGTATACATCACTACTGGGGTTCATTTTATCCAGGGCCAGCTGTACCGCTTCCAGGTCTTCGGTACGCATGATTTTACCCACGTATTGAAGGTGACGACGCTTGGCTTCATGTTTTTTGAGGCGGTACCATTCTTCAATGGCCACTAGCATAGTGTCGCTTAATGGAACGTTAACCAATTGTTTTTTGGGCAGCTCACAAATGAATTTTCCCAAGTCCTGCAATGCATGCATCTCGCGTTTTACCTGGGATTTACTGGGTCCCAGATATTCATCTTCAAACTGGTCATTCTCATTCATGGAAACATCCAAAGTAGCGTTAAATTAATTTTTTGATTTAAAAATAAAAGGTGGCAGCCAGACCTAAAAAGGCAAAAAATCCCACCACATCGGTAATGGTGGTTAGTAATACACTGCCTGCCAGAGCCGGATCAATGTTTAAACGTTTTAACCAAATGGGTAAAAAAGCGCCGGCCATTACCGCCACCACTAAATTAATAATAATAGCAGCACCAATGATCAATGAAATTTTATAGTCGTGGAACCAAAAGTAGGTGGCGCTGGCCACCACCAGTGCCCACAGTATCCCATTACTGGCACCCACTAAAAACTCGCGACTCAGCAGCCAGCGAACATTGCTGGCATCTATGTGTCCTATGGCTTGGCCGCGTATAATCAGGGTCAAGGTTTGGCTGCCCGCTATGCCTCCCATACTGGCCACTATAGGCATTAACACTGCCAGCGCCACCACCTGTTCAATGGTGGCTTCAAACAGACCTATGACCGCGCTTGCCAGAAATGCCGTGAGCAAATTAATGCCTAACCAGACGGCACGACGACGGCTCGACTTCAAAGCGGGAGCAAAGGTATCTTCATCTTCATCCAAGCCCGCCATGCTCATTAACGAGTGATCAGCATCTTCACGTATGACGTCAACCACGTCATCTATGGTGATACGACCCAGTAATTTACCGCTGTGTTTGTCCACCACTGGCGCCGATATTAAGTCATGACGCTCAAACAAACGGGCAACATCGGTATCTTCCATGGTGGCGCTAATGGTGACTATGTCTGTGCTCATGACTTCACGAACGGTGGTGTCGGTATCGCTCACTAATATTTTATTAATCGCCAGCAAACCAATGAACTCATCACGGCGATTCACCACCAACAGGTTATCAGTCGTGTCAGGCAAACTGCGGTGACGGCGCAAATACCTTAATACAACTTCCAGGGTAATGTCGGGGCGCACGGTGACAGTATCGGTGTTCATTAAGCCGCCGGCGCTGTCCTCCGGATAGGAGAGCGCCACTTCGATGCGAGCACGGTCCTGCGAGTCCATGCTAGTGAGTACTTCTTGCGTGACGGTATTGGGCAGGTTTTGCAGCAGGTCGGCCACATCATCCGTGTCCAGGTCGGTCATGGCGTTGGCCACTTCCTGAGCACTCATGCGGTTCATGACCCAGCTTTGCAGCTCGTCACTGAGGTTCTGTAATACTTCCCCTTCGTTGTCGTCTTCGATTAGACCCCAAAGCAGGTTACGCTCTTTAGGGGGGGAAGATTCTAGCAGGTGGGCGACATCCGCCGCTTGCAGGTCGTTGTTAAGAATTCGACGCACTTGGGCAAGGGCGCCACTTTCCAGTGCCGCTCCTAGGTGTTTAAGCTTTTTTGATTGATGTTCGCCCCTAGACATAACCTATCCTTTTTTCAGGGGCGCAATTGTAGCGCCAAAGGCAGAAACAGGCTATTAAAGTGTAGTTGAAGCAGCCATCTTATTCTTCTACTTGAGAAGCGTTCACTAATTAAATCCCCTGTAGCCACATTTAAGCGCTAAAGGAACAGAACTCATTCTTCTTCTTCGAAGCGATCATCGATTAAGTCCAGAACCGCTTGCATGGCAGCATCTTCATCCTGACCATGGGCTTTGATGGTGAGGGTACAACCCTGGCTGGCGGCCAGCATCATCACCGACATGATGCTTTTGCCATCCACTTCCTTGCCATTAAAGGCAATTTTAACCTTACTGGAATAGGCGCTGGTGGTGGACACCAGTTTGGCGGCGGCTCTTGCGTGCAAACCCAGTTTATTTATTATTGTGGCGGAGTTTTCAAGCATGTGGGTATTTTTGATAAAAGGTGAATACCTACCTTAGCGCTAGCGAGTCGCCCTGTCTAGGCGTGGGAAAGGAATGGCGCAGGTCAGGCATTGCACTGTGTGTGGCTAGAGTAGTGTATTTGGCTAGGGCGGTTTGCTATCGCGATAGAACGTTAGCGATTCAATTCGCGGTGGCGCAGTTGTACATTGCCGTAGCTTTGTTGGTAGTGGGCAAACAGTCGCTCTGCCATATATACACTGCGATGCTGGCCGCCGGTGCAGCCGATGCTGACCGTCATGTAAGTACGATTATTTTGCTGAAATTCAGGTAGCCAGGTTTTTAAAAACTTGGAGATATCAGCAAACATGGCATTAACCGTGTCTTCCTTTCCCAAAAAATCCACGATGACGCCGTCTTGCCCGGTAAATTGACGCAGCATAGGGTCCCAATAGGGGTTAGGTAGACAGCGCACATCAAATACTAGATCACTGTCTTTGGGGATGCCGTGCTTGAAACCAAAGGATTCAAACAGTAGCGACATCTCTTCCCCTTGTTTTTGTACCACGCGTTTTTTAATGATACTGCGTAACTGGTGCATGGATAAATGAGTGGTGTCCACATTTAAGTCGGCCATTTCCTTGATGTGCTGTAGTAAATCCCCTTCTATTTTAATGGCTTCAAGCAGTGGAGTGTCGGGACCGGTAAGTGGATGTTTACGACGGGTGGCGCTAAAACGGGTGAGCAGAGTATCGGTATGGGCATCCAGATAGACAATTTCCACCTTACTTTGAATGCCCTCAAGTTGCCGAATAATTTGTGCGAAGTTAGCCAGGTCGGTGGGAATGTTGCGAGCATCAATGCTCACCGCCACATCCTGATTAGCTTGTTTTCCCTGTTGGATTTTTGTGCTGAGGCTAGGCAGTAGAGCAACCGGCAGGTTGTCTATGCAATAGAACCCCAGGTCTTCCAGTACATTTAACGCGGTGCTTTTTCCAGAACCGCTACGCCCACTAATAATTACCAGTTTCATAATATCCCTTTAATCTGTGGCAATGTACTTTGAACAACTAAATATGGGTTATTGGCCGATGGCCAATTGATACAACTCGTCGCTATCTTTAGCCTGGCGTAGGTTGTCTCTGAAAGACTGCTGGCTAAACTTTTGCGCTAACATACTGAGGGTTTGCAAGTGTTGCTCGGTGGCCTCGGTGGGCACTAACAGAACAAACACTATGTCCACTGGCACTCGGTCAATGGCATCAAAATCGATGGGGTTTTCTAAAATGAACAGGGCCCCTAGGGTATCTTCACATTCACTTAAACGGCTGTGAGGGATAGCAATGCCTTCACCTATGCCAGTGCTGCCAAGTTTTTCTCGCGCAATGAGGTGTTCGTAAAGGTCATCCGCCTGGGCATCGGGGATTTTATCGGCTAAAAAATTAGCCACATATTCGATTACACGTTTTTTGCTGCTGCATTGCGCACCCAGTTGGGTGCGCTCCAGAGTTAATATTTCAGAAATGCTGGGTGTCATATGGGCTTAATGAGTATTTCAGTGGCGATGGTTATTCATCTTTTCTTTATGTTTAAGCAATTGACGGTCTAGCTTATCGGTTAAGCCGTCTATGGCCGCGTACATGTTTTCATCGTCTGCATTGGCGTGTAATTCGGCACCGGATGCATGGATGGTAGCTTCTGCTTTTTGCATGAGCTTTTCAACGGTTAATGTTACCTGCACATTGGTTATGTACTCAAAATGTCGCTCCAGTTTGTTCACTTTAGACTGTACATAGTCTTTCAGGGCTTGAGTTACTTCAACATGGTGGCCGCTGATATTGATTTGCATAGATGGCTCCTACTGTCGGCACCCCCGAATTAGGGTGCGTTAATGTGCTGGTATCCTAAGTATAGGCTACCGGCGAAAACCGGTGTGACATACGTCAATCTATTATCAAATTGTACTGAATCTTGTTAAACCAATCTCTTACGCTCATTAGACGGCGGGATATGCATGGCTTCGCGGTATTTTGCCACCGTTCGGCGCGCCACTTTAATGCCATCTTCTTCTAAAATGGTTGCTATTTTGCTGTCGCTTAGAGGCTTTTTAGCACTTTCTACAGCGATCATTTTCTTGATCATGGCACGAATGGCGGTGGAGGAACATTCGCCGCCGCTGGTGGTGCTTACATGACTGGAGAAAAAATACTTTAACTCAAAAATCCCTCTTGGGGTATGCATGTATTTTTGGGTAGTCACCCTGGAGATGGTAGATTCATGCATGCCCACTGCCTCTGCAATGTCATGTAAAACCAGGGGCTTCATGGCTTCATCACCCTGGTCCAGAAACTCATGTTGGTATTCAACAATCTCTCGAGCCACTTTAAGCAGGGTGTCGTTACGGCTTTGCAGGCTTTTTAAGAACCAGCGTGCTTCTTGCAAATGATCTTTAATAAAGGTGTTGTCGGCACTGGTATCGGCCCGTTTAACCATAGAGGCGTAGTGGTCATTGATGCGCAGTTTTGGCGCAATGTCCGGGTTGAGCTCCACTCGCCACTCGTCTTTTATTTTGCGTACCATGACATCAGGAATAACGTATTCACTGGCTTGTGGGGCGATTTGTGACCCTGGGCGGGGATTTAACTCCTGAATGCCGCGAATAACCAGCTTAAGCTCTTCTTCTTTTACTTTAAGCTTGCGCATGAGAGACGCATAATCTTTAGAGCCCAGTAACTCCAGATGATTGCCTATGAGCTTTTTAGCCAGTTCTAACCAGGGTGTGTCTTCATCTAGATGGGAAAGTTGTACCGACAGGCATTCTTGCAAGTCACGGGTACAGACGCCGCTGGGTTCAAATTGCTGCACACGGCGTAACACGGCTTGAATCTCATCCATCTCAATATCGAGTGCCGGATCCAGGCTTTCTAATATGTCTTCCAGAGTCACCTTGAGGTACCCGTCGCTATCTACCCCTTCCAGAATGTTGATGGCGATTAGGTGGTCGTTAGCCGACATGGGGGTTAAATTTAGTTGCCACAATAAATGATCTTGTAGATCATCTGTGGTGCCATTACGGGAGTCCATGTCAAAATCTTCACCAGAACCTGATTGCCCAGTGCTGGTGGAAGCAGGTGCTGCTGAGGCTTGCCAAGTATCGTCCCACTCGCTGTCGGTGGGCAGGTCATCGGGAATGGTGTCGCTCCATTCGCTGTCGGCCACGGCTTCGTTTTCGGAGTGAGTGTCTTCTTTAGGGGCGGCTTCGTTTACAGGGTTTTCGCTAAGGGGGGTGTCACTAACAGGGGACTCGTTGTCGTTT
>Ga0209292_1007075_pt1 | contig 10795 bp, 13 predicted proteins | sample GOMGulsemesocosm_2_FD_184634 | JGI IMG/M metagenome (GOLD analysis project Ga0209292, IMG submission 184634) | Methane-oxidizing microbial communities from mesocosms in the Gulf of Mexico - GOM9C Gulf of Mexico (SPAdes) (version 2) | ecosystem: Environmental > Aquatic > Marine > Cold seeps...
CCTACAATCTATTGGAGCAGACACAAATAGTAACTTAATTTTACTACCTAATAATCCAAACGCAGCTAGTTCTATGTTAAATGATATGGTAACAAGTTTAGTTGCTGCGAATACTATTGAATCTTCTTCTGCTGCTGGTAGAAAATCTAAAAAATAAAAAATACTTTTTAAAACTAAAAAAACCGAAGCAAATGCTTCGGTTTTTTTAGTTTTATATATAAAATATATTCTTATTTCTTTTCTTCTACTTTATCAGATTCTTCTTCTTTAGCAGCTTTTTTAAATTCTTTTATTCCACCCCCTAATCCCTTCATTAATTCTGGTATTTTTCTACCACCAAACAATAATAAAATAACTACTACGATAATAGCTATTTGAGGTCCGCTTACAAATAAAATCATGTTATGTAAATTCATTATTTCTAATTTTAAAGCAAAGATACAAAAAGCTTTTAATTAATTCTTAGCTTCTATAGTTCCACCAAGAACTTTTTTTGTTTTTAACACTTCTGGTGTTCCTTTATAAAAAATTGTGCCTCCAAAACTTACTTTTGCATCTAATGTTTCACCAACATTAACCTCTCCTTTACCACCTAAAGCAGATCTAATAATTGTAGCATTTGATGCTGTTAAATTAAAACCATGATACACTCCTTTATTATTTACTTCTACATTTTGGTTTTTTGTGGTTCCTGATAATTTAATAACACCTCCAGTAATTGCTTTCAACGTTAAATGTTTCACTTCTATAACCATATTTATAAAAGCGCCTTCTTGTGTTTTTATTTCAGCTTGTTGTTGTGTAAATTCTTTAGCAGTAATTGTAGCGCCTTCATTTGCATCTATAATATTAATATCTTTATTATAATACAGTACAATTTTCGCTTTTCCGTTTGCTAATCCTTCAGGAAATTTTAAAGATATTTTTAAAATGTTTCTTGTATTCTTAATATTTACTTTTTTAGATTTCTCTCCAGTAATTACCGCTTCTTGCTTATCTGATTTTATCAACTCTACTTCTATTCCATTATATACTTTTAGTGTTGTAAAATCACCTAAGGTTTTTATTATTTTTGTTTGACTAAAAACCGAAATAGATAAAAATAGTAATATAAATGTTATGTTTTTTTTCATTTTATGATAGCTTTCTTTATACTAGTATAAAGACTTATTTTATTTTTTATTGTTACAAATTGAATTTTATTAAAAATTAATCTTCAATTAGGTAAAAATCTAAATGTTTACGCTCTAAATCTGTGTTCTTTACTTTTACAGTAACAACATCTCCTAATTGATATATCCGTTTTGTTGATTGCCCAACGATCGCATATTGTTTTTCATCAAAAATAAAGTAATCACTTTTAACATCTCTTATACGTACCATTCCTTCACATTTATTTTCAGAAATTTCTACATAAATCCCCCATTCTGTTACTCCAGAAATCACACCTTCAAACTCATTGTCTTGGTGATCTTGCATGTATTTAATTTGCATGTATTTTATAGAAGAACGTTCTGCTTTTGCTGCTAATTCTTCCATTTGAGAAGAATGTTTACATTTTTCTTCATACAAATCTGCTTTTGGCGATTTTCCGCCATCCAAATAATATTGTAGTAATCTATGTGTCATCACATCAGGATAACGTCTAATTGGTGATGTAAAATGACTGTAGTAATCAAAAGCCAAACCGTAATGTCCAATATTTTGAGTGGTATATTCTGCTTTACTCATTGTACGAATCGCTAAAGTCTCTACCATATTAGATTCTGCTTTACCATGTACATCTGATAATAATTTATTTAAAGATTGTGATGTTGATGCTTTTGTTTCTGTATCTATAGAATATCCAAACTTTTTAATAATACCTTGTAAAGCGGCTAGTTTATCAACATTTGGTTCATCATGCGTTCTATAAATGAACGTATTTTTACTCGCTTTTCCTTTTTCGGTACCAATAAATTCTGCTACTTTTCTGTTTGCTAACAACATAAATTCTTCAATCAACTTATTAGCATCTTTAGATTCTTTAAAAAACACTCCTAAAGGATTTGCTTCTTCATCTAAATCAAACTTCACTTCTACTCTATCAAATGAAATTGCGCCAGCATTCATACGTTTTTTACGCATTCTTTTAGCGAGTTCATCTAATTTTAAAGTTGCTTCTACAATTTCTTTAGATACCGTATATTCTGCATCAATAATAGAAATATCTAATGGCATTTGGTATTCTTTTACTTCTGATAAAGTACAGTTTTCTATAATAGATTGCGCTTCTTCATACGCAAAACGTTGATCTGAATACGTAACAGTTCTTCCAAACCATTTATTTATTACTTGTGCTTTTTCATTGATTTCAAACACAGCAGAAAAGGTTAGTTTTTCTTCATTTGGACGTAAAGAACAGACTCCGTTTGATAACATTTCTGGTAACATTGGTACTACTCTATCAACCAAATAAACAGAGGTTGCTCTATCATACGCTTCATCATCTAAAATTGTTTTTTCTTGTAAATAATGAGAAACATCTGCAATATGAATTCCAATTTCATAGTTTCCGTTTTCTAATTTTGTAAATGACAATGCATCATCAAAATCTTTTGCATCTTTTGGATCTATAGTAAAAGTTAAATCACTTCGCATATCTCTACGCTTTGCAATTTCTTCTTTAGTAATTTCAATCGATAAGTTTTCAGCTTCTTCTTCAACTTCTTTCGGAAATTCATATGGTAAACCATATTCTAATAAAATAGAATGCATTTCTGTATTATGATCTCCTGGTTTTCCTAAAACTGTTGTAATTTTTCCAAAAGGATTCTTAGAGTTTTGTGGCCAATCTGTAAGTGTAGCTACTACTTTATCTCCATCTTCTGCTCCATTTAATTTGTTTTGAGATATAAAAATATCAACATACATTTTTTGGTTGTTAGATATAACAAAACCAAAGTTTTTATTGAGTTGTAATACACCCACAAATTCAGTTTTTGCACGTTCTAAAACTTCTACAACATCTGCTTCTAATTTTTTACCTCCTCTTTTATTATAGGTATAAACCTTTACTGTATCTTGATGTAATCCTTTATTTAAATTAATTGAAGGAATAAAAATATCATCTTCAAATTCATCAGAAATAAAATATGCATTTCCATTAGATGTTACATCTAATCTTCCTACACTGTATTTTCTTTCAATGTTAATTTGAAATTTACCTCTATCTGTTTCTTTAATTTTTTTTGTTTCTTTTAAATCAGCTAACTTCTTTAATACCTGAGTTTTACCATCAGTATCAGAGATATTCATTTTCGCTGCAATTTGTTTATAATTCAAAGATTTAGTAGAATCTTCGTTTAATATTTTAAATATATTTCTGGTTAAATCTTTTAATATTTTACCTTTCTTTTTATAAAATTTCTTCTTTTTAGACATCTGTCTTACTTGTTTTTATTGAAAGCAAAATACAACTATTTATATATAAAATTGATTAAATAATTGTTATCAATTCTATTTTGTATTTTGCTGCTCTTTTAATTTATTAATTTATGAATACTGATTGGTTTTTAATAGTGAATCCAACTTCTGGAAACGGAAAATCAAAAAAAAGTTGGCAACATATTTCAACTTTATTAACAAACCATAATATTCGTTTTTCTTTTGCATTTACTGAATATTCAAAACACGAAAGTGAATTGGCACAGCATGCTATTAAAAATGGATTTACTAAAATAATTTCTGTTGGTGGAGATGGTACTTTACATCATATAGTGAACGGAATAATGTCTCAAAACATTGTTGAAACAACTACTATACAAGTCGGAGTAATACCTATTGGTACTGGAAATGATTGGGTAAAAACTTATAATATTCCGACAAAGATAGAAAAATCTATTTTAACCATAAAAAAAGGAAATTCTATACTACAAGATATTGGAAAATTAACAACAGAAAACAACACGAATATCTATTTTAATAATGTTGCTGGTATTGGTTATGACGGTTATGTTGTAAATAAATTAAAAAAACTAAAAAAGTATGGTGGAATTGCCTATTTATTAAGTGGTCTTTCTGGTTTATTATTTTATAAAAAATCTGATTTTATAATTGAAATCAATAATCAAACAATACAAGAAAGATGTTTAATGACTATTTTTGGTATTTGTAAATTTTCTGGTGGTGGAATGCAGTTTACTAAAGATGTGAATCCTTCTGATGGTTTATTAGATATAACAATTGCTAAAAATTTAACTTTATTAGATTTAATACTAAACCTACCAAAACTATACAATGGTAACATTGTACATCATAAAAAAGTAACAACTTATAAGTCAAATACTTTAAAAGTTACTCCTACTTCTACAGTAGAAAAACCATTTATCCAAGCAGATGGAGAGTTAATAGATTCAGGATCAGTTTATGTATCAATTGTAAAAAATGCGATTCAGTTTATTATACCTTAAATTGTAAAAGTTAAAAAAATCTTAAAGAAATTGTAACATTTGTTAAAATTCTTCGTCTTTATAAAGTAAGAAGGATTTAATAATGAAAAATTTGCATAAAATAATAGCTCTCTTTGTCGTGATATTCATCACAGGCATCTACATTGCTGTTACAACTATTAATTCTCCTTTAAACTCACCTCAAGAAACTGTAGAGATTCAAAAAGATTCTTTAAAGTTTAACAAACTAAACAAAAAAACTGTTTAGAACTCACTTATTACTTTTTACAACTTCATTTTCTAAAAATACTTTCTAGAGCTACATTTACTTTTTTAAATATTTTACTTTTTAAGGTTATTAACACTTTATATAATTATAATAAAAACCTTTTTAAAAATTTAGAAAAAAATAATGGTTATGATATAGTGTTAATAGCTACAATAAAAATATAAAGATTTATTTTTTAGTTTCACTTATTAAATTCAATGAACAATAAGTAGATTTATTAAAAGCTTATAAATCAATTCAATTCTATAGTTATTAACAATTCTTATCAACATAAATTAACAAGTATTAGTTATCTTTTAATAAAAATAAAATGTAAATAAATGGTTATTTTTATGTTGATAAATTGAAATGAAAAAAGCATAAAAAAAGTTGGTATTGTAAAACCTATTCTTGTATTGCAATAATAATTGAAAGAATCAAATAAAGTTTTAAATATTTGATAATAGTTCTTAACATTCAGATAATAGATATAAGAGCCTTATTTTAAAGAGGTTATTAAAAACTGTAAAAAATTGATTGTTAAAAACTGTTGATAACCATCTTTATCATTATTTTTGTACCACTTAACACAATTAAACACAACTTATTATGACAATTGCAATTGGTAACGATCACGCAGGAACAGAATACAAATTTGAAATTGTAAAAAAATTAGAAACTGCTGGTTATACAGTTTTAAATTTTGGAACAGATACAAACGATAGTATGGATTATCCTGATGCAATTCATCCAACAGCAGATGCAGTAGAATCTGGTAAAGCTACATTTGGAATTATTTTATGTGGTAGTGGAAATGGAGCACAAATGACAGCTAATAAACACCAAGGAATTAGAGCTGCTTTATGTTGGAATAATGAATTAGTTTCTTTAACACGTCAACATAATAATTCTAATATTTTAACGATTCCGGCACGTTTTGTTTCTGTACAACAAGCTTTAGGATTTGTAGATATCTTTTTAAATACTGATTTTGAAGGAGGAAGACACGGAAATAGAGTTGATAAAATTTCTTGTGCTGGATAAAATTTAATTAAAATGTCATTTCGAGCGTAGTCGAGAAACCTTTATAAAAAACATGAATTTTATTATAAAATCATTTTCTGAATTAAATATAAATGAATTGTATGCTATTTTACAATTACGTTCAGAAGTTTTTGTTGTTGAGCAAGATTGTGTCTATCAAGATTTAGATTTTAAAGATCAAAAAGGATTACATGTTTTTGGATTAAAAAATGATAAAATTATTGCGTATACACGTATTTTTAAACCAGGTGATTATTTTAAAGAAGCTAGTATTGGTAGAGTAGTGGTGAAGGATACAGAACGAAAGTATGGTTATGGTTATGAGTTGATGAAAGTATCAATAAAAGCTGTTCAATCAGAATTTAATACTATAATAGTTACCATTTCTGCGCAAGTATATTTAACTAAATTTTACAAATCTCTTGGTTTTGAAAAAGTAGGTGAGGAGTACTTAGAAGACGGTATTCCACATATTGAGATGATTAGAAAGTAATCAATTTTATATTACATTAATTTTTCTACTTCTTTAACCTCTCCTAAAGATAAACCATCTAGTAAAATAGCACCGATTCGTACACGTATTAAACGTAAAGTTGGGAGGTCAACAGCTGCCGTCATTTTTCTAACTTGCCTAAATTTTCCTTCATTAATTGTAATAGAAATCCATGTTGTTGGACCATGGCGTTCATCTCTAATTTTTTGAGTTCTATTCGGGAAATTTGGAGGTGAAATTATACATGCTTTACATGGTTTGGTCCTATACTTTTTACCTTCAATACTAATCTCTACTCCTTTTTTTAATTGGGTTATTTTTGATTGTGTTATAGTTCCATCAACCTGAACATAGTATTCTTTTTCTACCTTTCTACTTCTAATATATTCACTTACTTTTCCGTCTGTTGTTAGTAATAACAACCCTTCAGAATTCACATCCAATCGTCCAATTGCCATGGTTCCTTTTGGAAAATCATACAATTCACCCAACATTTTTTTCTTTCTCTTAGTTTGATTGTTTATAAACTGAGATAGATAACCATAAGGTTTGTGAACTATAAAATGTTGGTGATTTTTCATAAATTATAATAGTGTAATTTTTACATAAAAAACTTCTTTACCTGTGCTAATTCTCATATTTTCTTCAGAATATTTTTGTGATGCTAACTCCGGAAAATGCGTAATTGGTTCTATACACAACATGGTATTCTCTTCTGTCCATAACATAAAGTGTTCAAAACCTATGGTTGTAATTTTAACAGCTGTTTTGTCTGCGTTTTTTAAAATAATTTCATTGCTATTTAATATAGGTAATGCATCTGAGCCAGCAGTAAAAATATCTTTTAATTTTATTTTTTTAGATCCAGCTATAAGCGTTTCATTTCCTAATCCAGAAAGTTCAAATGCGGGATGGTACCCAAGCATAAAAGGCATCTCTTTTTCAGAATTGATTTCAAAAACAATTTCCAATGAATCATTTGTAAGGTTAAATTTTTTCTCGAAAGAAAAATCATAAGGCCAAAAAACATGCTCTTTAGATGATTTATTAGGAAACTTACGGTTATTTAAAAACGTGTTTTTTTGATATTCTTTTGAAAAAATAGCAGATTTCTGATCGTTTTTAAACAAAACATATTCAAATTCACGTAAAAGACCATGTTGATCTAAAATAGCTTTTCCTTTTTTAGTAGAAACCACATGATTGTTTTTTAACGTAGGTCCAATAACTGGAAACATTTCTGTATCAGAATTATTCCACCCTTTATTTTCTTTTTGATGCATATATTCAACACCTTTTTTTTGATAACTAATCAGTTCTCCTTTGTTAATTTTTACCCTAGAAAAACCATCATCACTAATCAATAAAACTGTTTCAACCATAGAAGATTAAAAGTATAAAAAAAATTAAAAATAATGGGATGTTTTTGTAACTTAGTCGTTCTTATTTTTAAAAATTTTAGCAGAAAGTATATGTCAGTAGATAAAGAAAAACAAGCAAAATTAAAAGCATTACAACTTACCTTAGATAAGATGGATAAAACCTATGGAAAAGGAGCGGTAATGAAAATGGGCGATGTCGCAGTGGAAGATGTTGAAGCAATATCTACAGGATCATTAGGTTTAGATTTAGCCTTAGGCGTTGGTGGATATCCAAGAGGAAGAGTTATTGAAATTTACGGACCAGAATCATCGGGTAAAACTACCTTAACAATTCATGCAATTGCAGAAGCTCAAAAAGCTGGTGGAATTGCAGCGTTTATTGATGCAGAACACGCATTTGATCGTTTTTACGCAGAAAACTTAGGTGTAGATATTGATAATTTAATAATCTCTCAACCAGATTATGGAGAACAAGCATTAGAAATTGCAGATAATTTAATTAGCTCTGGAGCAATTGATATTTTAGTGATTGATTCTGTAGCAGCATTAACCCCAAAATCAGAGATTGAAGGAGAAATGGGTGATTCTAAAATGGGATTACACGCACGTTTAATGTCTCAAGCACTACGTAAATTAACCGGTACAATTAGTAAAACAAAGTGTACGGTAATATTTATCAACCAGTTGCGTGAAAAGATTGGAGTAATGTTTGGTAATCCAGAAACAACAACTGGAGGTAATGCTTTAAAATTCTATGCATCTGTACGATTAGATATTAGAAGAAGAACACAAATTAAAGACGGAGACAGAGTTCTTGGAAACATGACTAAAGTAAAAGTTGTGAAGAATAAGGTGGCTCCACCATTTCAAATTGCTGAGTTTGATATTATGTACGGACAAGGAATATCTAAAGTTGGAGAGGTGTTAGACATTGGTGTTGAACTAGGAATTGTTAAGAAAAGTGGATCATGGTTTAGTTATGGAGACACAAAATTAGGACAAGGTAGAGATGCTGTTAAAAACCTAATTAAAGACAACCCTGAGTTAATGGAAGAATTAGAAGGAAAAATAAAAAATGCTATTGAAAACCAAGAATAATTAAAAGTTCTAAGTACCTAAACCGCTGTAGAAGTAATCAATCAACAGCGGTTTTTTTTTAATATGATTCAAATTACTCAACATATAACCTTAAAACCAATCACTAAATCAGATTCCAAAAACTTATATGCGTTAATGAAGGAAATTTATTCTTCTGCCTATCAACATTTTTGGAAAGATAAAGGAGATTGGTATGTGAATTCTCAATATTCAAAAAAGAATATTGAAAGAGAGTTGTTAGAAGCGAATGCTGATTATTATTTTATTGTCTTTAATGATGAGGTTGTAGGGAATTTTAGAATTTTATGGAATCAAAAATTACCGGGTTTTGAAAATAAAAAATCAGTAAAGCTTCATAGAGTATATTTACACCCAAAAACCCATGGAAAAGGGATTGGAAAAAAAGTACTTAGCTGGTTAGAAAACACAGCACAACAAAAAGGATATGAATTAATTTGGCTAGATGCGATGGATGAGCAACCACAAGCGTTTCAGTTTTATAAAAAACAAGGCTATCAATATCATTCCCACCTATTTTTGGACTTTGATTTATTGCATGATCATGTAAGAAAAATGAGCCAGATTTATAAAGAGATTAGCCTTTAAAAGTAGACACCTGAAGGAATAATCGTTCAAGCTCTTTAACCACTTCTAACCTATTATTTGAAGTAAACTCATAATGTAAATTATCCCAATCACCATCGTAAGAAATTTCTTTGGTCCTTGGATTGATGACTTCAGTTAAATTTAGTACTCGTAAATGATAATATCCATTTACATCATTTTCTGGACTCCAATCTAAATTAATAGCTCTTCTAGCGTGCTTTTTATTTACATGTAATAAAGAGCTAGAACCAAAGTATGTCATCATTTCTTCTGATGGATCTACTTCATAAAATTGATTCCATTCAATTTCCCATCCAGAGGTAATACGTAAAGGTTGTAGATCTATTTCTTCCATAATTAAACACCTGTACTTCCAAAACCACCAGCACCACGTTCTGTTTCATTTAAAACAGTTACCTCTTGCCAGTTTACACGTTCGTGTTTTGCAATGATTAGTTGTGCAATACGTTCACCATCATTGATTATAAACTCTTCATTAGAAAGGTTTACTAAAATCACACCAATTTCTCCTCGGTAATCAGCATCTACTGTTCCTGGTGAATTTAATACAGTAATTCCTTTTTTTGCTGCCAATCCACTTCGCGGTCTAACCTGTGCTTCAAACCCAATAGGTAAAGCAATAAACAAACCTGTTTTAATAATTGCTCTTTCTAAAGGTTTAAGAACAACAGATTCATTTAAGTTAGCTCTCAAATCCATTCCTGCAGATCCTTCTGTTTCGTAATTTGGAGTTGCGTGTTTTGATTTATTTATAATTTGAACATTCATACGTTATCGTTTCAAAAGTTGTTTAATAGTCGTTTTTTCGATAAAAAAGACACAGCCAAAGTAACTAAAAATTGTCAATAGAGAAAACCATATTTCTCCTCTAAATATAGTGAAAGAAACTCCACTCAATACAACAGAAAAAAGAACATAAAAACCAACCTTTTTTAATTGATAAGGTACCGGATAATGTTTCTTTCCAATAAAATAAGAAAGTAACATCATACATCCATATGTAATCAAAGTAGCCCAAGCTGAAGCAATAAAACCAATTTTAGGGATCATAATTACATTAAATACGATTGTAATAATAGCCCCTAAAATAGAAAAATACATTCCAAATTTTGTTTTATCTGTAAGCTTATACCAAATAGATAAGTTGTTATAAATACCTAAAAATAAATTCGATAATAAAATGATTGGAACAATTTGTAAAGCTTCGAAATATTCAGGTTTTCCAAGTAGTATTGTTGCAAACAAATCAATAAAAACAATCACAACCAGCATAAACAATGCCCCTAAAACTGTAAACCATGTTAAAATTTTAGCATAGGTTTCTTTGGCGTTTTTTTTATCCGCTTGATTAAAAAAGAAAGGTTCTGCACCCAATCTAAACGCCATAATATACAAGGTCATAAATACCCCTAGTTTATAACAAGCAGCATAAATTCCCATTTGTTCTTTTCCT
>Ga0209292_1007077_pt1 | contig 10794 bp, 7 predicted proteins | sample GOMGulsemesocosm_2_FD_184634 | JGI IMG/M metagenome (GOLD analysis project Ga0209292, IMG submission 184634) | Methane-oxidizing microbial communities from mesocosms in the Gulf of Mexico - GOM9C Gulf of Mexico (SPAdes) (version 2) | ecosystem: Environmental > Aquatic > Marine > Cold seeps...
TTTTAGATTACACGCATTATTTACTGATCCCAACAATACTATTTATACGACTTTATATTGCCAAAGTGTTTTTTAGCTCAGGATTAACCAAGGTACGAGATTGGGAGTCAACACTTATGTTGTTTGAATATGAGTATCAAGTGCCAGTGTTATCACCTATTGTCGCTGCTTGGGCGGGTACTATAGGAGAACTAGTTTTGCCAATTTTATTAGTATTTGGTCTATTAACGCGACTTTCTGCAATAGGATTGTTTGTTGTTAATATTATAGCCGTGTTGAGCTTAACTGAAATTAGTGCGGCGGCAATGAATGAACATATTTTATGGGGGAGTTTATTATTCGCTATGGTGTTACTTGGCGCAGAGCGATTATCTGTCGATAGAAAATTAAAAATATCTTAAGTGTCTTTAATTTTTAAATATAATAATGCCTTAACTTCAGCTGATATCATTATATGCCGTTATAAATGATATTGAGTAGCTATGATTTAAGGCTTTACAAGCTACTAATGAAAGTTTACTTATTCATAATAACTCTTTTAATGTCAACGATATAGGAACAAAGAAAAGATCAATGCTATTTTTAATCGTGCCTCTAACTTGGCTTGTTATAGTGTCTTGTTAATAAACAAGTGAAGATAAGCGAGTTGATTTGTATTTTTTAAAGCGTTAGGGCGAATATTTTGAATACAGCTAATTACTTTGCTTATTGGCCAACCGTAGCAAGATAATATCATCGCGGCTACTAATCCCGTTCTGCCAGTACCACCTTTACAATGAATTATTATACAGCCGCCACCTCTAAGAGTACTCAATACGAGTTGTCGATATTTCTTCCATTTATATTCAAATGCTTTGTTTGGAATATCGTCATCTACAATCGCTAATTGCAGCCTAGTCATATCATATCTTTTGCACAAATTAGAAATTGACTGTATATGGTTTTCTCTCATTTCGTCATCAAACATCAATGTTAATAACATTGTAGAGTCCACTTGTTTTAAATTTTTTATTGAGGCTTCCAATCTAACGTTTTTAGTTCCTGGACATGGTGTTAAAATAATTCGTGCACCATTTTCTATATTTATTGTGTAGTAAGGGTGTTTATTCATAGTACTTCTGTATTTAAAAACTGAATTTTTTGACTACTATCAGATATGTTTATATTTAATATGATTTTTCACTTCTTCATAATGTTTCATGAGATTCCACGTAGAGCTATCGTGAGCGAGATCGATCGAATTATTGGTAAGCTCTTTTTCAATTTTGCTTGCTAATCCTTTACCAAGCTCTACACCCCACTGATCAAAAGAGCATATTTGTAAAATAATGCCCTGAACAAATATTTTATGCTCGTAGATGGCAATTAAGCTACCGAGCGTAAATGGGGAAATCTTATTCATTAATAATGTATTTGTTGGTCTGTTACCTTGATGAACTTTGTGTGGAGCTACTTTATCAATATAACTAGATGATCTTCCTTTAGCTGTTAAATCGTCCCTAACTTGCTGTTCTTCAACACCTTGCATTAAAGCTTGAGTTTGTGCAAAAAAGTTAGACATAAGAGCCTCGTGATGACCCTCTATAGGAGTAACACTTTCTACAGAACCAATAAAATCTGCAGGTACAATATTATTACTTTGATGCAGATATTGATAAAAAGCATGTTGACCATTAATACCTAATTCACCCCATATTGATGGGACTGTTGGATAGTGGATTGCGTCACCGTCCCAGTTCACAGATTTACCATTACTTTCCATCTCAGCTTGTTGTAAATAAGCGGATAACATATGTAATGATTGGTCATAAGGTAAAATTGCTTGGGACTGAGCGCCTAAGAATGTGCAATTCCATATACTTACTAAAGCTAATATTACTGGAATATTATTTTCCATTGGGGTGTTACAAAAATGACAATCCATATCATAGGCACCTTCTAGCAGCGCTTTAAAATTTTCAAAACCAAGATTAATGGCGATAGGCAGACCAATAGCTGACCATAATGAAAAACGCCCACCAATCCAATCCCACATCTCGAAAATATTTTCTTCGGGTATGTCATACTTCATCGCGTTTTCTTTGTTAGCAGTAACAGCAATAAAGTGTTTAGCGATAACCGATTGATCAAATGATGACGCAGTTAGCCACTTCATCGCCGTTTTAGCGTTTAACATGGTTTCCGTTGTAGTAAATGTTTTACTTGAAACAATAAACAGTACTTTTTCTGGGTTTAATGGACGCAGTACCTCAGCTATTTGAGTGCCATCAACGTTAGAAACATAATGAACGTTGACGCGGTTATCACTAAATCTTTTCAAAGCTTCGGTAACCATTTGAGGACCTAAATTTGAGCCTCCAACGCCAATATTGACGACGTCTGTGATACGCTCTCCTGAATATCCTTTCCAAATGCTTTGACGAATATCGTCGCTAAACTTTTTAACCTGGGTTAATGTTTTTTCAATATTTTGTGAAATATCTTTGCCTTCTACCAAAGTGGCTGATTGTGAACTGTCTCTTAATGCTGTGTGTAATACTGCACGATCTTCGGTTTTATTAATTCGTTCACCGTTGAACATTTTTTCACGCCATGTTTCTACTTCGCACTCCTTTGCAAGTTCGGTTAATAGCGAAATGGTTTCTTCTGTGATTATATTTTTAGAATAATCCAAAAGTATAGATGGCAATTTAATTGAAAATTTACTAAATCTTAGATTATCTTTTGCGAATAAGTCATTCATATGTTGATGCTTAATCAATTGTGCATGTTTTGTTAATTGTTGCCAGCTATTCAGATGTTCTCTAGATTGCATATTGACCCTAAGTCGGTTGATTAAGTTATAGAGTGTGTTGTAGATCAGTTAGTGAGGGTAATGCTGTAAAAGCCCCTTTTTCCTGACATGTATGAGCGCCACATTTTGCGGCAAATAGTACGGCCGAAGAAACCTGTTCTCGTTGGACAATAGCCTTAGATAATATGCTTCTTCCACCATTAGCATTAACTGTTTGCGCCAAATAAAATAGAAAACCAGCAATAAAACTATCGCCTGCTGCCGTTGTATCAACAGGGGTTATACGAGGAACGTCGAGTATTGTTGAGAAACTTGTGCTGGTTACTTGAACAGGATTTTCTCCATCAGTAATTACGATAAGTTTAACTTTCTGTGACAATAAATAGTTAACATAATCACTAAGGTCAACGTGCTTAGTTTTTGCTAAATACTCAGCTTCCTCTTTACTTAACTTTATGATGTCGCTTTTTCTAATGCATGCATCAACTCTTTCGCATAATAAAGTTGAGTCATGCCAAAGTTGCTGGCGTAAATTAACATCAAAACTTATCAACACATTATTGGCATTAGCGCTTTCAATTGCATGAAGTGTATCGTGGTACATATGTTCGTTAGTTAAGGTATTTGAGCAATAGTGGAAAATATCAATTTTCTGCCAATTAATATTGTTAATGTGCGTTCGATCATATTGGGTATCTGCAGTGTTATCGCGATAGAAGTTAAATGTTCTTTCACCTGCTTGGTCTAGACTGATCAATACCAAAGCGGTATTAGAATCTTGAACACGTTTTACATAAGAGGTATTAACCCTTTCAAATTCAAGTTGTTGTATTAACATAGCGCCGAAGCTGTCTTCGCTAATACCTCCTGCAAAGTAAGCCATGCCGCCTAGTTTTGCATATGCTACTGCGACATTAGCAGGAGCGCCTCCTGCTAAAGGTGTATAGCTGGAATCATTGGCTGATGTTGGTAATAAATCGACCAACACTTCGCCATAACTAAGTAAAGAAAGCATAAATTCGCCTTTAAAAAAGCCCATATAAAATGGGCTTGTTGTTGCTTATTATATTAAAAATTAAAAGTCGTATTTAAGAGTAATACTACTTGTTCTACCATTTATTGTTCTTGCTCTGATAATGTCATTATCAGGAATAGTACCTTCTTCAGCTTCAGTGATACCTGTAGTATCAAAGAGGTTATTAATATTCAAAGCAATACTGAATGACTCAGATAAATAATATTGAGCGAAAGCATTTACTTGAGTATATGCGTCAAATTTAAGTATATTATCTACACTTTGGTCTAGGTTATCTTGGGCGTAAGCTTCTGTTGTGCCTATTAAGCTAATACCAGCAGAGCCTTGTTCAAAGTTATAACGAGTTGTTAGTGAATATACAAAGTCAGCTTGTCTTCTTGGGGTATTGCCAATAGAGCTTGGGTTTACGGCATCTTTTGTAATTTCGGCATCAGTCCAAGTGAAGTTAGTACGGATATCGAAATCACCAATGTAATAAGCACTTTCTAATTCAATACCTTGTGATTCATATACACGGTCAAAGAATTTTTGACTTGTCGCTTCAAAATTTTGTTCTTCAGTTTCAGCAAAAAAAGCAGTCGCAAATACAGATAAGTTCTCTTTGCGATACTTAACACCAATTTCAAATTGGTCAACTTCATCTACTGCATCTTGCTTAGCTACTGAGCCATCACTTGCTATTTTTCCAAAAGCTAAGCGGTCAGCATTTGCTGTGCCACCATGGCTTACACGACCAAAAACTGCTAAGTCATGATCTAACGTGTAGTTTGCACCAACAGAGTAGGAAGTATAACTCCAGTCATAATTAACGATAGAAGGGGAGGCATTATCTACTGATGAGATACTCATTTCAGGTACTGAAATCACGCCATCTCTATTTATATCTATTTCAGATTGTACGGCACCTGCATACGTGCCTGTTGCTTTACCACTATCATAACGAACACTCGCATCAAGGGTTAAATTATCAAAAGTTGAGTTAACTGCTATATAGGGTGCCGTCACTTCATACTCGAGGTCATAGCTTCGAGTACAGCAATTGCCCCAGGCAGGAACACCATAGGCAATTAAGCCATTGTCAGAAAAGCTAGTACCATCAGCTGCCGTTACATCAACAAGGGCAGCGTTATCGCCTTTAATTTCGGATAAATAAGAGTTCCAAAGCCATGATTGTTCAATATTCTGTAATGATTTGTAATAACCAAAAGTGATACTGGTGTCATCAAATGATTTTGATATTTTTAAATCATTAACCACAAAGTCTAAGTTGCTCATTTCAACATCAAAGGTATGAATACGCATTAAGTTAGCACCAGTATACGCTTCACCTTGTTGAGGACCATTTGCGTAAGTAAGTGTTGCACCAGCACCTGCTATGCTATCAGCAAGAACTTGGCTACCTTGAATACTCTCTGGGAATGGGGACGTAAAACTTCCTTTTGTACTTGATGTTCTGAATCTATTCTCGATGGACCAATCATTACCCAAATCAAACTCGGCTTCAAAGCCAATTGCGTCAACAGTAGGGTTCATGCCATCACGCATATCTGCACGGCGAAGGTTGCCATTACCGTCTGTTGATAAGATAGATGTGAAATAGGCTGAATGAGGAGTATCAGATGAAGCGTCAAAACCGGATAATGAATCGCCGTTTGATTTCATTGGCATAGGTAAATAAGCAACTGTTTTATCATCTAAGTGTTTGTAATAAAGTCGAACATAACCGTTATCAAAGTCCTTGGTTATATTTGCTTTTATTTGTCCACCTTTGTTTCCTGTATAGCCAGTGTCTCTAGGGCCTTCGCCTTGACGATAAAAACCACCAACATGAAAAAACATACTGTCATTAATTTCACCACCAAATTCAAAATCCGTACGAGTTTGGTCAAAATCTAAACCAATGGTCGTTGCTACACTTCCTGAGTCAGACTCTCCGGTTTTACTGATGATATTGATGATGCCGCCAGGAGCATTTGTCGCTAGTGTTGAAGCAGAGCCCCCTCGAATTGATTCGATTGACGACATGGTACTATCTAATCTAAGGAAAATATCTGCGTTACCAAAAGCAATATCACCAAATTGTAGAAGTGGTAAGCCATCCTCTTGAAGTTGTAAGAACTTTGCACCACCGGCAGCCACCGGAAGACCACGAACTGCAATGTTAGCATTACCTTCGCCACCAGAAGATTCAGAACGGATACCTGGAATAGACCTAAAAGCTTCAGCGGTACTTCTAGGGGTGGTCACTTCAATTTGGTCAGCGGACAAACTACTTACAGAAACACTCGATGCCATAACAGTTTGGCCGGCACCAGCAGTGCCTGTTACTACAATTCGCTCAAAGTCCAAACCTTTCTTTTCTTCTGTTTTAGCTCCGTCTGTTTCTGCTGCACTTATGCTAGAACATATAGCCATAGCTAGTGTGCTTAGTATTAATTTTTTATATGCTGCTTGTTTCATTTCCCCACCCCATGTTTATTTATAGTATGTTTTATAAATCTAATATAGTTATGTTGCAAACAATTAACTTAATCGATTAAGTTAATTATTTGCTGGAATATGACTACATTGCAAGAGTTTTTTTAATTAAATGTTATTTGTTTAGTCAATTGATTGATAAATAGAAAGATTTAGTTTTCTGTTTTACTCTTGGTTGGATCTTTTATTAAGTTATAAATGGCGGCCAAAGCTAGGATGCCTGAAAAAAATGTTGCTAAGTAAAACCCATAGGAGACATGTCCAAATAGATCGCTGATAAGCCCCATAAGAAGTGGCGACACTGCTGCCGATACGGCTGTGAAAAATAGAATAACACCAGCTACAGCGCCATGTTTCGATGCATGGAAACAACTAATACCTTTAGAGTTAAGGGTAGGATAAATCATTGACATGAATAGTCCTGAAAGGGGCAATAGTACAACAGCAGCCTCAACACCCATTAATGCGGTACCCAAATAACATAGGAATACGGCAACAGAAAAGCAAAGCATTACGGGTTGCCAGTTGAAATGGTTTAGCATCCATACACCTAAAAATCTGCCGCCAGCACGTAAGGCAAAGAAAATAGTGAGTGCGTATGTGGCAAGCCAAACCAAAGAACCATCGTAATCAGCTAATAGCGTTGGCATCCAAACATAAATAGCAACTTCTGTTGCAACGTATAATGCTATTGCCATTGAAAAGCCTAGAGCAAAAGGGTCTTTCATTATCTTAAGCGAGCTCTTTAAGTTTATATGACCTTCAGTATTTTTTTTTGTGACTGGGTATTGGGTCTTCATGGCGATTGAACATAATAATATACAAAGCACTCCGGCACTTATGTACAGATATTTCCAAGAAACACCTGTGACAAGTAGGTAGCTTACAATCGCGGGACCTACCATTGCTCCTACACCAAAATAGCCCTCCACTTTATTCATCGTAGATGTATGTTCCTTATTTGATGAGGATATATCACCTATAAGCGCTAATGCGCCTGTTTTAAATAAGCCTATTGCGATACCAATTAAAGCGAGTAGTGATAAAAAATATAAAAAAGAATCACCAAAAGAAAATAAAAAACATGCAATTGAAAAAATTAATAATCCAGCTACTATCGTTGATTTCCTTCCCCATTTATCAGCCAAACACCCTAAAAACAGCCCACTAAGTGCGATGAAAATCATGGGGATATAATGAAATGCACTCGCTTGTGTTAAGTTTAAATTGTAGGTCTCTATTAGCTGAGGAATGATAACCCCAACCGCATCTGAGGTCATTGCAAAGACAAAAAACATCATATATGTCAAAAGCTTAATTCTACTTGTTGACATGTCTTCTGGTAATGATTTGTGTGGTGATAAGTTGCTCATTTCGTTCATTGCTTCCCCCGATGAATAAGACTTCTTTAGTTACGTTATAACTAGAGGAGTTTATATCTTATGTAATTATTAATGTCTTAGCATCTTAAAGAAAAATAAAATTATTCTTGATTAAAGCTGCATAGTATATAAAGATAGATCTTAATCGATTAAGATGCAACCTAAAATTAAATGACAAACTTATGAAAAATAATGTTCAACTAATAACCTATATTGATAGACTAACTGGGTCGGGTACTCAAAAATTAAGTGACATTTTGAATGATCAACTTTCAGATTTATTTTCAGGTATTCATTTACTGCCATTTTATTATCCAATAGATGGTAGTGATGCAGGTTTTGACCCTATAGATCATACTGAAGTTGATAGTAGGCTAGGTAATTGGAATGACATAAAAAATCTTGGGTTAGGGCATGAATTGATGGCAGATCTGATCGTAAACCATATGTCAGCTCAATCGAAAGAATTTAAAAATGTATTAACTAACGGTAAAGATTCACCATTTTGGGATTTATTTTTAACAAAAAATAAAGTTTTTCCTAACGGTCTAAATTCAACACAACAAGAAAAAATATATCGTCCGAGGCCTGGTAGTTGTTTCACCACTTTTTTATTGCCAAATAATGAAAGTGAGGAGTTTTGGACAACTTTTACAGATAACCAAATAGATATAGATGTTACATCCAAAATCGGACAAGAATATTTATCACGTATTTTAAAAACATTTGCTGAAAATAATATAAATATGATCCGTTTAGATGCTGCGGGTTACGCACTTAAAAAAGAAAATACTAGTTGTTTTATGCTTGATGAAACCTTTAAATTCATTGATGAATTGAGTAAAACTGCGAATAAACTTGGTATTGAAACGCTTGTAGAAGTCCACTCCTATTATCAAACTCAAATAGAAATAGCTAAAAGAGTCGATCGAGTTTATGATTTTGCTTTACCTCCCTTGATTTTACACAGTATTTTCAGTAAAGAATTCACTGCATTGACTAAATGGTTAAAAATATCGCCAAGAAATTGCATTACGGTTTTGGATACTCATGATGGAATTGGCATCATTGATGTAGGTCCTATGAATGGCAATGCTGGCTTGCTCGATGATATTGAAATCGACAAACTCGTTAATAAAATTCACCTTAATAGTGCAGAGCAAAGTAAAAAAGCAACGGGCGTCGCAGCAAGTAATGTTGATTTATACCAAGTGAATTGTACATATTATGATGCCCTTGGACAAAATGATTTTGATTATTTGCTTGCAAGGGCAATTCAATTTTTTTCACCAGGTATACCTCAAGTTTATTATGCAGGTTTACTGGCCGAAAAAAATGACATAGCATTGTTAACAAAAACCAATGTTGGTCGAGACATTAATCGTCCGTATCTTGATAGTAAACGTATTGAACAAGCATTAAATAAACCTTTTACTAAAGCAATAATTAGTCTTATTCGAATACGTAATAATAGTGAAGCTTTTAATGGTGAATTTACTGTTAAAAGTAACTCTTCAACTTTGGAAATGAAATGGCAAAAAAATATGCACAGCGCAACATTAATGGTCGATTTAGCTGACAGAGACGCGAAAATTGAGATTAAAGAGAAAAATAACACACGTATTATTAGCTTAAATATGTTGTTAAATGTAGGCTAGCACTTGTTAATTATTGTCATATGTCTAAAACGATTAACGTTATAAGTTGTTAGCAGTTTTAGAATAAATTAAAAATAAGGGTAACATGACCGATAAAAAAGTTTGGACGCTTAAGAGTGTTGCCAAAGAATTAGGTGTTTCAAATGCAACAGTATCTAACGCGTTTAACAGACCTGATCAACTTTCTAAAAATCGTAGAAATGATATTTTAGAGTCATGTAAAAAAATGGGTTATTCAGGTCCAAACAAGGCCGCCCAGTCTTTAAGAAGTGGTCACTTTAATATCGTTGCTTTAGTGCTTCCAGACAGTGTCGAATATATGATAACAGACCCTGTGGCTAGTAATTTTGTTAAAGGTGTATCATCGATTCTAGAAAAAAGTAAAGTCAATTTATTATTGTTTTCTGGAACATCTGAAAATATCAATGCGGTGTCTGATTTTGTTGATGGCTTTATTTGTTACGGTAGTCCACGCAATGCTAAATTGATCGAACAATTAAGAACGACAACCAAAAAAGTTGTTACGGCAGACTTTGATATAGATCGTAAGGCATCTGTTGGCATTGATAATGAGCAAGCGGCTTATGAAATAGCCAAACTTGCAATAAACTCCAAAGAAGACGCTATTGCTATTCTTGGCCTAAGATTACTCGAATCAAATGTAACTTGTCGTGTATATGACTTACCTAATTTGGATTTTCAATGCTCGATAGCTCACCAACGTTTAAATGGTTATAAAAGGGCAATGGAAGAATTGGATGTTAATTTAAGAGCAGATAGGGTGTGGAATATCCCTGAAAGTAAACATCAATCGGCTTTGATTGCTGCTAAAGAAGCCTTAACTTCTACGCCTCGTCCAAATATTTTACTTTGTATGAGTGATCTTATTGCTCTGGCTGCTATAAAAGAAATTAATTCAATGGGTCTAAGAATACCAGAGGACATTAAAGTGGTTGGTTTTGATGGTATTGATGAGGCTTTACGTTCTACTCCTCCATTAACAACTGTACATCAAAATAGCGAGAAAAAAGGAATCAAAGCCGCAGAACTTTTTATTAATAGAGCAACTGATTCAGTATTAATCCCTTTTCATATAGAGCATGGTGGGAGCTGTTAATTTCAACGAATAATAGCTTTCGCAATATATATTTAAACGATTGTATATTTAAACTTTTGTATAGTTGAACGTAGTTGATTTGACTGAACAACTATATTAACTGAAGTGCAAGATAATATATAAAAATCCACGATAAACTGATTAAAATAATACTTTGCAGGTGTTTTCAATATACTAAATTTTTTTGTCGATATCTAATCGGATAGGGGCCTTGGAACAGCTTAAGTATCAACCTTTTTACATTGGTCTTCATTTTTCTTAATACAACTATGTCGCTACACAGAGCAAATGGTAAAGTTATTAACGCAGTATTTTTAACTTTCATCTTT
>Ga0209292_1007081_pt1 | contig 10791 bp, 10 predicted proteins | sample GOMGulsemesocosm_2_FD_184634 | JGI IMG/M metagenome (GOLD analysis project Ga0209292, IMG submission 184634) | Methane-oxidizing microbial communities from mesocosms in the Gulf of Mexico - GOM9C Gulf of Mexico (SPAdes) (version 2) | ecosystem: Environmental > Aquatic > Marine > Cold seeps...
CTTAGATGTGTCAATGTTGTTACCCGTACCTTTTATATCTAAGCAGTAGCTGTCTAAATAGCCATCGAGCTTATCCACAAGGGATATTTCAACTTGTTCAGCATGCACAGTCGCTGATACCACTATTGTGGATATTGCGAGTAAAGGAATAAAGCGTTTGATTGTCATGTCTATGAATCCGCTAAGAAAATTATCGTTTATGAGCTTGAGCCATAATAGGAATATTCGCTGCGAATTTCCAGTGTGAATGACACAACAATGCAATCACAGAAAGTTTAAAATTTCGCGAGAAAGTATCACCCGTAAATAACGGGGAACCAGTCTTCTCTTAAGCGCTCGCCATTGTTCTGATTGATAGTAGGGAAATCGGGGGATGTTTTTCCCGGGCGCGCAATGTAGCGAGCATCGTCGCCAACTAATCGAAAAGAGATCGTTCTGCTTTTTGTATCAATGGTATTAGCGTTAGCACCATGCACTGTGCGAAAGTTAAATGCGACGACATCTCCAGGCTCTATTGCCCAGCTACGAATATCATAATCGCCACTATCGATATCTGGCATGTTCATAAACTCGCTGCTATCAGGGTAGAATTTTGCGTTGTTTGCCCATTTAGTCGGCATAACTAGCTTGGGCCAAAGGTGAGAGCCCGCCACACTTTTTAAAGAGAACTGCTTTTCTCTCGCATCCAGTGGAATCCAAAAACTAACATTTTGCATACCCTCAACAAAATAATACGGCATGTCTTGGTGCCAAGGCGTCGCGACACCACTGCAAGCTTCTTTATCTAAGTAGTGATCGTGAAAGAACTGTACTTGCTGAGATTGCATCAATTGCGCCGCTATCTCAGCCATAGGCGACTGCTCTATGAACTCTTGATACTCTGCAATGTTTTGCCAATTACAAAAATCTTCAAAGAAGCGACCTTTGTGACTGTCGCTTTGATGGGTGATTGCCCGAGCGCTAGGGCGATTGATGTTGTCATCAGCGCCGCGGTTTAATGTTGTTAGCCAATCTTTAAACACTCCGCGCAATACAACCACGCCTTGATTTTGAAAATCTGCTATTTGCTGCTTCTCAACCATCGTTAAAATTCCTTATATGTAATCAGTAAGCCGTTTAAAACACTGCCGTATGTATTTGTATACCAGAGGTGTATGTTTGTTGGCGTTTTAAACTCGTAGTACGCGGATTAAAATGCTTGTTTGAAAAAAAGTGGCAGTTCCTGATTGGCTACCCTAAAAAAATATTGGCTGCATTATACTGGTTTTCAGATCAAATTATTTACCTGCAAGCGAACAGTGCTGTTCTGACAGTACGCGTGTTTGCGCAGTTGTTGATAGGCTCACGAGTGCGATAACAAATGTATACAGGGTACGTCACTGCTACGTTTTCAATGTTACATTATTAAACCAATCTTAGTCTGAGTTTAAGAGCGTAGGTTTTTTATTGAAAATTAATAACGATAAAATTCGCTTGTTAATTGCAACATAATCAAAATAAACGGTTAGAATATATGAGCACAAAGTGAAAAAAGCTAACTAACGTCGCCACAAAATGGATTTATTCGCATTTTACCCATCAGTGACAAACTTTATAATAATAAACGTTACATCCTCACCCGATCCTGCACGATAAATATTATATTATCAAAGGTGATCAATGAAAAAGGACTCTTTTGCGCCGTTGCGATCTGACATCGCATGGCGGGAACCAGATGTTAGATTAGCACCGGTGCTGCCTGGTGGAGTGTGGCCTGTGGTTTGGTTAAGGTTTGAAAAGTTTTATGATTAAACCGCTGACAAAAATTTCCTATATAAAACTGTATTACACTTCCGTGTTATTGGTCGGCACTGTGTTCATTATATTTGCTCTATTGATGCAGAGTCATTTTAGTGAATCAAGCGCTCGGCAAAAAGCAATGAACTTGGCTTACAGTGAAGCACAGCTAAATGCGGCTAATTTTAGGGTGAACTTGCAGCAAGTACGATATTTGTTTGAGCACAATCTCAACCAGTTGACACCTTCTCTAAAGCGTATTGATGGCAATTTCAAAAAGATAAAAAGCCAATTAAAACCCTCTCATGTGGCTCACAGTAGAGAGCATTATCACATTATCACTAAGGCCTACGCGGCGTTTTACAACGGCTCTATTCAACAAGGGGCTGAAAAGTCGAGCAGTGATCCGGTGAAATTATTGTATCACTCGAGTATAGAATCATTGAAGGAAGTCTTAGATAACGCCAGCATTCTCATTCAAACTGAACAGTTGAGTGAGCGGGGAGTTATGCTGATTGAGCAATTGATAAAAGACATTAAAGTCTATTCCAATCAGGCGCTTCCTAACATCAAAGAAATAGAATTACTACTCGGAAAAAACAGTGATTTACTGGCGATTAACAATCAACTATTAATCAATCTTAAGTTGGCAAATGCCCGTACTCAGCTGTTAGAGTATTTAGAGAAACTACGTCAGGGACTAAACACCCTTTATAGTAATTTCGAGCGTACTAATCAGCAGCAACAAGATATGCAACTTGGGGATATTAATCGAACTTTCAATGCCACTAGTGCTTTGTTGTCGGTGTATGTGGATGAGTTACCCATCGCTAAGGGTTTATTTCAATTAAAGTTGGAGCAATTAACGGGTAGTAAGATGTCGTTATTAAGCGCGATCATGTTCAGTGTTGCGGTTATTGGCATTATCTTAATTTATTGGATTCAACGTATTGTACAGGTCAGGGTAGAAAGTATTTCAAACCATGTCACTGCAATAGAAAGCAGGGACTATGCAAGCCGAGAAAGCTTTGGCTCATCTGATGATTTGGGAAGGCTAGCCAACACCATGAATGAGGTTGCGCTTTCATTAAGTGCCAAGGATATATTGATACATCAGCAGCTTGAGTTGCTGGCGGAATCAGAAAAAGAGCTTCAAGAAGCTAATAAGTTACTAGAAGACAAAGTCAGTGTCCGCTCATTGGAGCTAAAACTCGCTAGCCGTATTATTGAAAGTATCGATGAAGCGGTGATGGTGACTAATCAACAAAATCAAATTATCAGTGTAAACCCCGCTTATACCAGAATTACCGGATATACAATCAGTGACCTGATTAATTCGATTCCAAACTATATGACCCACGCTGATATCCAAAATAGTGTGAACAAGGGATTACAGCAAAGTGGGAAATGGGTGGGTGAATACGAGAGCCCATGTAAAACGGGGAATTTTTGTCTCGTGCGTATTTCGCTTATTTTACTGTTTGATGAACATAAAATTCCCTCTCATAGGGTAGCGATTATTACCGACATCACTGAGCAAAAAAGGTATGAGCAACAGCTGGAGAAATTTGCCTATTACGATCCTTTAACCCAGTTGCCTAATCGACGATTGTATCGAGAGCGAATAGATTATTTTTGCGGGATAGGCGAGCGCGATGGACTAAAAAGGGCATTACTATTTATCGATTTGGATGACTTCAAAAAGGTAAACGATTCTTTAGGGCATGAAGCGGGAGATATCGTACTATTGGCCGTCAGCAAGCGACTAAATAATACCATTAGAAGAAAGAGCGACTATATCTCTAGGCTAGGTGGCGATGAATTTACGGCAATATTAGACCCTATCAAAAACAAAGAAGATATCGCCAAAATTGCCGTACAAATTATTAGGGACATCGCTGTTCCCATTCCCATTTTTGGCCAAGATGTGAAAATTGGTTGCAGCATTGGCATTGCCGAATACCCAAGAGATGGTCAAGATTATGCCTCTTTAAATCGCTGTGCAGATCTCGCTATGTATAAAGCGAAAGAGATGGGGAAGAATACTTTTGTCTTCTATGAAAATACTTTGGATCACATCACACCTGAGCAATTAAATTTTGATATAGAACTATCTCGGGCGCTTGAGAAAAAAGAATTCGTTTTACATTATCAGCCAAAGTGGCAATTAGAGGATGGGACGATCGTCGGTTTTGAAGCGCTCATTCGCTGGAATAATAACAATGTTTTACTCGCACCAGATAAGTTTATACCACTGCTAGAGAGTAATCGGGGTATTGTTGAAGTGGGCATGTGGGTGATAAAACAAGCAATGCAGCAAATCTTAGCGTGGCAAAAAAACTATGGGTGTATCTTGCAAATAGCAGTCAATGTGTCTGCTTTACAGCTATTAGATGCTGATTTTGTCAGAACAGTGACTGCTTTAAAAAAGCAATACTTGATCCCTGATGGTGCATTAGAGTTAGAGATTACAGAAAGTTTAATGATGGGATACGATAAAGAATCAGCATTAATACAACAACAATTAGTAGCGCAAGGTATCAGTATCGCTGTGGATGACTTTGGAACAGGGCCTTCATCAATGCTCTATCTCAAACATTATCCAGTTAAAACACTGAAGATAGATCGTTGCTTTATTAAGGATTTAAATAACAGCAAAGACGCTCAAGCCATTGTGGTCGCGGTACTTTCCATCGCTGAAAAGCTCTCACTAACGGTGGTTGCTGAAGGTATTGAAAATGAACAGCAATTAGTCGCCTTAAAGGAGTTAAATGAAAAGGAAATTATTATTCATTGCCAAGGGCTTTATTTAAGCCCAGCTGTTGATAGCAATACGATAGATAGTCTTGTCTTAGAGAGGGGCTTGTCGAATCGCTTGTGAATTATTAGTGATTGCCAAAGTGGGCATTGGGGTGACGACTATGTGTCTGTTTGGCTTTGTATAGGCATATGTCGGCATCTTTAGCGATTGCTTTCGATCCATATCAGAGGGTAGCATTGACAGGCCAATGCTGGCGGTAATGGCTATTGAAGTATTTGGATTCAATACTTCATTGATTGAAACGCGCAGTGATTGGGCAATGCTCAGTGCTTGCTGAGCATTAGTATCTGTTAACACCATTAAAAACACTTCCCCGTCTACTCTAAATACCTGATCCGTTTCAGCTGTTTTTTGCTGGAGTTTCTGCACTAAACTGCACAAGGTAATATCCCCTGCTTCATGTCAGTAGGTAACATTTTTTTAAAGAAATCAATGTCTATCATTAATATAGCGGTATTCTGGGGAGTACTTTGATAGCTTTCAGCCTGTGTCTTTAGGGTTTGATCCTATTAGGCTTCTTTTGGTTTGATGATTTAAGTAACAGCAGTGTTTTAATTTATACTCTAATTGAAGAAAGTATCTATATGATAATTAATAGTCAAATAGACTAAAATATATTGTTGTTAAAATGACTATTTAAGTGATATGTTTTTATAATATGTTGATATATAAGATAAAAAAGATGGCCTGTTTCTTGTTATGTAATCACTGTATATAAATAGAGAGAGAGTTATTATGTCAGCGATAAGTAGTAGCAGCGTCCCTAACCTTGAGCACTTTGCTCTAGATAGGTATCAGAAATGTTTAAAATTAGGGCATTGGCTGATGATCAGCGCATTATTAATGGGGGGGCTCTGTATCACTGTTAGCTTTATTTTTGATAGCCGTTTTAGTTTGGGTGTGCAAATCCTCGCGCATCTTGGGACTCTGCTCTTCGCGGGCTTGCTTAAAATTGGCTATGTTATTCGCTGTATTGGCGCCCACGGTTTAAGGCATAGGTCGTTTTAATATGAAGGGAGAGAATACGAATCGGCAACCAATGCAAAAAAGTATTGGCAAACAGGGGTGCGCCGGTATTTTTAGCCATACATTCTTTGACTTACCTTTTAGAAGTTTCTTTTTACTTGCTCCATTTTTTGCGGCGCTGAGCCTGTCGCTCTGGCTGATGGTGTTGAACGGTTGGTATAGTTTCTCAACAGAGGGGTTAAGTGCCACAGTTTGGCATATACATGAGATGGTATTTGGGTTTTCAGCGACCATTGCTGTTGCTTTCATCTTAACTGCGGTGCAAACCTGGACGGGTAAGCGCTCTCTTCACGGTAGGTTTTTGGCTGCAGTATTAGCTTTGTGGCTAGTTATTCGATTGGCTTTATGGATCAATAATTCGGTATCTGTTGACCTGGCTATATTAGCGCAGTTGCTGTGGTGGTTAATTATTATTGTATGTTATAGCCGTATTGTCATTAGTACTCAAAATAAGCGTAACTATCTTTTTATCCCTATCTTAGTAGTGATGGGGGCGCTTAATTTATCCGTGCTTTTAGCTGAAAGGTTCGATTACACGGCTTTGGCGATGCACATGTCTCGCTCTATGATATTGGTGATGGGGCTGTTGATAGGTATTGTCGGCGGCAGAGTGATTCCATTTTTTACGCAAAAGGGGTTAGCTTCAGCGAAGGCCATCACTTCGCCTCAATTACTCTCTCAGTGTTTGATTATCGTCAGCGTCGCGGGGATCGGTGTTTTCTCCTTGAGTTATTTTGTACCGCTAAAATTGAGCCCCGCCATCTTAATGATTAGTGCGGGTAGTTTGCATTTACTGCGAATTTGTTTTTGGTGCTCATGGAAAACCTTAAAAGTACCGCTTTTATGGTCGCTACATTTGGCCTACTTTCTACTATCAATAGGGCTAATACTGTTGGGGGTCAGTGAGTATTCCTCTGTTATATCCTTTAGCGAAGCCTTGCATTTGATAACGGTTGGCGGTGTGAGTTTGATGATATTATCGATGATTAGTCGTGTTGCTCTTGGGCATACAGGCAGGGTGCTAATTGTTAAACCTATGATAAAAATTGCTTTTGTTATGATGTTTATGGCGGCAATTGTAAGAGGGGTTTTCCCCATGTTGTTGTTGCTAGCTGCTGATATGGGATTAAATCTTAGCGTAAACCCCTATTTTGTTGCCTGGAATTTAGGGGGGCTGCTATGGGTATTGGCTATGCTGATTTTTTGTAAAACTTACCTACCTATAATGATTAGTCCCAAAGTGCACCGCTGATACTTGTGAGCTAGCGGTTGTGGTGCATCGAGGATGTGTAAGTCATTAATACGCAATAATTATCCGACATAATGAGCGAGCTTCTAATCAGCAGCTCGCTTTGCCTTACTCCTAATGAGTACTTACTAGGCTATTGCGCTAATCACTCAAGAGGGCGTTGGTTGACGTTTTTTTGTGTTATAGCGCTTGCTGAGTAAAGGCAGTGTTTGTACAGCAATGACAGAAAAAACCACTAAAAATATACCTATCACCCCTAATAGATTGACGGGATTGGCAGTGATAATGCCAGGCCACCAGCCAAGAGCGACAACGATTGCTGTCAAAGAAAAGCTAAATATAGGGGTCAGTGCGACCGTGGCTCCTACTTGTGCCGTTGACCAATACTTCATAGCTTGAGCAAAACATCCGTATGCGACAAGTGTATTAACGGCACAAAACACTGCAACCGCCCATTGATTCATGGTCATTTGGGTAAAATATTCAAATTCGCTAAAAGGTGCCATGATTAACAGACCTGAGCCATAGATGTATAACAGCACATTTCCAGGAGAGAGTTTGTTCATTAATGATTTTTGTATGAGTGCGTAACACGTCCAGGAAAGCGCTGAGAATTGCACCAATAACACGCCAATCCACACTTGCGAGCCTTCTGTGGAGAAGTCCAAATAAGGGTGGAAGAACAGCATCATTCCCAGTGCGAGTGTGGCAAAACACGTCATTTGTAGTGCACCGATGCGCTCTTTAAAAAAGAGTACTCCGCCAAATGCTAGAAAGAAGGGCGCAGTTTGAAAGTTGAGCTGTGCAGGGCCTGGGGATAAATATTCAAGACAGTAGACAAAGGAGATATAGTTCATCATTGAAAAACAGGCAGCGGCTGTTAATTTGACCCAATCCATTAATACCAGGGTGTTGAATTGTTTTAAATTACCTGACATTTTTTGCAGCATGATGCTGATCAGAAAAGCCACAAAGAAGCGAAACCACGTCAATGTTACTGGGTCGATAAACCCCGCGGCTAATTTAAGGGCGACGGGTAACATTCCCCAGAAGATGACGCAGGTGAATGAGAAAATGAGACCGAGTTTGAAATTATCATTGTTGTTCATAGGTTATAAATTACTCGAAAGGGCAGAAGTTCATTAGCAAGGAAAGAAATTAACCCTAGTTTGCATGAGATTTACTATATAATCTAATGCATAGTTCGACTTAATATTATTCAATAGGTGAATAACACGGTGAATCTCTATTATGACAGTTCTATCCCAGATCGATTTCAAATTACTGCTTTGTCTGAATGCGTTGTTAACCAGTAAGAATGTCAGCCGTGCCGCTGATGAAATGCACATGAGTCAACCCGCTATGAGTCGCTCTCTCGCTAAGCTAAGAGCGCTTTTTGATGATCCATTATTTATTAGGAGTCGTCATGGGATGGAGCCGACAGCTAGGGCAATTGAATTGTCTCAGCCTTTGCAGTGCACGCTAGACCAGTTGAGTTCACTGTTAATTCGTCAAGATTTTTCTGCAGAGCATTGTCAGAGAAATTTTAGGTTGCACATGAGCTGCTATGCCTCTCAAGCGCATTTGGCGTCAATTGCTAGCGCTTTTTATGCCGAGGCTCCGAAGGCGCAGTTAGAAATTATAGATATCAGGGGTAAGTCGCTGCAACATCAAAGTGTGCAGGCGATAGATCTCGCTTTTGTCAATCACACCACTATTCTCCCTGATAACTTTCATCAGCTATATGTCGGGGATGAGAAAATGTATTGCTTCATGAGTGCAGAGCATCCAATGGCCGAAAAAGCGTTAGATTTGCAGTCGTTCTTGCTCTATCCACATGCTGTAGTGACGCTTGGTGGTGGTCCTAATACGCCTATTGAAAGCGAGCTTAATACGATGGGTAAGTCGCGAAAAATTGGCTTTAAAACTCCACATTATATCAGTGCATTGGAAGTGGTGGCTAAATCTGAGATGCTTTTCAGCACACCGCCAATCGTGCCGCAAGGTTTCGCTAAACAATTCAATTTAGTATCTAAAGAAATTCCCTTGCAGATTCCCGCGTATAATTATTATTTAAGTTGGCCACCAACACTGCATAGAGACCCTGCGCATCAGTGGTTAAGAGAGTTATGTGCCAAGGCTGTAAGAATTAATTTAAATACTATTTGAGCTGTTTTCTGCGTGTCTTATCTGTATTCGCAAATTTACATAACGCTCATAAAGACATTATCATCACAATTTAACAAAGCTGTGACTTCATCGGATGTGTTATGAACTATGCTTAGATTTAATCTTACTCTGTATGGTTGAGGTATAACCTATTATAATGATTATCAAAGCAGCTGGATTATTATTAACAGATGTTTACCAGTGAAGCAGCAAACGCTGATTTGTATCTAAATCTGCAGTATAAATCTAGCGTCAATGATAAGCCCGGGGGTATAACCAGTTGAAATACTTCTTATTTATTGTGCTGACCTTTAGCAATTTTTTTATGATGGCCGATGCCCAGACCGACAGGCCTGTCATAAAAGTACTCGCAATTGAGTATCCTCCTTTTACCAGCAGTAAAATGATCCAGAATGGCGTTGCTTTTATGTTATTGCGTCAATATGCCAAAAAGCATTTTATAGCAGACATTCAGCCGCTAATAGTACCACCGGCTAGGGTGCAAATCTTACTGGAACTCAAAAGTTGGTGCCTCTCATTTTATCCGCCATTACACCTAAAGAGCTCGGGCAGCTCTATCCAGTTGTCCAAAACTAAAATAAAAATTGGCATGTTTCGAAAGCGACAAAACAGTGTCTTTCGCTGGGATAATTTAAAGGAATACTCAGGAGCCAGCATCGCTCTATTACGTTCAAATAATAGCAGCCGTTTTTATCAGTTGTACACTGAGGCTGGCTTGTTTCCGGTGTTTGTAGACAGTATAGAACAGGGGATTAAACTGCTGTTGAGGGGGCGCGTCGACTACGCTTTTGCAGATAATGTCTCTATCGATTTGATGGACATCAGCCCACAGCAAAAAGAGAGTTTACAGTTTTCTAAAACGATATTTTTAGAGACGCCTGTACAAGTGTATTTCAACCCTAAGTGCACCAAAAGACTCTATGCAAACACTGGCAATCTGGATGCGGATTCTTAAAATGTATGGTCTTGCACGCCTCTCCCTTCACACTTTTTCCTAATTTTCTTTACCTCTTGGTCGTATATGCATACAATTTGAACTACTGTTCAATTATGAAATAGAGTGTACTATGGTCAAAACGGCTAAGTTCGATAGACAGCAAGTCGTTGATAAAGCAAAAGACCTATATTGGCAAAAAGGTTTTCATGCAACATCAATGCGTAATTTACAAGATGTGATAGATATGCGCCCCGGCAGTATCTATGCCACATTTGGCAGTAAAGAAGGTTTGTTTAAAGAGGCCTTGCAGCATTATAAAAACTCAGGATTGGCGACACTCGCTAAGTGTCGAGAAAATAGTGACTCGCCTATTGCTGCCCTAAAACTGTTTATGCGTAAGTTGATTGTTGATACTCAAAAGGGTGCACCAAACAGCATCTGCATGTTGGCCAAGACGGTGGCGGAATTGACGGATCAGAATCAAGAATTACTCGATTTAGCAATCGCTGCTATGAATGAAGTCGAAAAAGCGTTTGAGGCTTTGGTCGTAGAAGCTCAAAGCTTGGGAGAGGTTGATTCTGCCAAAGATTCTGCGCGTTTAGCGAGCCATGTGCAAATCCAGATTTCAGGTTTGCGCACTTACGCTAAAACGCATCCGGGTGCTCAAAATCTCAATAGCATGATTGATGAAGTATTTGCCTACCACCCGTTTAAATAATACCTGAATCCGTGACTTCAAAGTGAGAACTGAGTGTAAGGTATTGGTTTTACGGTGGAATAGAAAAATCTAAG
>Ga0209292_1007082_pt1 | contig 10789 bp, 10 predicted proteins | sample GOMGulsemesocosm_2_FD_184634 | JGI IMG/M metagenome (GOLD analysis project Ga0209292, IMG submission 184634) | Methane-oxidizing microbial communities from mesocosms in the Gulf of Mexico - GOM9C Gulf of Mexico (SPAdes) (version 2) | ecosystem: Environmental > Aquatic > Marine > Cold seeps...
CTAAATAATAATTGCCGGCGAAAAAACCGGCGCCGCGAATCAGACTGATTGCCACCACTGCCACCGGCACTAGATAGATCAGCGCCGCGTCCTTGCCCTCTAGCCCATCGACAAAATATTTCATCATATGGGCTAGGGCCACCTGGGTGGCGGCATAGGCCGCAAAACCCAGCAAACTGATTAGAAAGAAAAACCAGTATTTCCCGGTATAGGACAGCAGCCGCCAGTAGACCCGCCAACTATTGTCGGCGGCGGGTGGACGATCGGGTTTAGACATGGTGGTGAGCCCCAGCAAGGCGAGTCGGACGGTGAATGGTCTCGATTGGAATGAAAGCACCGCAGTATAAGAAACAAACACGGGCATTATAGGGTATTCTCCCCGATTATGGGACAATCTGTTGTACTAAGGCGGCCGGCCCCAAAGCTACGGGGCGAGTATTGCGGGCAATCGCGATTAACGAACGGTAACCCCAAGCCCTTGTATCGACCGGCCATGACGCTTATCCTTTGTGGTCTAGGTAATGCCCACCATCGCTGTAATACCGGTAATTGACTGTCACTAACGACGCTGTTAGCCAACCGAGCGGGGCTAACCACTGATCCCACGCTGGGCTTCTATGTACACTCAAAAACACGATGCCGCCGCCGACAGCGGTACCGCCAGCCCCTCGAAATGGCCGGCATTTCTGACCTCCCTGGAAAACCCCCAATACCGCTGGTTATTTTTTGGCAACTTTGCCTTTTTCTTTGCTATGCAGGGACAGATACTGACTCGTTCTTTTCTGACTTGGAATCTTACCCACAGCGAATTATCACTGGCGACTATCAACCTGGTCGTCGCCATCCCCATTCTGGTAGCCTCGGTTATCGGCGGTGCGATAACCGATCGGGTCGAGCGCCGGCGGCTAGTTATCATCGGCCAAAGTCTTATCCTCGGCAACGAGCTATTTGTGCTGGTACTGCTGCTTAGTGGCCAACTTCAGTACTGGCATCTGCTGTGCACCGCCTTTGTCGCCGGCTGCGCCTTTCCCTTTATCACCCCCGCCAGAATGGCACTGGTCTACCACACCGTGGGGCCGGCCAAGCTGGGCAACGCCATGGCTCTGTCCGCTGGCGGCATGAATTTGGCTCGAGTCGCCGGACCCGCCACCATGGGGATCATCATTAACTACCAGGATATCCAAGGCGCTTACATACTCTCTGCCACCCTCTACATGATAGCGGTGGGCAGCATGTTGGCGATCGATAAAAATCACGCGATACAGGGAGCTAAAACAGCGCTGCTGGGCGAGATAAAATACGGTTTCGCCTACGTCGCCAATAACAAGCCGGTATTGGTGTGCCTTATCTTTGGCTTGATACCGATGTTTCTGGCGATGCCTTTTCAGAACCTGCTGGTCGTTTTTTCGGACCAGGTGTGGCAGGTAGGCGAGCGCGGTTTTGGTATTATGATGGCCGCCACCGGCGTTGGTGGTGTTATTGGCGCGGTATGGATAGCCCGGCGCGGAGAAAATCCGGCCAGGCTGCGACTGATGCTTTTTTCCGCCTTGGCCTTTGCGATATTTTTGGGGCTTTTTTGCCTCAGCGATAATTTCTACCTGGCGCTGATACCGCTGCTAGTTGCCAATATTTTCGCCAATGCCTGCCAGACCCTTAACAACACCTCGGTGCAGTTACTAGTCGATGATGCCGTGCGCGGCCGGGTGTCTAGCTTTATGATGATGTCCTTCGGCCTCACTCCGCTGGGAGTACTGCCCATGGCCTATGCAGCGCAGCAGTTGGGAGCCCCGCAGGCGGTACTGGGAGCCTGTGTCGGCCTACTTATCTCGGTGTTGTTGTTTTATTTACTCAGCCCTAGCCTGCGGGGTCTGGACAATTCGGTGCGCGCTGCACTCGAGCGAGCGGGCCAAGATGCTGACCAGAATTAAAAAACGCTAAGCGTTTTTCTTACTGGTAATCAATCCTGTACTGCTCATAATAGCCGAGGAAACCAGCAGCGCACTGGCAGTGCCGCGAATAAGCCAAAATACTCTCGTTACTGTTAACCCCGTCGTGGAAAGTGCCGGCAGAAATCACCGCGCGATTAATTGAAAAGGTCACCTATGAAGAAAAACCATTTAGTACTATCCGCGCTCACTGCCGCAGCAGTGATCGTTAGCCTGGTGTATTTCAATAGCGCCAATACGGTCACCATGCCGCCGCGAGAAAGTACCACCATCACCGGCATAACACCTCACCGAGTAGCCCATGCCGGAGGTGGTCTTAATAAGGTTAACTATACCAATTCCTATGAGGCACTGGATTATAATTACCAACAGGGCTTCGTCTATTTTGAGCTGGACTTTGTTTTTACCAGTGACAATCAATTGGTCTGTCTACACGATTGGAAAACCAATTTTAAGCGTAGCTTTGGCTTTGAAGCCACAAAGAAATATTCACTCAGTGAATTTGAACAGCTCGCTGAGGACAACACAAGATTTAAAAACTGTACACTTACGGGCTTAGCTGACTGGATGATAGAACATCCGCTAGCGGTTATCGTAACCGACGTAAAAGAGAAAAATATCGTCGCATTGAGAGACATTTACTCGACCCTGCCCAATGCGCGGCAGCGGGTAATCCCGCAAATTTATCAGCCTGAAAACTTTGCAACAATCAAAGCTATCGGCTATCAACAGATTATCTGGACCCTATACCGCTACCGGGGCGACAATGACAGCGTTCTCACCTTGACGGATACTTTCAGTGGTCCGATAGCGATTACCATGCCGAAAAAGAGAGCGGCCAGCGATCTTCCGATGCGCCTTGCAGATAAACACATCCCCAGCTATGTACATACAATTAATAATGCTTTGCATGCCCAACAATATAAGGACACATACAAGATAAGTGAAATTTATACCGATTATCTAGTGCCTGCCAGGTAAAAATAAATATCAGCCAACCATCTGCAAACAGGCGAATTTACCATTATAAGCAGACACTGACGAACACAGGGCCAATCGGTTATGGGAAAGTTTGTTAGCCCATGATAGGTCATCGTACTTGTCAGTACCACTACAGTCGTACCCTATCGCGCCCACGATTCACTTACCATCGACGACACAAGTTACGTTAAGCTCATTAGATAACTGATAATGGCCAGTTCACCCTTCATTGCCCCAGCTAATTACAGATGGCTAATGCAGATTATTACTCTGTCCTTCGGGGCGTAAAAAAGGCTGCAATTCATCGGCGTCTAACGCAGTATCCCACCAAATTTGTTCGAGCCTAGCCTCTTTCCCCGGATAACCCACAAAAAGATAAAGTTCCGCGGACTGGCTTGGACCGGCATGGATAATTGGCGCATCAACTAAGCCGTTAATCATTGAACTTCGGCTTAACAAGATCATCAATTTATCGCTGTGCTTGTTAAAATATTCCAATTCCCGACTTGACACGACACCTTCGTAATTACCTGCCTGGTCAAAAATTACACCGTAAATATAACCCTGTTTCAAGACACTTCCACTGTGATTGGAGACGAACTCCATCCCCTCTACAACGATTGACTGTCGCCTGTAGTCCACTGAAAAACCGCTTTTCAAAGATAACGCACGTCCGGAAAAATCGGCTGCCTGAGCGATCGCTCTCGCTTCTGACCCGGGCTGAAACCAGGGCCCAGTCGCGCCATGGCGTAAACTTACACCCGCATTTAATGTGGGGTAACCCGGAATACCCAAATAATCGAGAACTGTAGGCGCAACATCAAAATGCGTTGCGGATTGCTCAAAAACCTTGGCATCCTCCTCTGCCAATACCATAAACGATAGTTTCCTTTGTTTTTTATTGGCCGTTAAAACATCCCACTGCGTATTTCGCATGGCAAGATGGTCCGAAAACAACACCAGCACCGTGTAATCTAACAAGCCCTCCCGCTTTAAGTCAGCGACCCACTTACCAGTCAAATAATCGGTGCAGTGAATCGCATTGAGCATGCTATCAGACGAATGAATATAGGCTGGGCAACTGGCAGATGCATGCCCCTTGGGGTGATGGGTGTCCAGTGTCACCAGTGAAAACGCAAATGGAGTGTCAACACTGTGCAGCGCTTCAATTTCGATCAGTGCCTGTTGAAATAAGGTGTCATCATAAATACCCCAGCCGGTTGTAGCCACGTCACCCAGGGTTTTTTGCCAGTACTCATTGCCTTTGGCATTGTTGAAACCATGGGCGTTAAAAAAATTACCCGCGCCAGAAAAGGACAGCGATGCCCCCTTGTACATTGTTCTGTTGTAACCATAGGCCTCGAGGATATCGCCGAGGCAATTATAATCCGGCAACGGATTTTGAATCGATGCCAGAGCGGTGTTGACAGAACCCATGCCATGACGAAAGAGTAAGGGCACTCCACACTGACTGGCAACAATACCTCCCATGGTAAAGCCTGTTCCTCTAACCTGACTCAAATTGGTGTAAGAATGAGCCTGCTGACGAAGCTTGGATAGATGAGGAAGCAGGCCAGGATAGAGTTGCTCATCAAAATAGAGTTGCTCAAGAGACTCTAAATACAAAAAGATCAGGTTGCGGGGTTTTCTATCAAGCGGTAGTACATCAATTGTGGGCGGTTCAACCAACACCACTACAGGCTCCTTGCTCTGAGCATTTTGGTCCGCAATAAAAATAGCCATGGAGTGCATCGGGGCGAAACCTAGTAGAAACAACAGCAGCGGCATGTGATGTGATTTGCGCTCATCAAGCTGATCTACCCGAACGACCAGTGGCATAAAGATCGTCAACAGGCCTATTAACAACGCCCCGTAATACGGGAGCCCATACTGCTCCTGGGCCACACGAAAGGTGTTAATGTCTAGGTGAAAAAAGAACTGTTCATTGAAACCCACGCCCTGGGTGTAGAGTGACGTGGCAAAAGCCCAACTGGCGAGAACAACGACCATAGTACCGCCAAGTAACAACACACGTACCGGCCAGCGACCAGCTGCCCTCGAAGTACAACCGATACAAACATGATACCAGGACAGGGCACCTAAAACGCCATAGAGCCAGAACGCTTCATACAGTGACCCCAGCACAACCGGCAGTAACAGTAGAGATAAAAATAGTAGATTCAAATGTATTCTCGTTGGGTAGTCAAAATTATCAATAAAAATAATCGTCAATCTATAGCGCCCAATGAAAAGAGCAAATGTTACTCATTAAGATATCCGGCCAAAATGACAGGATTAAGTAATCAAAGGTGGGATGTCACGGGCCTGACGTTAAAAGGTATTGACAACGATGGGGCTGTGCCAGATAGCCCTGCGCATCAGGCTAGCAACGGAACCCAGTACCACTTTGGCATTGGTAACGCGTAAATATGCGGCTATCGCAGTGAAAATATTTACCGCAAAGTATTTAACTAATTATATCAACTGTGCCGGTTAAAGACTTGCGATATTATCCCATTTCTTCTGTCAGACGAGCAAGAAACTCTCTCCAAACGCAAGAAATACAGTCATTAAATTGTAAGAAAATGTTAACCGACATGACAAGCAGCTGATGAGGAAAAACACCTATTGCACCCACGCTACTACTTAACTTCGCCTGAAGTTTCTCCCCAAGCGAATTGCCGGTTTTTCGACAATACGATAAACAAGACCTGACAGGGCGAGAGAAAGCGCAACGCTAACCAGAAGATACACGCTTAAATGCATGCCACCCCACTGGGGATAATAACGCTTAATTGTAAATAATAATGAATGGAACACTACTGGGTGTACCAAATATAATGAATAACTCACCGCACCAAGCCATACGAAAACCGCCGCTTTGATTTTAATATGGAGCGCGAAAATAACAAACAGAGCAATACCCAAAAAATAGGGAATAAACTGCCTTAGATGTTGATACTTACCGCTGGCAACCCATTGATAGGTATACGCCACTGGATGAATCAGAATTACCATCATCAATACAACAACCAATACTATGATCGGTATTTTTATAGAGCCCACTGAAACCACCCGATCGCGGTTGTCATACCACATGCGAAACAGCCCCCCCCACAACATAAGAGCCAAATGCCACAGCATGAGCCGCCAATGTGGCCCGAGCTCTTGGCCTATTGATCGCATAAGCTCATGTTGAGCAAGCATCAAACGGAAAGCGATTACCAACCCTAGGCTGACAAAAAAGAGCACTAAAGGCCTATGAAGTCCACCACATAAAAACAACAGAACACAAAGCAAGTAGAAAGCCAGTTCGACTTCTAACGTCCAAAAAAGCCCCAATAGAGGCTTTACCTGAAATACCGAATAAAGCATCGGTAAGTTACCCAATACTTGCTCAATATCTATCGGCCTTCCTGGCCACATATACCTTAGCAATAGCGCCAGTACTATAATTGTCCAAAACGCAGGATATAACCTAAAAAACCGACTGACAAAAAAGTTACGGGCTCCGTCCATTCGCCCGCCTTTCAAGCTTGGACATATAACAAAACCACTGATAATAAAAAAGACGACAACACCCATACGACCAAAATTCAACTCAAATGCCACGTCATGTAACCCTGTCCCAAGCGCTTCAACCCGGGGTAACTGACGGACAAAGGTTTCTGTCACATGATGAAAAACAACTAAAAGAGCGGCAAAACCGCGTATTGAATCGATATGATCAATACGACCACTGGTGGGAACTATCAAGTAATTTTCCTTCATGATGGAGTCGAGTTAGATAAAAACAGATCTGTTACTTACCATCGTAAAAGACAAGATCAGTGATCATTACCGCGCATTTAGCCTGCTCATACATCTACGGGAGCATCACAATCTATACAACATATGTATGGCCCGATAGCAACAATAATGGTAAGAGTTACAATGATTAATAATGTTTTCATTTTTTTGAGACGTCAACGGCCTTTTCACGAGCGTATGGCAATATTTCCCCTAGAACAAAGGGATATTCATAGCATCTAATTATATATCAATAAATCAGTTCGTTTCGACAACCCATATAGGTGATTGTTACCTTTGTACCAACTGCTTTAGCTCAATGGCGACAGCACTGATCTGCACTAGCTACTCTACAGCAGGGCTTCCTGCGGGCAGTTATGTTAGTCAATAAACGACATGTCTTTTAAACAGCCGATTACTGTGCTCATTCAAAAAGTTAGGGCCCTATAGAGCCGTACCTGCAGCGGGCTGCCGAGATCGACATACATCCGACTTCACGCTAACGTGCCTCCTCTGTGAGCGTCAAATTGAAGTACCGCTATTGTAATGGCACGACACACCTAGCCTACGCATGTTATTACTCCACGTTTGCCGCCTACCGGCAATTCCCTTTATCGTTAACTGCAGGGCCCACCCATGCGACGGTGCCGACTCGACGGTCCTGATTGCGCAGTCACAGCTCCGCGAGCTATTGCTATTGGTAAAGCCCCACCGCAATCATTTATACTTGCCGGCCATCAACTCTCCAAGCCATACACTACCAAGTAACTATGTCGCAAAAACCAAGCAGCAACAATACTGTCAACAGCGCCCTTCGGTCCAACTGGAACCCCGCCAGCCGGCTATTTTGGCTGGGGGGCGAGCACATTTCGGTAGCGTTGATCGCGTTGTTGAGCTTGTTATTGTCACTGTCGATCATAATGTTTGACCCGGTTATTAACCGCGACGGCCCGCTGTATTTATTCACCGCAGAGACTTATTTAGAACAGGGGTTTACCGCCGCTCTCAATATCTATCCCTGGCCTTTTTTCTCGATATTGATTGCCGGTACCAGTCAGTTAACTGGCCTTCCTCTACACATCGCGTCCCATATCATTGTCAGTCTGTGCTTTTTTATTGGCAGCTACGCCTTCGTGCGGTTGGTGGGCGTCCTAGGGGGCAGCAAGAAGGCCCAGTGCTTTGCTCTTATTATTATACTCTTTCACCCGCTGCTGGCGGACTACCGGAGCAGTAGCGTCCGCGACCCCGGCATGTGGGCCTTTATGCTGTTATCGCTGCAAGCGCTGATTCGCTACAGTCAACAACCGGCGTTGAAATATCAGCTGGGCTGGACCGTATTCATCACCATGGCGCTGCTTTTTCGGGTGGAGGCCTTTGCTATCGCCCTGTTGGCACCGCTATCGCTGCTGGCCACTTCCTCCCAGGGTCAGCGGCTACGCAACATGTTGCGCTTTGTCTCACTGCCACTGACTGTGCTGCTGGTCATTTCCGGGGCTCTGCTGCTGTTGTCCCCGGACACTCTAAGCGGCTTCAAGCTGTCCCAGGATTTAGTCCGCTATGCCGACATACTGTCCCACTTGAGTGACACCGTAGCGGATAAATCCGTGATAGTGGCCGATCAGTTACTGCTGAAAACTGCTAAAGGGGATGCTAACTACGCGGTGGTAGCGGTATTTTTTGCCATATTCGCAGTCAATGTTATCCGCGCGATAACCCCTTTGTACCTGCTGGCCTTTATCCTGCACTGGCTGTCCGGCCAGAGGCTGCGAATTGCGCAGAACGGCAATATTATTATCGCGACCCATATCGCCATTCTGGCGGTCTATCTGTTTTTGTTTACCACCTTGCGTCAATTTACTCTTGAGCGTTACTCCTTTCAAATGGTATTAATATTATTGCTGTATCTGCCTTTTGTACTGGAAACATTCTGGCAGTGGCACACTTATCGGCGGGTCATTAGGGTGTTTATAGTGCTTATATTGTCTGCGTACACCCTAGATACTGTGATTAATAGCGACTATAAAAAAGCCTATATCGACGACGCCGCCCAGTGGCTTCACGACAATCCAGAAGGCGGCAACCGCCTGCTGTCTAATCACACGCACTTAGCCTATTTTGGTCGCCAAGACATGCCGGGGCAAGCGGGCAGGTACCACATCTACGATTTGTACCCCTCTGAAAAGCAGTTGACCGCCCCCTGGCGCATCAACCGGCGCTATGCCTACCACAGTAAAAAAGCGGGCGTAGCGGCGCTGAGGGCACGGATTAACGAGGGCGGCGGCCACATTATTAAGGAATTTTCCGGACCGGACCGGGGGCGCGTCTTCATATTTACCGGCACTAAGAGCAAACCCCGGAGACCGCGATGAGCACACTGGATCCAGCCGCCAGCTTCGACCGGCAGTTATTCGCTGAAGAATTGACCGAGCTAAGCGCCGGCAAGCTACCGGCCAACTGGCGCTGGGTGAAAAGTTCGGTCACCGCGGTCGTGGCCCACAACCCCAGCGCAGGAATTTACTACAAGGAATTTTTACCCAGAAATCGTTGGGAGAAACTCAAGGCGCTGCTGCGGGGCAGTCGCTGTCAGCGGGCGGTGAGTATGGTTGCCGAGCTGACCGAGCGCGGATTTCACACCCCTGCAGTGCTCAGCAGCGGCAACATCGATAACAACCGGGATTATTTGGTAACAGAAGCTGTAGACGCCGCCGGTATTGCCTCCTACTTCGCCAGCTATCTGCGAGGCAGCAACAGCGCCGCCATTATTGCCTGGAAACGACAGGTGATTCGCGCGCTGGGCAGGGAGATCGGCCGACTGCACCAACAGGGGATTATCCACGGCGATCTGCGGCCCAACAATGTGCTGATCGAATTTGGCCAGCCGACCCCAACCTTTCACTTTATCGACAACGAACGCAGCCGCTGCTGGAATCGGCAACCAACCCAGAAACTGATTGAAAAGAACCTGGTTCAAATCGGTATGTTGTATTCACTGGATCTAAGCCGCAGCGATCGACTGCGTTTTTTTTACGCCTATCAGGGCGAATACCCGCGCTTTGCCGAGCAACGCCAGGGCCGGGATTTGATGACAAGGGTCTACTTGGCTACCGGTAAACGTCTCGCCAACACCCCCCACTACCGGCCCCAGCAGGCTGACTTGGCCCCCGAGGCACTGGCCCAGGGGCGGGTAGTACCCAAGTAGCTGATATTATAATGGCTCGGCAGTGTTGCTATCGATGGCTTTGATCACCTTGGCAGGGACTCCGCCGACCACGGTATAGGGCGGCACATCCTTCCCCACCACCGATCCCGCCGCGACTACCGCGCCCTCACCGATGCTGACCCCGGGCAATATCGTCACCTGCGTACCAATCCAGACCTTGTCAGCAACTTTAATCGGGCGGTGCGAAGTGCCCCTACTATTGCGTTTGTTGTCAAAGTGCAAACTGTGTTCGACGGTCTCGAATGAAACTCGAGAGGCAATTTGGCAGTAGTCCCCGATGGTAATAGTGCCACTGGCACCAAAGCGCACATCGGTATTAATAAAGGTATTGCAACCTATCGAGATATTACGCGCCGCGCCAATCGGCCGCACCGTCAGTGGCCCAAAGATCACACATTTACCGGCAAAAGCCATGCCCGCACCCTGAAAAAGACGATAGCGACGCCGGTCACACAGCTTCTGTCGCGGCAGGCTATTGCCCAACCACAAAAAGAGAGATTCGATCATTACAGTTCCCGCGTCGATAGCCGCTAAATCATTATTCCAGCGGCCAGTGTAACAGACTGTGAGGCCGGCGCTGCCGGGGCCTATAGCCGCGGGAGATTATACTTTCGCACTAGCCAACCCTATAATGGCTCTCTTTCGCTATCGGATTTGGCTGCCATGTTAAACAAACTGCATATCGTCGGCTGCCCGCGAAGCGGCACCACTTTGCTGATGGAACTGATGTCGACCTGTTTTCACAGTGACGAGCACTGCGAGCACGAGGTCAGTATTTTTGATCCTCCACCCATTGACCAGGGCATTTATTTTAGCAAAAAACCCTCTGACATCAAAAACTTACATCATATTT
>Ga0209292_1007090_pt1 | contig 10784 bp, 11 predicted proteins | sample GOMGulsemesocosm_2_FD_184634 | JGI IMG/M metagenome (GOLD analysis project Ga0209292, IMG submission 184634) | Methane-oxidizing microbial communities from mesocosms in the Gulf of Mexico - GOM9C Gulf of Mexico (SPAdes) (version 2) | ecosystem: Environmental > Aquatic > Marine > Cold seeps...
TCCGTGAACCAGCAAGCGAGTGGATGGAATTCTGGGAAAAGGAAAATAAACAGCGCTGGTTGTTGAAAACCGAGACATTAAGTAATGCGGGGCACATGTCTGCCATACCCGAGGCCTTTATCAACGGAACCCGTTGGGTATTGGACTTCCATTAAATTAAGGATATAGGGTCAGAGTAAAAATCACGTCAATTAGAAAGTCAAAAGGCAAGACTTGACCCCGGTTCGCTTAGGGAATTGGCGTCTGTTTTCCGCAATGCATCTACTAAGGCAGGTATTAAGTGTTTGTGTTTTTCGTTAACGTAGTGGAAGGCCCAGTTTACCGTAAGGGGAGGCGATAGTGGTTTGATATTGTGTAAGCCTAATCTGTTCGTAATGTTTTTCCCGAAAACAAGTCCAGCTATAGTTAAATCGGCCCGTCCCGCTTGTACCATTTTAAAACCACTGGCAACAGTTGTGACCTGCATCATGTCTAGGCCTGCGTCATTCGCAGGTTTGGTAGAAAATCCCCGCATGAATGCTACTTTATACGGGCGTAAACTTCCCCAACCATCAACCCTTACATTTTGATCTTTGGAGAATACAGTCATTTCAATTTTTAACAAAGGGTACGGCACCCGCACTAAGGTAGGGTGCTCTGTTGTTACATCCCCAAGACGATACAGTTCACTATCAACTATATCCCCACGGGCCGCAGCGGCTAATGAGCGTTTCGCTGGCATGGGTACAATAAGCATATGAAAACCTATGGCGGTATACGCGGCGCGTAACTTTTCAATCGCTATAACATTGTGATTGTTATATCCGTGAAAGGTTGCGATTCTCATAGTAGGCTGGGCCTCACTCATACAAGAAATCAAGGTAAGCAATAAGAGCCATCTCATATTAAATACTCCAACTTATTTGTGCTCGCTCCATGTTAGTTCCTGTGAAAAGATTCAGTTTCTAGTGTTTTGGGCTCTTTCGGTACAATCATGAACTGTGCGTTCAGTTTAACAAGCTGGCCCTTGAAATTCACGTTTAAGTACTAGAATGTGCCAACGGTTTCTAAACTGGGGTCAGAGCAATCTCCCTCGATGGTTGCTCGCGAGCTTGCTGGATCGGGCTGAGGAAGTTTGGTCTGACCCCAATGGTGCGGGTCAGAGAGGTGCTTCGGGCTGAGGAAACTTGGTCTGACCCCGATGGTGCGGGCCAGAGAGGTGCTTCGGGCTGAGGAAGCTTGGTCTGACCCAGAGGTGCGGGTCAGACTGGTGCTCTGGTTTAATCACGATGAATTAATGTTTAAGATTGATCACCTGTTGGTTTAACAGGCGGTTGCGCAAGTGTGGTGGTTTGTTCTGCGATCCACGCAGTAATTGATTCCTTCAGCATGGGCAATGTAATGCTGCCATTACCTAGAACGCGGTCGTGAAACGCTCGAAGGTTAAAGTTTTCGCCTAAGCGCTCCTCTGCCAGTGTTCGCAAGCGACGAATCTCAAGCATGCCCAACATGTAGGAATTCGCCTGACCAGGCCATGAGATATAACGATTGATTTCATACTCTATGTCTACGGGTGCCCACGCGGTGTTGGCTAGCATGTAAGCCACCGACTGCTCGCGACTCCAGCCCTTGGTATGCAAACCCGTATCGATCACTAAACGCGCCGCACGAGCGGCCTGATCTGACAGCAAGCCAATTCTGTCTAGAGGCCCGCTGTATAAATTCAGCTCACCGGCCAAGCGCTCGGAATAAAGTGCCCAACCTTCGCCAAAACCCGAGTTCCAGAGGTAGCTCGCCAGGGGGTGAACGCGATCTCCCAATTCAAGTGCGATTGCACCTTGCAGGTGGTGGCCGGGATAACCTTCGTGATACAGCACTGACTGCTGGCCCGCTCGAGAGCGGTGAGTTGGGTCAACCACGGCAATGTAGTAAATTCCCGGGCGTGTGCCATCTACCGATGAGGAGTGATATTCACCTGAGCCACTGGCCTCTCTATACGCAGGGTAGGGCTTAATGAGCATGTCTGCTTTTGGCAAGGTGCCAAAAGCTTGGCTCATCGCCAACTTAGACGCTTCCAATGAACCCAGAGCGTAATCCAATACTTCGTCCCTAGACGTAAAAGTGTATTCGGGTTTGGCATTGAGGTTTTTCATCAGCGATTCAATGGTTTCACTGGGAAAGTGCTCGTCGATAATTTCCTGCATTTCCGTTCGAATGCCGGCAATTTGCTCCAGTCCCAGCTGATGGATCTTTTCGGCTGCTGGCCCAACGGTGGCAAAACTGCGCACCAGAGCCGGATAACAAGCCGCCCCGTTTTTATTACCGGTCAAGGCAATATCCGTTCGCGCCTTCGGCAGGTATTCTCGGTCCAAAAAGTTGGCAAAACGCTCTATCGCTGGGGCGATCTGCCGGTCAAACAACTCCTGGACCTCTTGGCTAAAGACAGCGTCTTTGGCGCGCACCGCGGGGTTCAGGAAGGGAGTATTATCCAAAAGCAGGGCACGGACACTTTCAGGAACAGCTTCTACGGTTACTCGCGGAGCACTGTAGCCCGACTTCAAGCCCAATTTTAGATTGGCAATTTCAGTATCGATGTAGTGAGCCACGGCGCTCAAACGTTGCAGTGCCTGCTTACGTTGATCCGGTGTCTCTACAGGCTGAATTTCAAACACTGAAGGCATCTCGGTATACCATGCTGTGCTTGTGCTCGCCGACCAAAGCTCATTGCGGCAAATTCGTGTCGCCACCGCATTTGAAAGCTCTTCGTGAAGAATGCCAAAGCTAACCCAATCTCGGCTGCCAATGTCTTTAGGCATTCCCAGAGTATTTAATTGTTCAAGCCAGCGGTCTTCCCGCTGCTGCCAGTCAGTCATGCTCGCTAGAGAATTGTCAGTGAGACTGTCGTGTTGTGCGTCCGGTAGGCCATAGTTGGTGCCCAGTTCTGGGTAGCGCTCAAAAAGCCCCTGTTGGTACTCGTCAGAAATTGACTCAATGGTCGCTTGCTCTGCTGCGGCTAAGCTGGTCCAAATGACAATAATCGAGATAAAAGCAGTGCGCATCAAGAGTCTCCAGATGATGTTGAACGATTCGAGGGGGAGGGCCACAATAGTGAAATGGGCCTCAAAGTTCAAGAATCTAAAGGTTTACTTCGGCCAAGTGAGTCTCCTGCGCGCCCAAGAGACTCTTAGGGTTGGGGCGTCACCGACTGGGTCTTTTTTCATGTGCAGTGGCAAACATAGCGTTCAATTCTGAGTGCGAAAATTGTGATTGCGCGAAACCAATAGTCCCTTTGTCTTTTAGCTCTCTCGCGGCCTCACGTATGAAACCTAAGGCTGCTCGCGCTACGCTACCCCCTAAACTAATACGCTGCACGCCAGCCTCAAGCCACTCGTTTGCATTGCCTTCAGCGTTACCCAAGCCCATTACCATGTTAAGTGGACCACGGATCTCGCGGGCAAGTATCTTGATTGAATCGAGATCAGATACACCCGGGGTAAAAAGACAGTCGGCACCCGCTTCATAGTAGCGGTTACTTCGATCGATCGCTTCATTAAAGCCCTTGTCCGAATATTGAATCGAATCGCAGCGGGCAGTGAGAACGAATTCGCTCTGCATTGCGTCAATAGTTTCCCGTGCGGCACGAATGCGTTCAATGGCAAGAACTTCGTCATAGAGGCCAGAGCTCATGGGTTGTTTGTCCTCTATATTCGCTCCGGCAAGCCCAGCTTCAATCGCCTCCCTAATCGTCGCGGCGACGTCTTCTGGAGTGTCGCCGTAACCGGCTTCCAAATCACCGTTAACGGGCATGGCAATTCCGCTTGAGATTTCTTTTAAACGAGTGAACATCTCTTCCTTTGATACACCCAGTCGAGGGTCTTCCACAGCGTAATCCTGCTTGCCAAGCGAAAAAGCAATACCGGCACTGGTTGTACCGATGGCCGGAAAACCTGCCTCCACGAAAATAAGCGCACTCGCAAGATCCCACGCGTTTGGCATGATGAACCCCGATTCGCCTTGGTGTAGCTCTGCAAAGCTTTTGGTTTTTGATGGTTTCGTCATTGAATTATTCCTGTTGTTAAGCCGTATTGCAGCAGCATAGGGTAGATACATGCATTTGCATAACTGATAGTTTGCATTACACTCATTTGTTTCTTGCATGGAGGATTCCAATGGATGCTGAGGCATTACGTACCTTTCTGGCTATTCATCAGACAGGAGGTATCTCTAGCGGAGCCACAAAGCTAGGTCGTTCCCAGCCAGCTATTAGTCGTCGCATTGCATTGTTGGAAGACGAGCTGGGCGTACCTTTGTTCGAGCGAGTGGCCGGTGGTGTCGTTCTGAGTCAAGCGGGGCATGTATTACTACCTCATGCACAGCGTGTGCTCGCGGCATTAGGGGACTGCCGTGCGGCGGTTGATGCCCTGCACGCTGGAGAGGCGGGCCCAGTGTCCTTGGCGATAGTAGGAACACTTGCAGGTGCGAGCCTAACTCCAGTACTCAAAAGGTTTTCGTCAGCGTATCCAGACGTTGATTTACGCCTCCAAACTGCTAATAGTAAAGAGGTCAGCGAGTTGGTTCGCGGCGGCGAAATGAATTTAGGTTTACGATATCATAATGATTCATCACTCGAACTTGATTGCAGTGAAATCATGAGTGAACCTTTAAAGGTTGTCTGTTCTCCCTCTCACAAATTCGCGGGTCATCAAATACCTTCCTTACGTGTGCTAGAAACGGAAAGCTGGCTAGCGTTTCCAGGCGCTGATAAGCAGCCTGAGACCTCTGCAAACAATCTATTTGCCCAATTTCAGCTGCTGGGCATAGCCAAAATTAAATGGACGCCAATTGATAGTATGACTGCGCAAAAACGTTTAGTAGAAGCAGGCTATGGGCTGGCAGTATTACCAATAAGTGCGATAGAAGACGAGGCAGCCAATGGCTTACTTGCAACCATTAGCGTTGCCGGCCTAAACATTGCGAACCCAATTTGTCTTGTCACTCGTCGCGGAGGTTTTCTTAGCGCAGCTGCCTTAGCGATGATCGAAATGCTTCGCCGAACAAAAATATGACGAGCAACTAACTAGCAGCTATATGAAAGGGAGCCCCAATGGCTACAAACCCCAATTCAATATATTCCCCTAAAGAAATGTTTGAATTAGCACAAAAAATTGTATCCGAACTAAGGGATAAAAATGCGATCTCGTTCGCAGAAAATTTACCCCGTGTAGACGAACTTTCCCTGAGTGAACTGGCACCCTCCTTGTTGCCAATAGTAAACGCTATTAAATCAATTGGCCCCGTGTCTAAGAGCACTTCGGAGCTCGTTTCTGCCATAAAAAATACCTATGAATTACAAGCATGGCGACAACCCTATTCAGAAAAAGAAATAGGGGCCGCATTTACCAATGGGTCTGCGTGGTTTCCAATTGCTGATGTTAAGGGCCCAGTTGTTTACACCGAAGGGCTAGTTGAAGTTATGCTGTTGGGCGGGGGAGTAAGCTATCCAAAACATAGCCATAGCCCTGAAGAATTATATGTCGTGTTAGCGGGTCAAGTTTGGTGGGAGGCAGAGGATGCAAGTGAAAGCCCCGCTTGGAAAAAAGCCGGGGAAGTTATCCATCACTTACCACATCAAGTGCATTCTATCTCTGCTGGAGAAGAAGCCGTATTGATTTTGAATTTGTGGCGCGGCGGTGTTTTTGAAATGCCTAGTATTACTTAGGTGGTAATATCACATTTCAGTAGTCTATTGCCGGTCAGGTAAGTGCGCTGCTCGATGTACTACCCCCCAGAACTTTTATATCCGGCACTGGCAGATTCGAAGATGGAGACTAGATGTTTCGCCAGTGGGGTGGCGTAGGTTTCAGGCTTTACAAGCAGCGCGCTCTCCCAGGTTAAGTTCAAGGGTGATTCAATCTCGCGCAGCTCTTGTGTTTGTAATTCTTTTTTGAAAACGGCTCTTGGTCCCGCGCAAATTACATCAGAGAACTGTGTGAGCTTTTTCAATATATCGTAATCGTCGGTCAGAACCTTCATTTTACTCATTAGCGGGTGATCGCCCACCTCTTGTAAGGTGCCCTGAGCTCTGGGCGCAACCCATGAGTAATTCATAAGATCTGCCCTCTCAGCTAAGGGTGGGTCGAAAAGTGGGTGACCCGACCGGGCAGTGGCAATGATCTTGTCTCTTATCATCGGAATGACGATTCTGTCATCGCGGCTCTGAGCTTCCGAATCGAAGGGGCCGACGATAATGTCCAGCTGTGAAGAATCAAACATTGAGAGCAACGTCTCTTCATCCTCGGTCACGATGGACAGCTCCACGTCTCCGGTGCTTTCGACGAAACTGCGCAGCACCTCTGGTAGCATCACTTGCTCAATAATTGGCCCAACACCGAGATTCACTTGGCCCTTTTCGAGTTGGGTCATCAGTTCGACCTGGCGTTCAATTTCTGCCATCTGGGCCCGCAGGGGTTCGGCTTTGGAGAGAATGTAGCGGGCAATATCAGTCGGCACCAAGCCCCTGGGATATCTGTGGAAGAGTTCTGCCCCAAGTGCATGCTCCAATCGAGCGAGTTTCTTACTCAGGGTTGGCTGGGACATGTTCAACTGAATGCAGGCGTTGGAAAGGCTGCCTGCTTCGCAGACCGCATGAATCAGTTCAATATCTCGTACATCCACATTTGCTCCCCCCGATTTACCGGCGTTTTAGGTGATTGGGTATGCCAAAACTTTAGCATACCGCCAAAAACTATTCATTATCTTTGCCTGAGGCGCTTTGCTACTTTGGTGGTCACTGAAGGAGACACCAATGACAGCGATCAAAATCTGGGGAGCAGGTACCCCTCGAAGTTTACGTCCCATCTGGATAGCGGAGGAGCTGGAGTTAGAGTACGAGCTCGTGCCTATCGGCCCTAGAACTGGGGAAACCCAAACGCCGGAGTACACCCGGATGAACCGCAAGCAGAAAATCCCTTTCCTGACGGACGGTAGCGTGCGCCTGTCAGAGAGTGTAGCCATCTGTCGCTACCTCCTTGGGGCCTATACGAATGGCAACATTTACCTGCCAGATTCCGCAAAAACGAAGGCAAAAGAGGACGAGTGGTGCTGTTACATTTTTGGCGAATTGGATGAAGCAAGCCTCTACGTCATACGAAGGCATCGAGACTTGGCAGAGATATACGGAGCATCTGAACAGGTTGTCGCTGCGGCAGAGAAGTACCTCCGGCGACACCTTGATGTTATGGCAGAGCATCTGGAAAACCAGAAATACTTGATGGAGCAGGGATTCAGTCTGCCAGACCTTTTGCTGACAACTTGCCTGGATTGGGCACTGTTCTATGGGCTCGACTTACCGGATGCGGTGTCGGCATACCGCGATCGTATCGCTAGGCGCCCTGCCTATGAAAAAGCAATGCAAATCAATTATCAAAATCTATTCGGAGGACTAAGTAATGGGACCGCTTAATGGTTTAAAAGTTGTTGACCTGACCACGATGGTTTCGGGTCCTGTGGCGTCTATGATGTTGGCGGATCAGGGGGCTCAGGTGATCAAAGTCGAGCCACTTGTTGGCGAGCAAATGCGCCATATCGGGCCACCGCATAACGGTGTTTCGTCGGGGTTTTTTTCCTGCAATCGTGGCAAGGAATCTATTGCCTTGGACCTCAAGTCCGATGAAGGAAAGAAAATTCTGCTGGAGTTGGTCGAGTCGGCCGATGTGTTTATCCAAAACTTCCGCCCCGGTGCAATCGAGCGCATGGGCTTTTCGGAGGAGGTTCTGCGGCGGATCAATGAAAAACTTATCTATGTATCGATCAGTGGCTTCGGCGAGAGTGGTCCGTACAGTTCGAAGCGTGTTTATGATCCTGTAATTCAGGCCCTTTCGGGCGCGACCGATATTCAGACCGATCGTGAAACAGGTCGCCCGCAAATGTTCCGGATCATCATTGCCGATAAGGTGACCTCACTTGCGGCGGCTCAGGCGATTTCTTCAGCTCTGTATGCACGGGAGCGAAGCGGCGAGGGCCAGCATATACGTCTTTCGATGTTGGACACGATGCTTTCGTTCTTTTGGCCTGAAGGTATGGCTGGGCTCACCTATGCCGATATGGAATTTGATGTGACCCAGTTTCAGGGAAAGATGGATCTAATTTACGAGACTAAAGATCGCTGCATCACCGCTGGCGCAGTTTCCGACAAGGAGTGGGCTGGCATGTGTCGAGCAATCGAGCGCGAAGATTTAATAGACGACCCTCGCTTTAAGGCCGCCTCAGATCGCTTCCTCAATGGAGAAGAACGCAAGACACTGACGGCCGAAGAGTTGGTGAAGTGGTCCAGCGAAGACATCCTGAAGCGCTTGGATGAACAAGGCGTTCCCTGCGCACCACTGTTGAACCGGATGGAGCTGATGGAGCATGAGCAGATTATTGCTAATGAGTCTATTCAGAGAATTGAATACGAGGGCTTTGGTGAGGTACGCCAGCCGCGGCCAGCCGCACAGTTTAACAAGACACCTGCTGAGATCGCCGGTCCTGGACCGAGGTTGGGGCAACACAGCCGTGAAATTCTGTCGCGCTTGGGCTACTCGGCGGAGGAAGTTGATTCACTAATCGCTAAGCAAAAAGTCATAGCCTCAGAGTAATGAAACGTTTGAAGGAGATGGAAAAATGAAAAAAGTATGTCTAGTCATCGGTGCCGGCGCTGGCATCGGCGGAAGTGTTGGTCGTAAATTCGCTCAGGAAGGATATCACGCGGCACTGTGTCGCAGGAGTGATGAGGAAGGCCTCAGTAAAATGGTCAGCGGCATCGACGCGGAGGGAGGCTCTGCCAGTGGTCATCTTGTTAATGCTGCGAAAGAGGGTGCAATAGAGGAGCTCGTCGCAGAGGTAGAAAAAATTGGTCCCATTGATACGGTGCTATTTAATCTGGGAGCACAAGTTGGGGGGAGAAAACTGGAAGACACCACTCTGAAAGTTTTTGAGCTGGGTTGGCAGATGGCCTGCCTCGGACTGTTTCGCCTCGCCAAGGTTCTGATACCACTGATGGAAGAGCGGGGTGGCGGTAAGATCCTAGTGACCTCTGCTACTGCTGCGGTGAGAGGAAACGCCGGGCAGCACTCCCATGCAGCTGCAATGGGGGGGCGCCGGATGCTGTGCCAGACACTCAACGCTGAATATGCTTCAAGGGGTATCCACGTTGCACATATTCTGATTGACGGCGCCGTGGATGCACCGGATACCTTAGGCAAAATACTTGGGCCAGAATTGTTTGATAATTTGCGCAAAACCCGCGGCATGGAAAATGATGGCTTGCTACTGCCTGAGAAGATAGCGGAGACATATTTCCATATTGCTCAGCAGCATCGCTCGGCCTGGACCCATGAACTGGATTTGCGTTCATTTTCAGACCTAGCCTGGTGGAACCACGCGCCCTGAATTATCAACGATGACAAGTGCGAAGAGCTTAAGGACAAGCTCAGCCTAGTTGATTTATATTAGACATCGCTAGCTATTGATTTTTATGGGGTAGTATTTATGATCAGGGAACACAGATTATCTTAGCCATGGAAGATTAGGATCTTACTGAATACTCTCTTGGCATTACTCTGTAATATCTACTTCCCATGGAAAGCAGAAGTTCTAGCCTATGCGTTCAATATTGTTTGACTTAGACAATACGCTCATACATCGAGATAAATCGATCTCGCATTATTCTGAAGAGTTTGTACGGTTCTACAAACGCTTATTCAATCGTCCTGTTGATTCTTCGTGGATAGCAAGCAAAATCATCGAAGTTGATGACGGCGGTTACGGAGGTCATGAGCGACGATGCCAAATGCTCAGCGAATTGGCGATGTGGCGTGATGTTCCATCGCGCCAGCAGCTTCTGGATCACTGGTTTGCTTGGTTCCCTTCACATCCGATCCCAATGTCTGGGATGATCCACACTCTAAGCAAGCTTAAGAGTATTGGCTTTAAACTGGGCATAGTCAGCAACGGTAAAAGCGAAGTGCAGCGTACAAAACTGTCCGCTCTTGGAATAATATCTCTTTTTGATTGTATTGTTGTATCTGGTGACATTGGAGTGAAAAAACCATCTCCTGAGATATTCATGCTTGCATTGGATAAGTTAGCCTGCGAGCCTCAAGGCGCGATCTTTGTTGGTGACCACCCGCAGAATGATTATATTGCTTCATTGAATGTTGGTATGACACCAATATGGCTCAGCGGCTTTCGAGAATGGCCTGAAGGAACAGAGCCGCCCATTCAAGTGGTGGATGGTCTTGAGTCAATCTTGGAGGTGGTTCAAAATTTAACAAACCACACCCGTGATATTAAGATTGAAACCGAGTAAGGACACTGATTATATCCGTTATGAAGATTCTTAAAGTTTACCCTAATAATTTACCTTCGGTATTGGATTTGATCGATGAATTTGATCGGACTTCAGCTCCGCGCCCAAATAACGAAAAGTTACTAGAGGTTCTTATTCAAATATCCGACGGCGGTGGAGCTGTACTCGGTGCGGAAATTGGCGGAAAAATTATCGGCACATGTGCTGTTGTAATCTGCCCAAACCTCAGCTGGTCTGGTCGCCCCTATGCAATGATCGAAAATGTAGTAGTGACATAAAAATCATGAAAAAGGTTTTATTAATTGGTCCTGGAGGCTCGGGAAAGTCTACTTTAGCGAAGGAATTGGGAAAAATTACAAAAATCCCAGTTGTCCATCTAGATGCTATTTACTGGAAACCTGGCTGGATTGAAACAGGCAAGGAAGAATGGAAAAGTGTCGTGGAAGGATTAATAGCT
>Ga0209292_1007099_pt1 | contig 10772 bp, 7 predicted proteins | sample GOMGulsemesocosm_2_FD_184634 | JGI IMG/M metagenome (GOLD analysis project Ga0209292, IMG submission 184634) | Methane-oxidizing microbial communities from mesocosms in the Gulf of Mexico - GOM9C Gulf of Mexico (SPAdes) (version 2) | ecosystem: Environmental > Aquatic > Marine > Cold seeps...
CCAAGGGCGAGTTTAAAAGGCTTCTATGCAGCGTTATTGATTTTGAGAAGGGAATAACCATTCTCATCAATCAATGCCTTGCCTTTAAGCCTTTTAATTCTCGCTGAGTGGGAAAGAACTTAATCAAGTTGGTATTATACCAATTAGCACTCCTTGCACCCCTTTTCAGATCATTTCACAATAAATTATCTCAAGTGAATAGAGCGTTTGACTATCATAAACTTTACCCAGTAGCACAACAAGCCACACCTATTCACCACAACGATTATCCATACTTTTTAAATACTCAAACGTAAACACTATTACCTTCCTTTTGCCGAACGCCTTGTGCTTCTGTTCTTTATACTTAGGCAGGATCTATAAAGTTAATAAACTTATTTTGTTTAAATAATGACAAATAATGCTTGAATTGCCACCAAAAAGACTATACTGTACATCTATACAGTATGTTATATATCACCATCTAATAAGAGGTAGCACTATGTACACGAGCAATACCAATAACACTAATGTTATAAACAATGTTATAGAAAATGCCATCAGTACTCCCTTTGCAGAGCAAGCTTGGTTGCAGTTAGCTAGTGTTGAAAACCAACAAGAATTATCATCGCATTATGCGACTATTTGCCAGCAACATAATCAAGAAAAAAAATGGGTGTTATTTATTAATCCTGAAGAATCATCTTTAGAGCAATTAGCACAGACACATGGCGTTGATATTTCAAAAGTACTTTGTGTCAGTTTTAAAGGTAAAAATAGAATAAATAATTTACTTGATGAAAACTCTGCTCACTTAAATATAGAGCAAATAAAAAATGTTTTATGTCGCGGAAATTGCTCTGCGGTGATCCTCTCGAACGCATATTTCTCTGCAAATGAAATTACTGACTTAGATAGCTGCGCACGTTTAGGTGAAACTCAATGTGTTTTGTTGAAAAATCAGCGTAAAAATAAAACAACTGAAAACAAGCAAGCGGTGCACTAACTTCAACTGCTCAGCAATCAAAGTTAATGCGTATATAGCGAGTAACTATTTTTCCAATAAAAAGCCGTAATATTATTAAAAACATTACGGCTTTTTATTGTATACCTGATATTTTCGGGGTAAATATTACTCGTAGTTTATGACTTGCTATCTAACCAATGATTAATATTTCGTGATAACACGGCCATGGGCACGGCACCATTTAGAAGCACAACATCATGAAACTCCGCAAGATCAAATTTATCACCTAAACGCTGCTTTGCTTGATCTCTTAAACTTAATATTTTAAGCATACCTAGCTTATAACCCAGTGCCTGACCTGGCCATGCCATATAACGCTCAATTTCAGCAATAACATCAGATTCAGCTGTTCCTGTTTCCTTTGCCATATAGCTAATGGCCTGCTCTCGTGTCCAACGCTTATCGTGCAAACCCGTATCTACCACTAAACGTACTGCTCTAAATAATTCCGCCTGTAATCGGCCTAAATTTCCAAAAGGGTCATTTTCATACATGCCGAGTTCATAGGCGACTTGTTCTGAATAAAGAGCCCAACCTTCGGTATATGCATTGTAAGGCGCGATTCTCCGTAAAAAAGGTAATTCCGCTTGGTCTAAATTCAAAGCTATTTGCCAATGATGTCCTGGATTCGCTTCATGATAAGTTAGCGTTTTCAAACCAAATTTAGGATTAGCTTTCATATCGCGTAAATTAATCCAGTAGATACCTGGCTTGCTGCCATCAACCGCTGGAGAAGTATATTGCCCACCTGGGGCACCATCCTGAACTTCAACAGGAAAAGCTTTAACTTGTACTTGATAACTTGGCGTGGTCCTAAACACGGGGGCCATTTTTGTCGTTACTTCAGCAATATAACCATTAATATCGTTAAGTAATTCTTCTCGTCCGGCCTTTGAATCTTCATATAAAAAACGAGGCTCTTCATTCAAGGCAACCATACGCTCACCTACGGTGCCCTCTTGGTAGCCTTGATTTTGTAAAATACTATCCATAGCGCTACTAATCCGAGCCACTTCATCTAAGCCAATCTGATGAATGTTCGTCGGTGTTAGCTCACTATCGCCAAGCTGCTTAATCGCATCTTGATAATAAGCGCTACCGTTTGGTTGTGCCCATATACCCGATTCAAGACGGGATTTAGCAAGTAGGTTTGTACTGGCCTTTTCAACGGATTGAAACGCAGGATAAACTACCTCGCTTACTTTCGCGATAACTTGCTCTATTAATACTTGCTTTTCCTCTTGATTAAGTGAATTGATTTTTTCTAACTTTTCACGAAAAACACTGACAAAGCTATGCTGCTCAGGAAGAACACGAGTAAAACCATTAAGGTATTTAATTGCTCCTTGTAAGGTCACTTTAGGAGGTAACCAATTTTGAGCAACATCTACAGCTTGTTTAGCAATAATACTACTCGCTAATTTATCAAACTGCTCTAGGCGTTCGATATAGTCTAATGCCTCTTGTTTAGTGGTAATGGGTTGATCATTTTGCATCACGCGAGGAATATCAATTAATGGTCCATTAATTTGATTAACTATAAAAGGAGATAGCCCCATCCAAACATCAATGTAGCCAATACTAAAGTTAGCGTCACCGGCAAAATATCGCGTTAGTCCAGCCATAACTTGCTGATTATTTTTAGTAGTGAGATCGCTATCATTAAGTTTTATGTTAGCAATTTTATTGGATAAGGATAATAACTCAGCCCTGAGTAGTTTTTCACTTTTTGGTCCATAGTCTTCCATTTGACTATTAACGGCTTGGCCAACTTCTTCTTCTGATAAACCATACATAGTGGCAGATAAAGTACGTTGTTTAAAAAGGCTTTGCTTAGCTTGTTGATATAATGACGTTAATTGTTGCTCAGCACTGAGCTCTTGCTTATTTTCTGTAGCCGTTTTCGTCACTTTTGCTGTATTTTCTACGGCATCATTACTGCATGCACTTAGACCTAATGCAGCAATAATTGCACTCGCTAATAAACTGTTTTTTAGATTCTTATTCATATATTCCTCGAACGCTCTTCGTAAGGACGATGAGCTTTAGTGTATGTTGTTATTATTATTTAGCACTATTGCTATTTATTACCGATTAGAGCAAATACAATCAAGATTGTACACAGTATACAACCTTTATGTTAATTAAATCATACCAAAAAGCATCTGTATAAAAAACAAACAGATTTATTTGGGCGTAAGGTCATATTTCTGCTATAATCTCGCGCCCGCTATTCGCGACACCTTAATATAATGACGCGTTAGAATACAAGAATTGAGCGGCGTAACGATTTTGATTCGGTTAACCCCCAACGGGAATGGTGATATGACTTCAGTAAAAAAACAAATAACGTCGAAAACTCAACAGGGGTTATTTGATTATCCAAAATACTGGGCCGAGTGCTACGGCACCGCACCTTTTTTACCTATGTCTCGAAAAGAAATGGACATACTTGGCTGGGATAGCTGCGACATTATTATTGTCACTGGTGATGCTTATGTAGATCATCCAAGCTTTGGTATGGCTATTATTGGTCGCATGCTTGAAGCCCAAGGTTTCCGAGTTGGTATAATCTCACAGCCAGCATGGGACTCTAAAGATGCCTTCATGGAATTAGGTAAACCTAATTTATTTTTTGGTGTTACTGCCGGAAACATGGACTCCATGATTAACCGATATACCGCTGAGCGTAGAATGCGTCATGATGATGCCTATACCCCAAATGACGAAGGTGGAAAACGACCAGATCGCGCAGTAACCGCTTACACCCAACGCTGTAAAGAAGCCTTTAAAGGTGTTCCGGTTATTATTGGAGGTATTGAAGCAAGCTTGCGTAGAATAGCGCATTACGATTATTGGTCGGATAAAGTACGTCGCTCGGTATTATTTGATTCAAAAGCAGATTTATTGGTGTTTGGTAATGCAGAACGTCCTCTCGTTGAAATTGCCCACCGTATCGCCCGCGGCGAAGATGTTAAAAATATTACCGATGTGCGCGGTAGTGCTTTTTTAACGAACCAAGTGCTTCCTGGTTGGCAGGGTATTGATTCACGTGATATAGACAGACCCGGCAAGATAGACCCTATTTTTAGCCCTTATGAAGAAATCACGCCCGATTCTTGTAGTGATAACGAAGCAAAAACAGAAGCATCAATTGCCGAAAATGATATCACGAAAACAGCTCAGCCAATTGTAATGGCTGACTACCGTAATAAAACCTGGGATAAAAAAGCCAAACCTTGGGAAACAACATATATTAATTTGCCTACCTTCGAGCAAGTTAAAGACAATAAAGTTCTTTATGCCCATGCGTCACGTATTTTTCATCAAGAAGTTAACCCTACATCGGCAAAACCGTTAGTACAAAGCCACGGTACTCGCCTTATTTGGTTAAACCCACCCGCTAAACCGCTTTCAACAGAAGAAATGGATGGTGTATTTGGTCTTGAATATAAACGCGTGCCTCACCCTAGTTATGGTAAAGCTAAAATCCCTGCTTACGATATGATCAAAACATCGATTAATATTATGCGCGGCTGTTTTGGTGGTTGTACATTCTGTTCAATAACAGAGCATGAAGGACGTATTATTCAAAGTCGTTCTCATGAATCTATTATTAATGAAATTGAAGATATTAAAGAAAAAGTACCTGGCTTTACTGGCGTTATATCAGATCTTGGTGGTCCAACCGCTAATATGTATCAACTCAACTGTAAAAGTGAAAAAGCGGAAGCGACGTGTAGAAAACCGTCCTGTGTTTGGCCAACTATTTGTGGTCACTTAGATACCGATCATACCCCAACCATCGAGTTATACCGTAAAGCGCGTAAAGTTAAAGGCATTAAAAAGGTATTGATTGCTTCAGGTGTTCGTTACGATTTGGCCATCGAACACCCTGAATATGTACAAGAATTAGCAACTCATCACGTTGGCGGTTATTTAAAAATTGCCCCAGAACATACCGAGCAAGGCCCACTTGATAACATGATGAAGCCTGGTATGGGTAGCTATGACAAATTTAAAGAAATGTTTGATCATTACTCAAAACTTGCCGGCAAAAAGCAGTATTTAATCCCTTACTTTATCTCTGCCCACCCAGGTACAACTGATAAAGATATGGTTAATCTAGCGCTATGGCTAAAAAGCAATAACTTTAAGTTAGATCAAGTGCAGAACTTTTACCCTTCGCCTTTAGCAAATGCAACAACCTTGTACCACACAGAGCTAAACTCGCTACGTAATGTAACCAGTAAAAATTTAGCGAAGGTCGACGGTAAAATTAACGTACCTAAAGGCACAATTCAACGACGTTTGCACAAAGCAATCTTACGTTACCATGACCCACTTAACTGGGCACAAATTCGCCAAGCATTAACGAAAATGGGTTTAACTAAACTGATTGGCTCATCGCCAAATTGTCTTGTACCGAGAGAAACTCGCGGTGAACAACAATTAGCAAATAAAGGCAGACAGGGTAAGAATAACTCTCAAGGTAATAAAACCAGTCCAGGTCAAAACAGAAATAATCAAGGAAATGGGAAAGGGAAAGGTAAGAAAACGCCAACGCACAAAAAAGGCTTAACTCGCTTTTCTGATAATCAATTCTCTGATCGTAAAAAGGGAAAATAATTCAGACTTATCAATGCTCTCAGTAAAATGAGGGCATTACATTAATTAGTGTGCTAACCAAAAGGCTATTTTTTCGGCTAATAAGCTTGGATTAATGGGCTTAGCTAGATAATCATTCATACCCGCAGCTATACATTTCTCTTGGTCGCCTTTCATGGTATTGGCGGTCATAGCAATAATATTGACTTGACTGCTCAGCTGATATTGATCGTCTGAACGGATTGCTATCGTTGCCTGATAACCATCCATTTCAGGCATTTGACAATCCATTAGCACCAACTGATAGGGCTCAGAAAGTTGACGTTGCTGCAGTAGCTCTAATGCATGTAGGCCATTTTTAGCCACATCAGCTCTGTAACCGATCTTGCGTAATAAACCCAAAGCAACTTCCTGATTAATTCTATTGTCTTCAACTAATAATATTTTTACTTGTTCATCATCGTCATCATCAAACGATTGAAATTCAAACGCTTTATTATTATCGTCCAGCTCTGACAGCCTACTTTCAGATGAATAAGAAAGCGTTAGTTTTCTATGAAGAGATTTGGTGACAATAGGTTTAGTTAATGTATGCACGTTTTCTTTTGTCATTAATGATGTCAATAACGCACTGCTCTTTGCGTAGCTATTATCCATCCGGGTTAGCAAGATGACTTGTGTTTTATTTGACTGTGACTTATTAGCATTTGCCAGTGAAGTAAAAATGTTCTCAAGTAAAAATGTATCAATAGAAGCATCAATCAATAATACTGAAAAGTTGTTATTTTCAATTTTACTATATAGCGATTTCATCTCAGATTTAGCATTACACAATTCAACATCGAGCCCCCACAATTGCAATTGTCTACTAACCATCTGACCACTATTTACATTCGAGTCTACAACTAATACTGGCTTTTCGTTAAAAGCTTTCAGAGGGGGTATAATGTGATCATCTTTATCTAAAAGGAGATGAAAAATAAATTGACTACCCTGCCCTTGTTTACTTTTAACTTCAATATCGCCGCCCATAAGTTGACACAACTGCCTAACAATAGTGAGGCCAAGGCCAGTTCCGCCATATTCTCTGGTGGTAGATGCGTCAACTTGAGTAAATGCATCAAATAAATCAGAACATTTTTGTCTGGGAATTCCTATGCCTGTATCAGAAACATTGACCAAAAGCTTAAGGTGAGTGGTATCTACTTCTGTCGTATTAACCTTGATATTTATTTCACCTTGCTCGGTGAACTTAATAGCATTACTTAGCAGGTTAGAGATTATTTGTTTCAATCGACTAGGATCACCGATGACAGACTCATCAATCAAAGCCGTTCTATCAACAATGACTTCTATACCTTTCATTTGAGCTTTAATTGCCATGGTTTGCACTGTTTCATCAATACAATCAGCTAGGTTAAAAGCGACACTTTCTATATCAAGTTTGCCCGCTTCTATTTTGGAAAAATCTAATATGTCGTTTATTAAATTTAATAAGGTTTCAGCACTTACGGTAGCAAGTTTTGAAAAATGTTGTTGCGTTTTACTCAGTTGAGTATCATTTAATAAAGTGAGCATGCCTAAAACACCATTGATTGGCGTTCTTATTTCATGGCTCATATTCGCGAGAAATTGAGATTTTGATTTGTTAGCGATTTCGGCCTTTTGCCGTTGGATTTTATTCTCATCCGCTAACTTTAGTAAAGTTTGCTCCTTCTTCACCATATGTGTCACATTATCAATAACAATCTGGCACAGTGGCGTTGACGAATCGATGGCAATTTTTTTAACACTGATCTGCTGTTGAATTAAATGTTTATCATCCCCTAAAAAATTCTTTTGATATAACGGCAAAGGAGTAGGATTAAAGGTATTCGATAATCGTGAAGGTAAACCTAATGATAACGCTGATTCACATGCAGTACTTAATCTAGAGCCTAAATATTGCGGAAACACAATATCTAGCGGCTTGCCTTCCTGCTGCATTAGATACAAACCTGAATGGTCGCTTAGCCATTGATTAAAAAATACCACCTGTTGCTGCTCATCAATGATAATAATACCAACAGATAATTCATTTAAAGCTGCATACAAAATATCATTAGATAAATTAGCCATAAATATTTTCCTACACGCTGGCTTTATTAGTAATTCCAAAAACAAATTTACGCACTGATTCTTGAAATACTTCGAGTGAGGTAATATCCATAATAAACGAGATATGTCCGGCAATTTGCTGGCTAGGTAAAGAAAACTTCACTTTAATGTATAGCGACCAATCATTGTCACTACTATAAGTAAATATTTTATTTATATTGCCTTGAATGAACTCCGGCATTTCTATTGATATAGACGACTGCAGAAAGTTAATTACAGTACCAAAACATGCATTCAAAATAACATTGCCTATTTCAACTAACGAGTCTTGCTCCAACTCAGATAGATCTTCAATCGGTATTTTATTACCCAGTAATAAACTCACAAGCTGTAGACCATTTTCTTTACTAAACATTAACAAAGCCTGACCTTGAAAATCACCTGAAAAACGCTGAGTCACCGCACTAATTTCCATTTCCGAATCAAAATCGAGCTTTTGTTTCGCCTCCTTATTTGGCAATATCTCAATTTCTGGAATAGTTAAGTCTACCGTTTGAGACACCATTTGATTCAATGAATTAGCGGCACGGCCAATACCAATATTAAAAATTTCTGTTAAGGCATCAATTTCAAGAGGCGTTAGATTATCTTGCATATAGGATTACTCGTAAGTTAAGAGTGCGACTAATTGTGTAAAAAAGTAGCAATGGCCTCTTCATTAATTGGTTTATTCAAAAAAGTCACTCCAGCAGCTAATGCTTGCTCTTTGATTTCGTTTTGAATATTTGCAGTGAGTAGTGCTACTTTGGGAATCGTTACCATATCGGATAATGCACTAATTAGCTCAAGTCCCGTCATGCCTGGCATGTTAAAATCGACAAAAGCGATGTCAATAGCTGGTCCTTGCTCAACTTTATCAAGTGCCTGATCGCCATTTCCAGCCTCAATAATATTTACTCCTTGAACCTGAGATTCAATAATGGCTTTAATCATCATGCGTGAAACTAAGCTGTCATCTACCACTAATATTGTTTTGCTCATTGTACCCCCTAAAAATTAACCATTAAATTCATGATTTTGCTAAAAAGTTTATGCAGGGAATTCTGTTTTATCAAGTTAATCAAAAAAATAATTGAATTCGCCTAGTGATAAGAGTCTTTAGAAAGACATTCAAACGATATAAGCCAACGAACCTTCACTTCTTGTGTCTCACAAAAAGCAGTATTGATAAATTGAAATGTTCAATTTTCTGCCCTATAAGCATTCCTATGCAAACATAGGCTAAATTTTATTTGTCTTAAAAGACAAGCCAAAATAGTATATAATCGCGCGCAATATTTTATTGGTTGATTTACTCGCTAAATTGACTTCAGTAAACCTCAACATTCGACGGAACACATCATGCTAGCAGCTAATAATATCACTCAGCAATTTGGCGCCAAGCCATTGTTTGAAAACATTTCACAAAAATTTGGTGGCGGAAATCGCTACGGCTTAATTGGCGCAAATGGTTGTGGTAAATCTACCTTTATGAAGATTTTAGGTGGTGATTTAGAGCAGACTTCTGGTAATGTTAATCTTGATACGGGCGAACGCTTGGGTAAATTAAGCCAAGACCAGTTCGCTTTTGAAGCCAACAGTGTAATTGATACTGTGATCATGGGTCATACCGAATTATGGACAGTAAAAGAAGAACGTGACCGTATTTATGCTTTGCCTGAAATGAGTGAAGCTGATGGTATGAAAGTGGGTGATTTAGAGTCTGAATACGCAGAAATGGATGGTTACAGCGCTGAAAGTCGTGCTGGTGAATTATTGATCGGTGTTGGTATTCCTATTGAACAACATTACGGTTTAATGAGCGAGATCGCTCCTGGTTTTAAGTTACGTATATTACTTGCTCAGGCACTATTCTCAGACCCTGATATATTATTACTTGATGAGCCTACCAACAACTTGGATATTCACACTATCCAATGGTTAGAAGAAACGTTAAATGAACGTAATTCAACCATGATCATAATCTCGCATGATAGACATTTCTTAAACAGCGTCTGTACTCATATGGCCGATTTAGATTATGGCGAACTGTGTGTTTTTCCGGGTAACTATGACGAATACATGTTGGCAGCTACGCAAGCAAGAGCACGTTTATTGTCAGACAACGCTAAGAAAAAAGCTCAAATTGGTGAACTTCAAGCTTTCGTTGCTCGTTTCTCAGCTAACGCATCAAAAGCAAAACAAGCCACTTCTCGTGCTAAGCGAATTGATAAAATTCAACTTGATGAAGTAAAACCATCAAGTCGTAGTAACCCCTTCATTCGTTTTGAGCAAGAGAAAAAATTATTCCGTAATGCTTTAGTTATTGAAAATTTGAATAAAAGTTTTGATGATAACCATGTTCTAAAAGACATTTCAGCGTTAATTGAAGTTGGTGAGCGTATCGCCATTATCGGTGAAAACGGTATTGGTAAAACTACCCTTTTACGTACCTTAATGAACGAAGTAGCTTACCAGCAAGAATCAGGGGAATTTACTTGGTCTGAAAATGTCAATATCGGTTATTACGCACAGGATCATGAATTTGAATTCGAAACTGACATGACTTTATTTGACTGGATGAGTCAATGGCGTCAACCTACCGATGACGAACAAGCTGTTCGTGGTTACTTAGGTCGCTTACTTTTCTCTGCCGATGATATTAAAAAGTCAATAAAAGTACTCTCTGGTGGTGAAAAAGGTCGTATGCTGTTTGGTAAACTAATGATGCACAATCCTAATATATTGCTGCTTGATGAGCCAACCAACCACATGGATATGGAATCGATAGAATCATTAAATATGGCGTTAGAGCAATACGAGGGCACGTTGTTATTCGTTAGTCACGACAGAGAGTTTGTTTCAACTATCGCTACCCGTATTATAGAAATAACTAAAGACGGTTATGTTGACTTTGCTGGTACTTACGATGAGTACTTAGCAAGCCAAGTTTAAGTTTAAGTTTAAGTTTAAGTTTAAAATATTTTACGGCTATCAAGATACCTTTGGCTAGCCGTTTTTC
>Ga0209292_1007101_pt1 | contig 10770 bp, 8 predicted proteins | sample GOMGulsemesocosm_2_FD_184634 | JGI IMG/M metagenome (GOLD analysis project Ga0209292, IMG submission 184634) | Methane-oxidizing microbial communities from mesocosms in the Gulf of Mexico - GOM9C Gulf of Mexico (SPAdes) (version 2) | ecosystem: Environmental > Aquatic > Marine > Cold seeps...
TCTGTTAAACACTTGCTCGATTCGTGAAAAAGCCCAGGAAAAGGTATTCCATCAACTGGGCCGCTGGAAAAAACTTAAAAACAAAAACCCTGACCTCATGATCGGTGTAGGTGGCTGTGTTGCCAGTCAGGAAGGTGATGCCATCCGTGATCGCGCGCCCTATGTCGACATGGTGTTCGGCCCACAAACATTGCACCGCCTGCCGGAAATGATTGACGCATCAAAAACCAATCATATTCCCGTGGTGGATATTTCCTTTCCGGAAATTGAAAAGTTTGATCGCCTGCCAGAACCCTCAGCAGATGGCGTCAGCGCCTTTGTATCCATAATGGAAGGCTGCAGTAAATACTGTACCTTCTGCGTGGTTCCCTACACACGTGGCGAAGAAGTCAGCCGCCCTTTTGATGACGTGATCGAAGAAGTAGCACACCTCGCCAGCCAGGGCGTACGCGAAGTCAACTTACTGGGCCAGAACGTTAACGCTTATCAAGGGCTTTCTCATGATAGTAATCCCATTGATTTGGCTGAGCTGATTACCTATGTCGCCGCCATCGACGGCATTGACCGTATCCGTTTCACCACCTCACATCCGGTGGAATTTTCCGACAGCCTGATCGAAGTTTACCGTCACGTACCTGAACTAGTCAGTCATTTGCACCTGCCCGTGCAAAGCGGATCCAATCGTATTCTGGCGGCCATGAAACGTGGCCACGAAGTCGAAGAGTACATCGACAAGATCCGTCGTCTGCGTGAGATTCGCCCGGACATGTGCATGTCCTCAGACTTCATCATTGGCTTCCCCGGCGAAACCGAGCAAGATTTTTCCGACACCATAAAACTGATCGAAACTATCGGCTACGACCTGTCCTTCAGCTTTGTCTACAGCGCCCGCCCTGGTACGCCAGCGGCAGAATTTGAAGACGACACATCTGAAGAGCTGAAAAAAGAGCGCCTCAGCATTCTACAAATGCTCATCAACCAGCAAGCCATAGCGATCAGTGAATCCATGGTTGGCACCGTTCAACGCGTACTGGTCATTGGGCCATCCAAAAAAGATCCGTCACTGCTACAGGGCCGCTCAGAAAGTAATCGCGTGGTTATTTTTGATTCGCAGGGCACAGACCTTGAGGGCACGTTGGTTGACGTCACCATTACTGAAGCGCTAAAGAACTCCATGCGCGGCACGCTGTCAAATCCCGGCCAGACTTTTTAAAAGAATTTCGTCTATCGAAACACGCTATTAAACGGATTTTTTATATCCCGGAAAGTTAGACTGTATCGCCCAACGGCATTGCATTATAGGCTAAAAATCAGCCACTATTTACAATAGTGAAATACCCTAATTAAAGCACTATACTTGTAGTTAGAAACAAGAACTAAGATCATTAAACGGAGAGTTTAAAACCACTTGACTACCAACCTACAGTTCGCGACCCAAAACCTGTCACTCAAACCTGAAGACAATCGCCGCTTGGCTAATTTATGCGGCGAACTTGATGAACACATTAAACTGATTGAAAAACGGTTGGGCATTGAAATCCATAACCGCGGCAGTAAATTTCAGCTCTCCGGCGACACCGACAGCATCATTGTCGGCAGCAACATTTTACAAAGCCTCTACACAACCACCAGCAATGACCTCATGCTAACGCCTAACGAAGTACATCTAGCATTGCAGGATGCTGGCGTTAACGGTGGTACGAATGGCAACAATGGTGCCCACAAATCACCTGATTTTGGCCGCGATCGAAATAACAAGGATTGGATAATCACCACCAAACGCAGCGTTATTAAGCCGCGCGGTAAAAATCAGAAAGAATACGTACAGAACATTCACACTAACGATGTGAACTTCGGTATCGGCCCAGCCGGCACAGGTAAAACGTATCTAGCCGTTGCCTGCGCCGTCAACGCGTTGGAGAAAGATGAAGTACGACGGATTGTACTGGTACGCCCCGCTGTTGAAGCAGGTGAAAAACTCGGATTTCTACCCGGTGATCTGGCACAAAAAGTCGACCCTTACCTACGTCCACTTTACGATGCGCTTTACGAAATGCTCGGTTTTGAAAAGGTTGATCGTCTGATCGAAAAAAACGTCATCGAAGTTGCACCGCTGGCCTACATGCGAGGCCGCACCCTGAACGACGCCTTTATCATTCTCGATGAAAGCCAAAACACCACCAAGGAACAGATGAAAATGTTTCTTACCCGCATCGGCTTTGGCTCGCATGCGGTTATCACTGGTGACGCCTCACAGATTGATTTACCTCAAGGTAAAAAATCCGGTTTGGTTCACGCTATTGAGGTCCTCGACGGCATAAAAGAAATTGGTTTCACCTATTTCGTCTCGACGGATATAGTTCGCCACACACTTGTACAACGTATCGTTGAAGCCTATGACAGCTACGACGAAGCTAACAGCGACACTCCTAATCACAATTTGGCTCCAGGCAAGTAACCAATCGCATGAACGAATCTGAAGAAAACTCGAGCAATATTGCCTTTGAGGACACCAGTGGTGCTGAAGGCGTACCTGCTAAAAGCCAAATTGGACAATGGGTTAACCGCGTGCTTATTGATCAGCAAGACGGCTCTAACTTCCCAGACGTCAACATTCAAGTGGTCGACGAGGCCTCCATTAGCGAGTTAAACGAAACCTATCGTCACAAATCCGGCCCCACCAATGTCTTATCTTTCCCCTTCGAAGCGCCACCAGGCCTGCCTGAAGAGGAAGCTGAAGCGCTGCTGGGTGATATCGTTATTTGCGCACAGGTCGTCTGCCGTGAAGCCGAAGAGCAGAACAAAATCCTACAGGCCCACTGGGCCCATATCGTAGTACATGGCGTGCTTCATCTGTTAGGCTTTGATCATCTCAACGATGAAGAAGCCGAAGAAATGGAAAGCCTCGAAATTCAGCTGTTAAGCGAACTCGCCTTCCCTAACCCTTATCAAGAGCTATCTGACCAAACATCATGAGCGACGAGCATTCGACCAATAGCCAGGGCCCCAAAAAGTCCTGGCTGGATAAATTCACTCAAGCCTTTAACTCCGAGCCCAAAAACCCGGAGGATGTCAGAGAGTTTTTAAGACAGGCTCAGGACAACCACCTGCTCGATAATATCGCTTTTAATATCATTGAAGGCGCTATCGAAATTTCCGATGCTCAGGTACGTGACGTGATGATTCCACGCCCGCAAATGACCGTTGTGAAGGAATCGGATACCCCGGAAGAATTTCTACCGCTGGTGATTGAGTCCGGCCACTCACGTTTTCCTGTTATCGGCGACAACCCCGATGAAGTCACCGGCATTCTGCTCGCAAAAGATTTACTGCCGCTGATTCTCAGCAACAATGTAAATAAATTCAAAGTAAAAGACGTGTTGCGTGCCGCTACGGTCATTCCCGAAAGTAAACGCCTCACCCAGCTGCTCAACGAGTTCCGTACCAACCGCTACCATATGGCGGTAGTCGTAGATGAATACGGCGGCATTTCCGGGCTTATCACCATTGAAGATGTACTGGAAGAAATTGTCGGCGAAATTGAAGACGAATTTGATACCGATGAAGAGGACGCCTTCATCCGTCCGATAGAAAATGACCAAACACTGGTTAACGCCCTCACTCCTATCGAAGACTTCAATGAACACTTTGATCTAGGCTTCAATGATAACGAGTTCGACACCATCGGAGGCATTGTCATGAAACATTTTGGCCGCCTGCCAAGTCGAAATGAAAGCATCGAAATCGCCGGTTTAAAATTTAAAGTGCTGACCTCCGACAAGCGTCGCATCCGCATTTTGCAGGTGTCCCCCGCCAACAGTTAACAGCCCATGAAACAATCAAAATGGTGTTACCTGCTTGCGCCCGTCGCCGGACTGTTAGCGCCCTTTGCGCTAGCGCCCTACGACCTCTGGCCGCTAGGTATCGCCTCCCTGTTGTTGCTATTAATTTGCCTACAACAGGCCAGCCCTAAACGCGGATTATTGCTGGGCTGGCTGTATGGCCTAGGACTCTACGGCACCGGTGTGTCATGGGTGTATCACAGTATCCATGACTACGGCCATGCCCCTGCCGCTCTGGCCGCCGCACTGACCTTTCTGTTTGTAGCGACTTTATCTCTAGCCTTCGCCGCCTCCTTTGGTTATGCCTTCGTCCGTTTATTCAAAAATAGCCAATCGGGAAATCTGCTTGGCTTTCCTGCGTTATGGATATTATTTGAATGGTCGCGTAGCTGGTTTTTAACCGGCTTCCCGTGGTTGTTTTCCGGTTACGCTCACACCGACACAGTGCTAGCACAATGGGCTCCGGTTCTTGGCATTTATGGCGTAAGTTTTATCGTCGCACTCTCGGCCAGCACTCTTTATCTGCTGATCGTGCAGTTCCGCAGCAACCGCCTAAACCGTTACTGTGCGCTCTATGCCGGTTTATTCGCTATTCCCTGGCTGGCGGCCTTTACGCTCTCTCTAGTCACCTGGACTCAACCCCAAGGCGAAGCCATCAGCGTAACGCTGATACAACCCAACATTTCTCAAGACCTTAAATGGCAGCCAGAACAGCGCGATAAAACCCTAAATTTGCTTTACCTGCAAACCCGACTCAACCTCGACAGCGACCTTGTTATCTGGCCAGAAAATGCCGTGCCGCTGTTTTACCACCGCGCTAAACCCTTTCTTGATGATATCAGCGAGCTAGTCAAACCATCCAGCGCCACTGTCATCACCGGTCTGCCCTATTGGCAACTTAATGACGATGACACAGAAACTTACCACAACAGCATCACTGCGCTGGGCGCTGGCAACGGCATTTATCACAAACAAAAGCTGGTGCCCTTTGGCGAATACGTGCCACTGCAACAAGTCCTGCGTGGTCTGATTGAACTCTTCAATCTGCCGATGTCAGACTTCCGTCGTGGCCCCGCCGAGCAGGCACCTTTAATTGCCACCATTGACGGCAAAGCATTAAACATCGCGCCCTATATTTGCTACGAAATTGTTTACCCTGATTTTGTGCGCGACCTAGCCAAACAAAGTGACCTATTGCTCACCATCAGCGACGATAGCTGGTTTGGCGAATCAGCAGGTCCGCTGCAACACTTACAGATGGCACGGATGAGAGCAATTGAAAACGGCCTGTATTTGATACGCGGCACCAATACCGGTGTATCAGCGATCATTGATCATCGAGGGCAAATCATTACCCGCGCAAAATCCTTTGTTGCCGAAAATTTGAAGGGAGAGGTTTGGACAGTATCAGGCCAGACGCTTTATTCTCGTTTTGGGTCATGGCCGATTTTAATTCTGTGTGGAGTATTACTTCTGATTTGCTGGAATCGAAAAGACGCCACAAACAATAAGTAACATCATTCCACTAAACAAGGCTAATTACTAAGTAAGAGAGTTCAACCTAGGCTAGGCCGAACTCAATAAAACCTTAACGCCTTCCTGACTTAACCGGCGCGCGCTTCCTGGCAGGCTTTATAGCGCTCTTATTCTCACTCTTCCCTGCTGTGTTACCTGCTGCCTTTCCAGCACTGGCCGATGAACTTTTAGACGTTTTCGGCTTAACCTTTTTACCATGATGGCGCGGCGGCAAACCTGTGTGCTGTGTCAGCACACGTTGCCCTTTGAACTTGGTTTTTGCACCCGGCGCATCACGACGGCCTTTTTGTTCTTCCGGCACTAATTGGTGTTTACCACTACCAATCAAATCAGCGCGGCCCATTTTCTTCAGCGCAGCACGTAGCATGTCCCAGTTATCCGGGTCGTGGTAGCGAAGGAAGGCTTTGTGCAACTGGCGCTGAGCTTTGGTCTTGGGCGTGGCGACGTGCTCACTTTTATAATCCACTTTTTTCAGTGGATTACGTTCACTGTGATACATCGCCGTGGCAGATGCCATTGGCGACGGATAAAAATTCTGCACCTGATCGAGCCTGAATTTGTTGGCCTTCAACCACAACGCCAGATTGAGCATATCTTCATTACGCGTACCAGGGTGCGCAGAAATAAAATAAGGAATCAGATACTGTTCCTTACCCGCCTCTTTAGAGAACTTTTCAAACATCTGTTTAAAGCGCTCATAGGTACCCATACCTGGCTTCATCATCTTGGTGAGCGGCCCGTCCTCTGTATGTTCCGGGGCAATCTTTAAATAACCACCAACGTGATGTGTTACCAGCTCGCGAACATATTCCGGATCTTCCACCGCCAGGTCATAACGCAGGCCAGAGGCAATCGCTACACGCTTCACGCCTTTAATCGCGCGCGCTTTGCGGTACAGTTGCGTGGTGGGGCTATGATCGGTACCCATATTTTTACAAATAGTCGGATACACACAGGAGGGCCGACGGCAGCTCTCCTCGATTTTCTTGTCCTTACAGCTCAAGCGATACATATTGGCCGTTGGCCCGCCCAAATCCGACACCGTACCGGTAAAGCCGGGCACGATATCGCGCATGGTTTCGATTTCCTTCAGAATCGACCCTTCCGAGCGGCTTTGAATAATGCGCCCCTCATGTTCGGTAATAGAACAGAAGGTACAACCACCAAAACAGCCGCGCATGATATTCACCGAGAAGCGGATCATTTCATAGGCAGGGATTTTTGCATCACCATAGGCCGGGTGCGGCACACGCTGGTAATTAAAATCAAACACCCAATCCATTTCCTCAGTGGTCAAAGGAATTGGCGGCGGGTTCAACCATAGATCACGCTGGCCATGGGCCTGCACTAATGCACGGGCATTACCTGGGTTGGTTTCACGATGAAAAATTCGTGATACGTGCGCGTACAAAACAGGATCATTACGCACCTTCTCGTAAGAAGGCAGGCGAATATAACTATTTTCCGGATCGCTTTTTACCGCCTCCACCGACGGTACAATTTTTACAGCCTGTACGTCGCTTGAATCAGCTTCGGCCTCTTTATTACAACTGGCCTTTTTTGCCTTGTTGTCTGAAGAGCTATCTTGATAGGGACTAATGTGCTTTTCAACTTTACCCGGCGTATCAACACGGGTGGAATCAATTTCCTGCCAACCTTCTGGCATTTTGTTGCGGAAAAATGCCGTGCCACGAATATCAGTCATTTCATCAATGATGGTACCTCGAGATAGTCGGTTGGCAATTTCACAAATGGCGCGTTCAGCATTCCCATAAACCAACATATCAGCCGTAGCATCATGCAGCACCGAGCGACGTACTTCATCGCTCCAGTAATCATAATGAGCCAAACGTCGCAAGCTGGCCTCAATGCCACCAATTACAATCGGCACATGTTTGTAAGCTTCTTTGCACCGCTGTGAGTACACCGTCACCGCACGATCTGGGCGTTTACCGCCCTCATTATCCGGCGTATAAGCATCATCATGACGCATGCGGCGATCAGCAGTGTAACGGTTAATCATGGAATCCATATTGCCCGCCGCGACGCCAAAAAACAGGTTCGGCTCGCCCAGCTCCATGAAAGCATCCTTACTGCGCCAATCCGGCTGCGCAATAATGCCAACACGATAGCCCTGCGCCTCTAACGCGCGTCCAATCACCGCCATACCAAAGCTCGGGTGATCCACATAAGCGTCGCCAGTAACGATGATAATGTCGCAACTGTCCCAGCCAAGTTCGTCCATTTCGGCGCGTGACATAGGCAAGAATGGCGAAGTGCCGTAACACTCGGCCCAGTATTTGGGATAGGAATAAAGAGAGGTAACAGATGTCATGATGTACTACAGGATGGTAACAAGGCCGGTGATTATACACGAAAAGAGGAGACAGTTCGCTAGGGACCAATTAGCTCTGGATAAATGCAAACTGCGTACGCTTGCAACTCCCATTTCAAACAGCCACTATTCACAGAAATTTGAGCTGCCTTTAATAGCTGTCGGAGAAGAGCCAGCGTAATCTCAAGAAAAACAACGGAGCGTACCTTAAACTTATCTAGCAACGCCTTAGCTTGACTAAGTCAACTAACCTTTACACCAAGACTCTTATCTCTTACCGACAGCAATGATGTAGAAAATTGCGGTGTATACGCCCTACTCTAAGAAGATATTGGAAAATGAATACGGCAAAAACAAATTGGTTTACAAGGCCCGTTTTATTTATCTAAATTTAATTTTTTATAAAAAAACCCCGCAGTCGCGGGGTTTAGTAACAGACTTTAAAGTTAAACTCTCTTTCTCCGAATCAAGACAAGACCTCCAAATCCCAAGCCAAAGAGAGCTAAAACCCCAGGCTCCGGAACGGAAAATTGCAGTGTATCAATAGCAATCGCCGAATTAGTTACCGTTGAAATGGTAATTGTATCAAACCCGCTATTCTCGAATCCGATGAACCCGACTCCAGGGTTAAACCCGATATTAATATTAACGGTTTCAACCAAACCACCACCAAGGAACGAGCTGATGGTAAAAATAGAGCCTTGATCCACTGCCGCAAATGCTGCGCCAGTTACAAGAGAATTAAAGGAAATTGTCATTGAACCTGAAGGAGCGCCCCCTAACCCATTAATTAAGTCTCCACCAGCAAAACCTGTCGAACCAGCTTGACCATTAGTAGCATTATCCCAACCAAACCCATTGAATGTCGCACCAAGAGTAGAAAACTGATTTGTAATCACCTGCCCTTGTAGGTTTCCAAGCTCATCAAAAGTAATTACGTTGGTTGGATTAGTTAAACCCGTTGCTCCCCCTAGAATCGGTGTAGCATTCACTAAACTAGCCGCAAACGTTGCAATTACTAGCACCAAAGAACAAAGCAGTCCCTTATTCATTATATTATTCTCCTTAAAATTATCTTTATTTTCACAGTACGCCAATCAGCATCTATGCAGGCAAGTAGTATGCCAAAAAAATAAAACACCTATATATCAACTCTCTATATAAAAAAGCGCTGATATTACGCATACCTATAAACACCGCTTGTAAAATATACTGACAAACTTAACAAGAAAAAGAGCCGCATTTATTTATAAGTTTTAACCAACATCTCCGCCGCCCCTTTAGCTTTTTGAGCAGCACCAAAATCCCCCTGAACATGCGCCAGCACAATGGCGCCTTCCTTTAGCAAGCACAGTGAATCCGTCAGCGGCTGAACCAGGTCTGCATCAACATCTAAAGTAGCGACCTGTTTTTTTATAAGCGCTGCAATGTTATTTTTATGCTGCAAACACTGCTGATGCACTGGGTCGACAGGATCACTGAATTCGCCGCTGACGTTGATAAAAAAGCAGCCTCGAAATGGAAGCAGTGCCTCCGCTCTGTCGTTAAACCAATCATCCAACGCATCAAACAGCGCTTCGATTCGCGCCATGCCGGGCTTGGCTTTATTCAGCTCGCCTTCAAGCCATTCGCAAAAGCACTGATCACGATACGACACAACGGCAGATATCAGTTCGCCCTTGCTGGAAAAGTGATTGTATAGCGTTTTTTTGGCGATACCGGTCTCGGCCAGTATCTCGTTGATGCCGACCGCATGAACGCCTTTTCGGTAGAAGAGTTTAAAAGCTGTTTCGACCAGTTGTTGACGCTTTTCCGACATACCCAGCACTCTCAAAAATAAAATAATGTTGACATGAGGAGACAGACTTGTCTACCATTTAAAAGTAGACAACTTGGTCTCCCCCAATAAAGCGAACGCCGAACAAGGACAAATTTATGATGTCACTCATTAAAAAGCTCAAAGATGAAGGTGTGGCACTGCCGCCAAAACCAAGCATAAAAGCGATTGCGCTGGCTTGGCTGGGGGGCTTTCTCGCCATATCATTGGTGGCCGGTTTAGCTGACAGCCTTGAGATGATGCTGGTACTGGGCTCCTTCGGTGCCTCATGTGTGCTGCTGTTCGGGTTTCCGGAAGCACCCTTTTCACAACCCAGAAACTTGGTTGCAGGCCATTTTCTTAGCTCTCTAGTGGGGCTGATATTTCTAACACTCTGCGGCCCAACTTGGTGGTCGGTGGCGTTAGCCGTGGGCACCGCAATCGCCTTGATGATGGCAACCCGTACGGTTCACCCGCCTGCTGGATCGAACCCTGTGATTGTTTTTCTGATCCAACCCGGTTGGGATTTCCTACTCTTCCCAACGCTGACCGGCGCCCTGCTATTGGCAGTAGTAGCGTTGATATACAACAATTTAAGCCGGAACGACAAGTACCCGAAGTACTGGTGATCCAATCGGCATCCAACTTCAACAGAAAGGGGCAGAAGCCCCTTTTACCTCTTAAGTAAGAAAGACATCAGGTACGCTCAACGCTATTATTGCCAATCAGATATTCGAATAGCGGCTTACAGGACCCCATGGATAATTTCTCTCATTTTGTTTTAGCCCGTACCCTGCATGTCATTGGCGTGCTGTTCTGGATTGGCGGCGTTGCCTTTGTCACGACGGTGCTGATCCCCTCGTTAAAACGAATCAGCAACACGGATGACCGCCTTGCACTGTTTGAACAGCTTGAGGGTAAGTTTGGCTTGCAGGCGAAAATTGCCACTCTGCTGACAGGACTTTCCGGCTACTACATGCTGGAGGTTTTGAACGCCTGGGATCGTTATCTACAGCTGCAGTTTTGGTGGATGCATTTGATGACTCTGGTGTGGGCCATCTTCACACTGGTATTATTTGTGCTTGAGCCACTGTTTCTTCATCGTTTTTTTCGTGAAATGGCTATCAAGAACAGCGACAAGACCTTTGCGCGCCTGCATTTCATGCATATTGTTTTACTCACTTTGAGCGTAGTGGCAGTAATGGGGGCGGTGGCAGGCTCGCATGGTTATAGCTTTGGCT
>Ga0209292_1007102_pt1 | contig 10768 bp, 8 predicted proteins | sample GOMGulsemesocosm_2_FD_184634 | JGI IMG/M metagenome (GOLD analysis project Ga0209292, IMG submission 184634) | Methane-oxidizing microbial communities from mesocosms in the Gulf of Mexico - GOM9C Gulf of Mexico (SPAdes) (version 2) | ecosystem: Environmental > Aquatic > Marine > Cold seeps...
TTGTAAGCGCTTTTTTGTAGCTTTATCTGTACTGGTTTGAGCCAAGCTATCCAATGTGCTTTTAAGCTCTTTATTGATAGTGACAGGGTTTAGCTTTTCTAAATCGCTTGTAAACAAGGAAACCGTGCCATTATAGGTACTGGAGATATCAAAAAAACGGGCGGCAATCGCTTCCATCTGAGCATTGGCCAGTAGTAGCTGCTGTCGTTGTGAGGTATAGCTGGCCTTATTTTTATCCACCAACTGATAAATATCCGACAGATAAGCGCGGAAATTTCGGCGAATGGACATGTCTATTTCCCAACCAAAATCCTTTGAATAGTCCAGTTTTAAAGCATGGCTGAACCCCTGCCACTGGCGCATGAGTTCATCACCCTGCTCGCCCCCTTCACTTTGGTATTTTTCAAGAAACACCAAGGCTTTTTGTTTGTAACGGTCTAAATCACGCTGATATTTATCACTGCCCTCCGATAGGCCTTTCATGTACAAAGCCGACATGGCCTGACTGGTAAACTGCACATGTTTAAGTAAGGACTCGCTGGCCATTGCACAAGGAAGTGCAAACAACATACTTATAATTACTAGCGTGATACTGCGGACGGGATTCATTTTTACGCTTCTTTTATTATTTTGGTAATTACACCACCCTAATGTGTAGTCAAGAAGATTGCATGACACCAAAGTATGATTACAGAGTGTTAAACGTCAATTTACTGTCACTCATTGATTGAAAGTTGCACTGAAAACAGGCTCTTGATCAATTAACAACCAGAAAATCCTTAATCATATTCCGTAGGCCGCCCTTTTAGCCGCCCACTAGGCTAATGGCTGCATGTGAGGTTAATGCCATGGGCAGGTTTGTTTTAGTATTGCCGGCGGTAAGTAACTCCAAAGCCAGATGTGAAACAGGCTGCCCATTTACATTGCGCACCAACACGCGACACATGTTGGCAGCATCAGTATTTGATGGTTTTCCTAAACTGGGCTGGATGTTTTCAATGAGCTGCTTGGCAGCTTGAGCCTCCATAACAATCGCTGAAATCCCCAGCGCCCCATTAATATGCTCACAAGCCTCTTTAAAGGGCACACGTACCTGCACAGGCGTAAGGTCTTCTATTAAAAATGGCAATGCTCTGTTACTGGGGGCGCCTAAGCGCCAAGAGGCTACCTCACCGTCAGCCCGTTGCCTTGAAAATGACTGCGCCGGTGTTACCCGCATGCCTAGCTGCTCCATATTGCTTAAAGACTTATCTAAATCATCACAACGCAAACACACATCCTTTAAACCAATGGGGCTACCAAACCAAAACAGAAACCTGGGTGTTAATCCGGGACGTATTTTTTCCAGTAGTGTTAACAAGCCCAGTGAATATAAAAATTGAAATAATCGGCGTAATTTGGATGAAATGGGGGTGGTTAATTCTATATAAGTACCATCCTTAAAAAATATTAAGGCGTTATGCACCGGGCCGTTGACGCCCCCTACCTGAACTTGAAACCCCAGATCACGAAAATTATTTATGGATTCATTAAGGTCGTTCACAATAATCACTACGTGATCTAAGCTAATTTTGTTTCTTTGTGCATCTAGGTACAATTGTACTACCTCCATCCTGGCAATCTTTTTTAATACTCACTTTAGTTGCAAAAAAGTGACTAACGAAAGCCTATTCCATTGATAATATCATGCTTAAAACCACAAAAATTCAGGTCTTGCATTGTGGGCTTTAAAAAGAAGCAATACCTGCCCCGAGCCTGTTCGCGCTGAGTTTCATTGCCCAAATGCCTAGTATAACTTGGTTTACAAAATCAAACTTAGCAACTAAATGTGAACCAGGTCATCATTATCATTGATTAGTTCAATCACCCTCCTGGCAAAATGAGTAAGATTTTCTCCATGTTGTCTTTTCTCAAGAGATAGCATAATAAAAATAAAAACAGACGCTAGAATGACTTGCCAGTCCGGTTTGTTGTATCAAATGATTTGCAGTACTTACCTGATTGGTATGCGAATAGCGCTGTCCTAATAAAAATAAAACAGGACTTATCCATATGAAAATATCCGTAAAATATTTACTTGTTGCTCTAACCTTTGTGTTGGCGGCTTCTACGGCCAGCGCTAAAGATTATGATCCGATTGTATTCGTTCACGGCTTCAGCGGCAGTACATTGGTCAACTTTACTTCGATGATTAATAACTTTAAGAAAGCCGGCTACCCTTCTAACCGATTGTACTATTACACCTACAACTCACTCCCTGGTGTTAAAAATGGGGCTGAAACCCTGAAAGGTAAAGTGGCTGAAGTTTTGGCTATAACAGGAAAGAGCAAGGTAGATATAATTACTCATTCTATGGGTGGACTAGTAGCCCGTTATTATATGAAAAAGTTAGGCGGCGCGAGCAAGGTTGCCCAGCTGGTGAATGTAGCAACGCCTCATAAAGGCACCATTTGGGCCGCTTTGGCACCGATTACACAAGCCACAAGAGATATGACTCCTGGCTCATCTTTAATTAGATCTATCGAAGGTTACTACCCAGGTTTAAACCTATGGTCATGGTGTGATGAAATTGTTATTCCAAATTCCAGTGCTAATGTCGGGAACGCACAAAGCATAGGTTGCTGGGGTCATATTGCAAGCACATGGTCTAATAATGTATTCAATAAAGCCCGCGACTACGTGGCGCCTTAATTAGCGATTGATGTATTAGGGTTTATTAAGGGTAGAGTTTTTTCTACCCTTAATGTCGTCCATGGGTGTAAATTGTTTCAACAGATTTAGAAAGTTTGGGTGGCATAACATGAACACATTAAGATATCCGCTAATACCGATCCGAAAGACTATGGGTATTGCTAGTATTATTTTCGTTGTTTTTGTCTATTCAGTTTTAGAGCAAAAACAACCGCGTATATTTACCGAAAAGGAACAGGCTGTTATTGAGCTAGAGCAGGTCGGTCAACTAGCTATCACGGGTATAATCCCTGTCGAAACTGTAGCGTCAAAAAAACAAGAAATGATAACTCATGGGCAGGAAAATGAGGTAGATGATGCAGATATTATTTTAATAGATGAGAATATGGAGTGGTTTTCAGGCATGGATTTACCGCTGTTGATGAAGGACTCTGCTTTGAATAAGCATACTCTTAATATTGCAAATACTTTTCAGGCGAAGTTTCATGCTAGCGCCGATGAAGTTGATTTACACGTTCGTCAAGTTGAGCAAGATCTGACTTTGGCAGGGGTAAATGATAATTCTGTGGAAGAATTTACCCGATTTTATCGCGACCTTGTAGCTTTCGAAAATACTCAGGCCAATGAACCTCACCCCCTATGGTTGGAGGAGCCAGGCACCATAGATGATGCTATAGGTTTAAACCAAGAGATGCAGCAATACCGACGGGAGGTATTCGGGCAGGCGGTGGCAGACGAGGTGTGGGGTCATGAACTAAAATCCTATGAATACAAATTATCAGCAATGAAAATAGTTCGCGATGAAGATTACGGAGAAGGCATGGAAATAAAAAACCAAATTCTGGCGGACCTCCATGATAAGTCTTGGCACGGGACGGAGCTTAGTGCTGAAGAGAATCTTAAAACGCAGTTTCATATTAAACTAGCCAACCACGGAGAATCGCTGCTGAAAATGACAGATAAAAAACGCAGAGAAAAAATAGCTGAACTTAGGTTCGAAATCTATGGGCCTAATGGGAGTGAGATATAAGCCACGCCCAGATAGAAAATTAAGGCGAGTTCTTACGTTCAGCACTAATAATAAATTAAGAGTATCATTTATGTTGAAATAGTATAAATATGTTAACGTTTTATAACCATTTCGAACCGTCGATTCAGGTAAATAAACATATGAAAAGTCTACTCTATTTATCGGATGAACGGACGGTGTTTGTGGGCCGCCTCCCCCAGCCTTTGCAGAAACAGCTTAGTGCAGCGTCGACTTTTATAGTGTCTACAGATGGAGAAATTGAGCTAGTTGATTATCAAAGCGGCGACGTAGTTCGTGGAACAAGTTTCTTGATTCCTGTAGGTTCTGAGGTGGGCGTTAATACTTATGGTAACGTGCTTGCCTATGTGTTCTTAGATGCCCTGGGCACCGACTTAGCGACACTGATTCCAAAGATGAAAAATACCATCACCCTCAATGACAATACGACGGTATATGGCGGTTTTCGCAATGAACCTAGTATTGCAAAACAAATTCGTGATATATGGGATGTTAGAGCCACGGCAAAACAGGTTTTCGCGCTAACCAATTTCTGGGTAGGCTCTCCTCTACCCGGCACATCGATTTTTTCAGACGAACGGGTGTCAAAAACTGTTTTGTTGGTTAAACAAAATTATGCTGATAATACCTCTGTTGCTGATATTGCCAAACAAGTGAATTTGTCAGAACCCAGGTTGATGCAACTTTTTAAGCAGATTGTTGGCATTTCCATAAGACGCTATCGCTTGTGGCATCGAATATATGTCACCGCTGCAAAAATGGAGTCTGGATTAACGTTAACTGAAGCGGCCTTGGGTGCAGGGTTTTCTGACGGCGCCCAATTCTCCCGTGCCTTTAAAGAGATTGGCGGTGTTAATCCCTCGGATATTCTCAGTATCACTAGCAACACGGATATTCGTATATTAACTTAACTGGTCAACCAAATTTGACCACCTAAGTCGCGACGATATTTAAGCAATCTCCCTATCTGCACCTACATGCTATTACACGCTAACAATTAGCGTGTTAACCATTCTGGTTAGTCTTGCCTGAGACGCTTTGACAAAAGGCAAGACCCGCCTACGTAGCTTTACTTTATTTCAGTTAAAGTTCGAGGAGACAGGTGACTCCCCTTCTCTAGTAGCGATAAGAAAAACTCTGTAATCACTTGTGGGCCAGAGACGTCGGCCGCACCACCACCCAGTATACGGGGAAAATGTGCAAGCTTAGAGGGAACCACATGGCCCGCCCCCTTTAAGTCGAATAATCGAATGGCCACGCCTGGGTTGTTCCAACGGGTTTCTATGACCTGGGTATCTGGATTGCCATCAACCTCAGGGTGTACAAACGTCTTTTTAGTGCCACTTATATTCTGACTTGTACCTGCTAGCGCAAGCCAATAATTAATGGATGCATCGGTTGAAAGCACGGTGCCCCGACTGGTATTGCCTAGTATTTCCACACTGCCCCCCTCGTAAGGGTTGATAGGGTCATTGCGACCATTCAAAATGGCCACAGATACCGCGACGCCCGTTTTGTTACAGTCTAGGTTGCTGTCTACCGGCATATTAGCCGCGATAGGGGCAATGGCCTTAACGAGCTCGGGGGTTTCCATGGCCAGCTTATAAGCCATATGGCCCCCGTTAGAATAACCGGTAACAAATATTGAGTTAGGGTCGGCTTGATCATTATCGGAAAAGAATTTTATCATCGCCCTAAAAAAAGCGATGTCATCTACATTTTCAGTATTGGCACGATAATCTGCCGAACCCCGACAGTCATTCCAGTGTTTATGATATCCATTTGGATACACCACAATAAATCCGAAGCGATCTGCGAGGCTTTCAAATTCAAAGGCAACACTTTGGCGCATGTCAGAGGCAGTTTGAGTTGAGCCATGCAATACAAAAAACACGGGGGCGTTTAAGGGTAAGTTCACAGGGCGATAAGAAAAGAAGTTTCTATTTAAACCAGCAACTTCCATATTATGCTGCTGAAAACTACCGGGTAGATCAGGTACTTTTAATTTAGGCGTGTATAAATAATACATATACAGCGCAATTAGTATTACTAATAGCAGTAGAACTATAGACCCAAAAATACGCAATACTTTCATACAGACACCCAACTATTTAACAATGATTATGCAACAAATATTGTTAAAGATTAACCAGTAAAGAGTGAGGTTTTACTTAACTCATCCAGCAGTCCGGGATCAAGAAGCCTTGCAATAGACTGGGATTAGGCTGGCTTTTACCAGCTTTAACAAACTCACGGTAGTGCCTAATGGCCACATTTTGGTTTTGGAAGATTGTGACAATAACCAATGAGTGACACAGTGGTTCTTATTTTTCTGCTTTAAGAATGCATCACCCTGCGCTGATATTATTTAGAAGCGTGCGCGCAAATTAACACCTGTATAAAGGTGCCCGTCGCGCGCCACTCGGCCGATGTTGTCATGTTTGAAGGTGTAATAAGCTTCATCAAACAGGTTGTTAACAAATAAGGTGGCGCGGTAGGCATCGTCATGGAATGACAACGCCAGGCTCATGTTCACCAGAGTGTATCCAGCAATTCTGGCGCCCTGGTTTTCGTTACCTCCTGCGTACATTTCGCTTTGGAACGACATGCTTGAAGCTATAATTATATTTGCCCAGGGGCGGGGAATTAAATACTCGGTGGCCACAAAACCCTTCACCTTGGGAGCAAATTGCAGGTCTTCACCACTGCGGCTTGAGCAGTCCAGGTTAGCAGCATTCGCCACACTGCAATCGAAGTGATCTATTTGTGCGTTGGCAAAGGCGACCCCGCCGTTCAATCTTAGCCTGCTGCTGGGTTGCGCCATAAAGTCAAATTCCACACCTTCAGTTGAAACATCCCCCGCGTTAGTAAGATTGGTGGTCACCGCGCCACCGGTGAGGATAAAGCTGTTGGCCTGGAAGCCTTGATAATAAGCTTTGAAAATGGCGACGTTGAAAGTGGTCGCCTTAAATAGCCACTTGAAACCTATCTCGTAGGCATCCGAGGTCTCGGCCGAGATGGGGGGCAAGTTCTCGGGATCTTTCATGTTGAAGAAAACATTGAAGGCGGGCGCCTTGTAACCTTGGGTATAGCTGGCATAACTCATCAACTCATTTGAAGGTTTATGATGCAGCACCAACTTGGCCGAAAAATTCGTTTCGGATACGCTATCTGAGGTTTCAGCCTTGTCTACCTGCAAGGCAAATATCCCTATTGAATCATCGTTGGGGTCGCCGTTATTATTTCCCAACAGATCAACATATTCATCACCTGTGCGCTCTCTCACATGGCGATATCCAATTTCATCTCGGGTGTAGCGGCCACCCAGGGTGATGCCAAAATCTTCTGCAAAAGAGTAAGTGGCTTGGCCGAACAGGGCAAGATTATCAAATTCAACTGACATGACGGCGCTTGCCGAGGGCGAAACGATATTGCTGGCCGGGCAGACATCACCAAAACCAAAACCCTGTGCGGTAAAGTCCACACCGCCAAAATCCCCGGCGGGATCGTCGATACACAATGTATCGAAGCGGCTAAAAGTACGGTCTACCTCGGAGTGCCAGAAGAAACTGCCCAGCTGCCATTCCAGTGGCGTTTGGGAGTCCGAGGTTAAACGAAACTCCTGAGATATTTGCTGCCAAGTTTGCGGTCCCAGGTCCCGGGCCAGATCGGTGTTGTTAGCGGAATCACCTGACGACCCCTGTTCACCCACGGTGGGCCCCAGGGGTGAATCATCTATATCCTGGGTCTCGATATTTTTCCATTCTCGCAGGGCGGTGATGGAGGTAAACGTCATCTTCTTCAGCTGGTAGTCAAGCTGCAAGGTGATGGCATCGCTCTTATCTATAGTCTTCTGGCTGGCATCCAACGCAGTTACCCGGGTATCTGGCCCCAGAATCTCGCCGCCGGCGCTCAATACCGCATCGGCCTTTAAGTTGCCGTTGGCATTGCTGGCCACCAGCACCTCGGAACAACATTTATCGTCGGTTTGGTAATGCTCAAAACTCAGCAGGGTCGACAATGCCTCATTGGGCTGGTATTTGAGTTTAAGGCGGGCACCGTACCGGTCCGCGCCATAAATACGGGTGCCGTTATGGGCGTTTTTCACAAAGCCGTCGAACTTGTTAACAAACCCAGCCAACCGGTAACTGAGTTTATTCCACAGCGGGCCCGATACCATGCCCTGCACACGTGTTTCATTATCTTGCGCCAGCAGAATGTCGACTTGGGATTCTGGGGTGTCACTGGGGTTGTGGGTGATGATATTGATCAGGCCCGCCGAGGCGTTTTTACCAAACAGAGTGCCTTGCGGCCCACGCAAAACTTCTACCCGCTGCACATCATATATATCAGCGAAGGCTTGGCCGGCCCGTGCCAGCACCACGCCATCCACCACGGTAGATACGCTAGGCTCGGCGGCCACACTGAAAGAAACCGTGCCCACACCGCGCATGATCAAGTTTGAGTTACGGGTGGTGCCCCCCTTGCCAAAGGATAAGGAAGGGACAAAGGCCTGAATGTATTCCATATTAGGTAGCCGTTGCTCTGTCAGGGCATTGCCGGTCACTACGCTTACCGCTAGTGGCGCATCACTGAGCTTTTCTTCTCGTTTCTGAGCAGTAATCACCACAGACATGAGTTGCTCCAAACTCATGTCGAAAAAGGCGTCCGTATCATCATGGGCCCATACGGGAATTGAAGTCAGGCTCACGACAAAGAGCGCAACGGTAATGATGGCAGTTAAGAATGGAATGTTATTTTTTGTGATTTTCGCAGCAAACTTGGACATAAAAAACGCCATGACCCTAGGGGGTTTAGGTTACCGAATACACGTTAAACAACTGGGAAATTGAACGTCTTATTTAGCTTAGTACAAATGCGTACAGAATTCACAGAGGACAGCCTGCCTGATGCGCTTTCAAAAATTCGGCTTACCCCTGAATAATGCAACCCAGACTGCAAGCCCACTTCTTTCATGTTGAACTGCCCGGTTTGATAGGCTTCTAAAATACCGGCATCTCAGTTTGAATTTTTAGCCATAATGTCTTGCCGCGTAAAGTTAGCCAACCTACGTTACCCCTTAGCACCTAGGTTTTATGTGTAGTTTTTCTGGCGGGCGCGACTATGGCCAATAACCTGCCAATAGCATAAGGCGTGACAGAACGAACACCTATATTTAAAGGCTTAACTATAGGTGACTGGGTATTTGGGGCTAAGCCCTGTACTAGCTAAATTTATTATCAAAGGCCCGCTTAACTTCCTCATAAGCCCCCTGCTCTACAAAGGTTCCGTGTGCGCCTATCAGTTGGTCAAAATCTAATGTTAGCAATTGGTTAAATTCAGCTTTTATAGCCTGCTGATTTTTAACCGCGAATTTAAGCCACATTTTGGGGATGAGGGTTTCTTGAGTAAAACCTATTCTTGGCAGGACTCGTCGGGCCAACCAATTGGTTTGAGGGTAGCCGTCGCGATAACTTTGCACGGCATCGCAGGTTAATAACAGTCCTTTAGATCGCTCGGGTGTGCGCTCTAGTAAAATGGCCCCTTCTGGTTCATGGGTATGTTTAAAGGCAAAGAGCTTGGCATTGGAGAATGGCAGTGCGCCACCCTCGGTTAATGCCTTGCTTATCTTAGGCTGGGTATAGGTGACACCCCCTTCAAACGACCAAAAATCCGCTTTATAGCGATCTACATAAAAGGGATCGTCCCTTCCGTGGGCTGGGCCAAGTCGCAATACGTGTGCAACCTCACCCAGTTGTTCAAGGGCCTTCAAACCCGTTTCATTCATGCGCACGGCATTGATTAAGGTTAACTGACCTTTATCACGCACTATGGTCATATTGCGTGTGAAGCGCACCACCGCGCTGGGTTTTATGCAGCCATGAACCACAAATACATCGTGCGCTATTTGTTTGGGTAGGTCGTGGGGTAAAGCGTTTGGGTAGCCCATTATTGGCCTCTTAATACGTTGTTTAATCGTAGGTCGCTGATAATGGCAACAGTAAAAGCGGGCGCCTACGTGGCAGTAAATTAAATGCCTCTAATGCCACTAATATAGCCCATGCAAAAATGAACAGTAACTGGCTATAATTGCTAACTTAAATCCCATTTTTGGACAGGTAAAAATAGAGCAATATGAAAGTATTTGAATGGGACGATTTACGCATCTTTTTGGCTATTCTGCGCGGGCGCTCAATTAACGCCGCCGCTAAGTTATTGGGCAGCAGCCGCTCAACCGTTTCCAGGCGCCTGCAGGCCATGGAAGATCAGCTTGCCATTAAGCTGTTTGCACGCCACCCAGAGGGCTTTGTATTAACCGAAGTGGGCGAGGCCATGGTGGCCCGCGCCGAACGGGTTGAGAGTGAAATATTAAGTATGGAGCGTGAAGTATTTGGCCGCGACGCAGGCTTAGCGGGCCCTATTCGTATTTCTATGTTTCCCCAAGTGGCGCAGTCATTAGTGATGCCTTATATCGCACAATTTTCAGCGCTCTACCCCGATATTGAAATTGAACTAGACGCCAGCTTTGAAAAGGCCAACCTCACTCGGCGCAGTGCCGATATTGCCATACGCTTTCAAAAAGCGCCCGACCAGCACCTTATTGGCCATCAGCTACCCGGTTTTGCCCGCGCTATTTACGCCACCCAAGATTATATCGATAGCCATACCTTTACCGGCCCCAATACCAATGCACAGTGGGTTGGTTGGGCGAGCAAAGAGAACGTTGCGTTTTGGAACAGCGACACCCCTTTTAGCCATTGCAAAATTCATCATGTTGTTACCGAACCTACGGCGCACCTACAGGCCGTAAAATGCGGCTTAGGCTTTTCTGACCTTTTGTGTTTTGTGGCAGAGCAAGAAAGTGACCTGGTGCGTATTCCTGGGCAAGGGCCAGTAAGAGTGAACCCAGCCTGGATAGTGACACACCCCGATCTAGTATCCACAGAACGGGTAAGAGTTTGTGTGCGTTTTTTACATGAGGCTATGTGCAGGCATGCAGCTGAATTAACAGGGGAAAATATTTCATAG
>Ga0209292_1007106_pt1 | contig 10762 bp, 8 predicted proteins | sample GOMGulsemesocosm_2_FD_184634 | JGI IMG/M metagenome (GOLD analysis project Ga0209292, IMG submission 184634) | Methane-oxidizing microbial communities from mesocosms in the Gulf of Mexico - GOM9C Gulf of Mexico (SPAdes) (version 2) | ecosystem: Environmental > Aquatic > Marine > Cold seeps...
TGAGATTTCGGTACGGTTAACAGATGCACTTCGTCATATATCGCTAGCTCTATGGCTGGCGCTAGCAATGCGATAAGGGGTTCTGTTTGTTGCGGTACTTCAATTAATGTATCACTTTGCACTATAGTAGGTTCTGATGGCGTCACTATTGATTGCAGTGGTTTGTTTAGCCCTAATTCAGGACTATTATCAGCTATTTCCAGTTCGTTGATCTTATCTTCCGGTATACTCATTGTCTGAACTGGTGGTTCAACAGACACTTCGACTGGCATCACAATTGGCATGTCACGTAGCGTGTCGGCATTTTTAACCTCAAGCGTTCCCAAGTAAGCACCAATCGCTAATACTAGAACCAGTATTGCAAAGACAATTGATAGTATTAAAAGTAACTTTTTATTTAACGGCTTTGTTGGGTTTTCAAGCGAGGCAAAAACCAAATGCTTCGGTAATAGATGCTCAGGGCGTAAACGGGTGAGAAAATTCTCGATTTGGCCACCTGACCATTGCGAATGAACTTCCATCAAAAAGGCTTTCGCTTGGTCTTTCGATAACGCCTTTAGGTTAAACTCTGCAACAAAGCTAAATTCTTTCTTATCCAAAGCCTTAAATAGCGGCATGGCCCAGTTGCTCTCGCCAATGAGAATAATATTAAAACTTGGGCCATGACTATGGCTACGTGCATAGTCATGCACCGAATGCCACAACATCGCTATCTCAGATTGCGGGACGTCTGAAGCGTTATCTATAACGATCACGATGGACTGCTGGTATTGCTTTATGCGCTGTTCAATGGCATCTAACAACGGTTGATTTAAATCGATCAACTCCTCACCGGCCAACTCACAAATCAATTGTTGTTTAATGGGTGTTACGTGCTTAGTTGATTGATAACTCAGGCCGATACAATGGTGGTTGAGCTGCTCAGCGAGAAGATTCGCGACGTAACTTTTTCCGACACCACTAACGCCATGTAAAAAACACAAGCGACTCTGGCTATCAACGCTCAATCGCAATCGTGATAGCAGCTGAATTTGTGGCTCTATTTGAACATCCATCACCGACATCAAGTTAACTCATTGAATTTAACGAAACGAAAAGCATGCAGCTAAACAGATGAAATCGCTGCTATCAGTACGCTCTCATCAACATTTGAGACAAGCTCCGCATGACCGATACCTACGGGCAAAACAAAACGAAGTTGGCCCGCTAAGACCTTCTTATCTACAGCCATGTGCTGCATAAACGAGTGAAATGACATATCAACTGGTTTATTGACCGGTAGGTCAAAGTCAACAAAGATGTCACTAATCTGCTCGGCTTGGGATTGCTCAATTAGGTCTAAACGTAGCGCCGTCTGTGCAGCAATGACAGTGCCAACAGCAACGGCCTCGCCATGAAGCCAGTTACCATAACCTTGTTCGGACTCAATGGCATGGCCAAACGTATGACCAAGATTTAACAGCGCTCTAACACCATTCTCTCGTTCATCTTGAGCCACAACATCAGCTTTAATTTCACAACACCTAGCGATCATTACGGTGAGGGCCTCAGAGTCTTGAGCGATAATCGCTTTTCGACTATCCTTAAGCCATGTAAAGAAGGAATTATCCCACATGATACCGTACTTAATTACTTCAGCCATACCAGCGGCAAACTCATTCGCTGGCAAGGTCTTTAAGCAATCAATATCAATGAATACAGCCTTAGGTTGATAAAAGGCGCCAATCATGTTTTTACCTAACTCATGATTTACCGCTGTTTTACCGCCAACGCTAGAATCTACTTGAGAAAGCAGCGTTGTTGGGATCTGAATGAAATCTATCCCACGCTGATAACAAGCAGCAGCAAAACCGGCCATATCACCGACAACACCACCACCAAGTGCGACAATACATGTATCGCGGCCATGTTTTCCGGCCAGTAAATCAGTAAAAATCTGGTTTAAAATAGCCAAATTCTTGAACTGTTCGCCATCAGGTAAGATTGTATTTGTCACCACCTTACCAACCGATTCCAACGATTGTGTGACTTGCTCCAAATATAACTCAGCAACAGTGGTGTTAGTAACAACCATCACCTTATCGGTACTGGTATGTTCCGCAAGCAATGCACTGTTACTTAATAGTTGTTGTCCAATATATATCGGATAACTACGCTCACCGAGTTTTACCTGAAGCTGTTTCATCTGAATTAAAAGCCTAATTTGTCTATAATTTCTTTAGCAACTAATTTAGCACTTTGATCATCAGTGCGTACCGTTAGGTCAGCAATCTCTTCATAAAGTGGATTACGATCGCCAGCAAGCGCTTCGAGCACTTCACGTGGATCGGTTTCGGTTTGCAATAATGGACGGCGCTTATCGCGTTGTGTACGCGCGACTTGCTTGTCTATTGTTGTTTCAAGATAAACCACGAAGCCTCGTGCAGAAAGTTTATTACGAACTTCTTTACTAATTATCGAACCACCACCAGTGGCAAGGACTACACCTTGCTTCTCGGTTAAATCTCCGATAACTGATGCTTCACGTTTTCTAAAACCATCTTCACCTTCGACATCAAAAACCCAAGCTATTTCGGCACCAGTACGGCGCTCAATTTCGCTATCAGAATCGAAAAATTCGAGATGTAATTGTTGTGCTATTTGTCGTCCAATAGTGCTTTTACCTGCACCCATTGGGCCTACAATATAAATATTTCTTTTTTCAGCCATTATCACTACGTTCTATATAATCAAGCTTTGGTAGGAATCCTACCCTCGGATCTCGTTTTGATAGTCATTTTGTCTCGCTACAAAGCAACCGAACTATTTTCGGTACTTTAGATTAATCAGCGATATTACCGACAAAAAGCTACTTCGAGGTAAATTTAGCGAAGCATTATCTCAATAACACGACATGAAAGAAAGGGTCAATAGGTAAGTATTTGTGTTATAAAAATAGAAAAGCCGGTATGAGCTGTACTCACACCGGCTTTATTTAACTAAGCCACTGAATTATAGTAGATTGCTTACTCTACTTACTATTGTCTAGTATTCTTGGCGTAACGAAAATAAGTAGTTCACGACGTTCTGTAAACTCTTTTTGGGTTCTAAATAACCAACCGACCAATGGCACATCGCCCAAGACTGGCACTTTAGTCACTGCATTTATCAATTGCTGCTGATAAATGCCACCCAAAACGATTGTCTCACCATTATTGACCAGTACTTGCGTACCAATCTTTTGAGTATCAATCGCGACAGCCTCACCGATTGCAGTTTTAACCGTATCACCTCGTGTATCTTGGGTAATTAACAGGTCTAAGATAACTCGATTGTCTGGGGTTATTTGTGGCGTTACACGCAATGATAAAACAGCCGGTTTAAAGCTGACGGTTGTTGCACCACTAGACGCAGCAGAAACATACGGTATTTCAGTTCCTTGCTCAATAAACGCCGGCATTTGGTTAGCCGTAGTAATGCTAGGTCTAGCAATGATTTCACCCTTATTTTCCCGTTCTAGCGCCGAAAGCTCTAAATCTAAGATGGTACCGTTAGCTAACTTCGCCACTTGAAAGGCGATGGTACCAGCCGCTTCGGAGACAGGGAGATTAACGTTAAGGCGATCGCTAAGCGTTGGTATGATACCGCCGCCGGCCAAATCCGCACCTTCTAACGAACCACTTGAGGCACCACTTGATTGGGTATCAGTAACACCCCAACGAATACCAAACTCTTCGTTAACGTTATCGGTGACAGTCACTATACGTGCTTCGATAACAACCTGTTTAACAGGAATATCTAAGATATCAATTAAGCGTCTAACTTCTTGCAGCTTCTTAGCGGTATCCTGAACTAATAAAGTATTTGTACGCTCATCTACCGCTACACTACCACGCTCTGACAGCAATGATGTTGTACCTGTATCAAGTAATGTCGCTATTTGACTTGCCTTAGCATAATTAATTTGCAAGTATTCGGTATAAAGCGGCACCAACTCTTCAACTTCTTTATCCGCTTTAAGTTCCGACGCTTCACGTTTTAACAATTCTTCAGCGGGGGCTATCAGTAAGATGTTACCATCAAGACGCTTGCCCAAACCTTTTAGCTTAAGAATCATGTCTAATGCTTGATCCCAGGGCACATCTTCAAGACGCAATGTGATTTCACCATCGACACTATCGCCAGTCACGAGATTAAAATTATTATAATCGGCAATAATTTGTAGCGCCGTGCGGACTTCAACTTTTTGGAAGTTTAACGACATTCTCTTGCCAGCGAAGACTTTTTTCTTTTTGATCTGTGGACGATTACTTTGTTGTTTTGGCGACTTGACTAACAGGACAAATTCTTCACCACGGGAAGAGTGTTCAAATTCAAACGCTTTCATCATTTCTACAACGATACGCACGCCATTCGCCTCGCGGAATGTCTCAAAGCTACGGACTGGTGTTGCAAAATCAACAACATCCATCGTATAAAGATCATCTTCAGAAATTGACGCATTGGCAATGGTTAATTCAACTCGATTTGCATTTTGAACAACATCGACAACTAACTCGCTGTCGTTAAGCTTTAGAGTTAGTGCTCCTTGCTGTAAGTCGTCTAACTTAAAATCGATCTGAGCGATGGAACTCTGTTCAGCAATCACAGGACTAATCGCTTCAGGACTAACCGCCGCAGCACTATCACTAATAGCCATTACACTGCCGAGAGTGACCGTATAAATATTGTCATTCGCACTAGTGCTATAAGCAACTGGTTTAGCCAAAGCTATCGCCAATTGCAAATTATCCCCAATGTTAGTAGAGAGTACTGATTTAATACCAACAGAATTTTCAGGTAGGGATGTTAAATCAAGTTTGCTATTAGCCATCGAAAAATCAATCAGCAGTTGCGATGTCGTACTATCTAAATTGTCGCTTGCCGCTATTATATTCTCAGCAAATATAAACTCTAACTGTACTTGATTATTTGCAAGGTCATTATACCTTACATCAACTAGTTCTGAGGCCCATACTATCGATGGCATTATCAAAATCAGTGCAATAAACTGTTTTATCATTGCGTTAACTGCCACTTCGTTTCTCCTTGGCATAAATGTATTTCGTTTGAACAGTGAGTTAGACTCGCTGCCAAGCTTGTTTATCAATTATTTTTAAGCGTCGCTGTTAAGTGCTATTGAATTATTTCGCTCAATCCAACAACCAGAACCATCTGGCACAATTTCGACGATTTCAATCTGTTGCTCGGTCACTTGGATGATTTTACCATGGAATAGACCGACAAAATGCCCTCGCCTAACTTTATGAACATCACCATCAAGGGTCTGGACTAGTGCCCAAAGCCCCTCACCATCACCAAGAGAACCACGCATACTGAGGTTGTCCAACGCATAGGCCTCTAGTAAGGATTTAGTCCTTCCTAATTCAGGCTGCAAGCAATCACGACTCTGACTAATAACATCTTGTGTCAATTCTTGTTGCGGCGCCACAAACGGGCTACGAATAAAACTGGCGCTGTATGCAAAATGTTTAAACGGCAATGGCTGTGGCATTGGTTCGATGGCAATGCCTTTAGTCAACTTCACACGTTCAACGAATTCTTTAGTACCTGAGATGTCATTCTCACAACCTAACAGTGCTACAGCAGCCACTATCAAGACAAATATTCTTTTCATTATTTACCCTTATAGCGATACGTCTTAGCAACTAAGTTCAACGATAGTAACTCTTCTTTTGGCTTCTTGATAGTGAATTCATGCAGGCTAACGATTCTTGGTAAATTAGCAACATCACTAACAAATTTTCCAAACTGATGATACTCACCGCTAACATCAATAAAAAGTGGTAATTCAGTATAGAACTCTTGTTCTATCTCATTGCCCCAGCGTATTGACTTTATTTTTAACCCGGCAGAAGTCGCGATAAAAGTAATATCATCTAATAGACCAGGAGTTTCATGAGTTGCAGGTAACTTTTTTAACATTTGAGCCAACTGCACTTCCATCTCAATCATTTGCTGTTGATAAGCTTCCAGATTATAGGCCAGACGAAACTTATTCTCGTATTCATAACGTAATTTTGTTTCTTCTTTTTCAGCGGCGCCCAGCGTCACTAGCTGATCGCTAATTACAAAGTAATACCCTAAACCAAGTGTGGCAACAAATACGATCACAAAAGCAATTATTTTTAAGCTTAACGGCCACGCACCCGAAGATTCAAGGTCTAAATCTGCCTCTTTAATTTCTGAGAAATCAAACGCCATTTCACTGTCCCCCTTTCTTTAATGCGGTATTGACATCAACGCGTAAGGCAAAGCTGTTCAGCTGTCTTATCTCGCCTTTCTTAACATTGATATGCTGTACCAAAGGGTTCCTTAACCATTGTGAACTCTCTATATTACGTAACATATTAGCCAGATGATTGTTCGACTCAGCCAACCCTTTAAATGAAATTGTACTTCCTTTTCGGCTCACGCTATTGAGGTAAACACCTGGCGAAATAACTGAAGCTATACTGTCTAACAAATGAGTCGATAGATTCCTCGTATTTTGCAAGCGTTCAATTAAATCCATTCGTCTTCTGAGGTTATTTTTAGCTTGTCGTAATTCTTTAATTTCTTCTATCTTGTGATCGACAACTTGAATCTCTTGTCGCACATAGTTGTTTTTTTGCTGTTGTAAGACAACAGCATTATCAATCAACGTGGTGACTAACAACACCATCACGACTGCAATAGCAAAAGTAGCTCCCGCCATGGTATTAAACTGGATTTGTCGTTGTCGCTTCGCCTCTTCGCGCCACGGCAACAAATTAAACGTTGGCATTAGCAAAAACTCCTTAGGGCTAGGCCGGTGGCGACCATGTATATTGACGCCTCTTTATTTAGAGCGTCAAAATTAATGTCCTTATGTACTTCACTATGAGAAAACGGTTTAGCAAGTTTTGTCGGAATATTAAGTTCATCAGATAAGACTTTATCGATAGTTGGGATCTGTGCACAGCCACCTGAAAGTATGATGTGATTAATGTCACTGCCATCTTTCGATGTACTATACATCTGTAAAGTGCGACGAATCTGCTGAATCATCGCCGTTTGAAAAGGCGCTAATACTTCAAACACATAATTACGTGGTAATTCGTCATTAATCTTTGCCACTTCAGCTTCGGCATATTCCATATTGTAATACGCGGCGATAGATTGGGTGTATTGCTCACCACCAAATGGTTGCTCTTTAGTGAAGACGGTTTCACCGTCAACGATCACTGCTAATGTCAGCGTCGTTGCGCCAATATCAATTAACGCCAGCGGCTTCGAAGTATCTTCGTCAAATTGATGGGCAACTAATGAATAAGTTCGTCCGAGTGCATAACCATCAACGTCCATGACTTTAACATCAAAGTTTCCAATCTCTACCGCTGACACTCTCGCTTGTACTAATTCAGTTCTAGAGGCAATCAGTAAAACATCCACTTTATCTGGATTATTGTCATTTTTACCAACAATCTCAAAATCGATGCTAACCTCATCAAGTGGATAAGGTATTAAGTTTTCAGCTTCAATCTCGATTTGAGATTCAAGCTCTTCGTCGTTTTGTACCGCATTCAAATACACTGTTTTACTAATAACACCAGAGCCGGATACCGCAGCAGCAACATTTTTAATCGATTTTGGAAATTTACGGCGTAATTTAGCAATTACCTTGCCAACTGACTCTACATCCAAGATGACATTATCAACGACCGCTCCGCGCGGTAATGGCAATCGAGCAACAGCCTCAACTTTGTAACCGTTAGACGATTGACTCAAAAGCACCCCTTTAACATTGTGGGCGCCGATATCAATTCCAATCATTTTTAAACTATTGGGTTTCATCAAACTAGAAAACATTTACTGTCCGTCCGTGCTAATTAACAATATATATGAATAACCTACGGTCATTCTAATCAATATTCAAAAAATATACACCTATTTAGCCATATTTTAGCCACTTTTATTAATAAAGCATTAAGCTTGCGTACATTAACATAGTGCGGAATAACTTTTTATCCGACAATTATCCATCTATAATCCCTATATAAATGTGTAATACTGACTTAAAGGCAGATCTTTGAAATTTTTAAAATGGACATTTTTTTCCGGACTCTTTGCGGGGGTCATGGGTGTGCTAACAATAGTCGGAATGTACTTGTATTTATCCCCGAGCCTACCAGATGTCAATTCCTTAAAAGAAATAAAGCTCCAAACGCCACTTAAAGTTTTTACTGCCGATGGTAAGTTGATTTCTCAATATGGTGAGAAGCGCCGAATTCCATTGTCGAGCGATGAAATTCCACTGCAAATGCAGCAGGCCTTCCTCGCCATTGAAGATTCTCGATTTTATCAGCACCCTGGAATCGACCCTATCGGTATTGTTCGTGCGGCAATTAACCTCATTGTCACCGGAGAAAAACGCCAGGGCGCAAGTACGATCACCCAACAAGTCGCTAGAAACTATTTCTTAACCCGTGAAAAGACCTTTATCCGTAAAATTAAAGAAGTATTTCTTGCTTGGAATATAGAACAAGCGATCAGCAAAGATGAAATATTATTACTATATTTGAATAAGATACCGTTAGGGCATCGTTCATTTGGTGTTGGCGCAGCGGCGCAAGTCTATTACGGTAAATCAGTCAATGAATTAAGCCTTGCGCAAATCGCCGTTATTGCCGGGTTGCCAAAAGCACCGTCAACGCTTAATCCCATTCGCTCACCTGAGCGTTCTCGCGCACGTCGTAATTTAGTCCTTAGGCGGATGCTTGATCTTAAATTTATCACTGAAAATGAATACGATATTGCACGTCTAGCACCGACTACGGCCTCACGCCATGGTGCCCAAATTGAGTTATACGCTCCTTATTTAGGTGAGATGGTTCGTGCCCACATGGTGGCTCAATACGGCCGTGAGGCTGCTTATTCTCAGGGATTTCATGTCTATACAACGGTACCTTCTCATTTACAAAAAGCGGCACAACAAGCACTCGAAACGAATATAGAAAATTACGATAGACGCCACGGTTACCGTGGACCAGAGCAGATATTGTGGCAATCAAATAGCGACAGTATGGTTGAGACTAACGAGGAAACTATCGATGTCACAACGCCTTGGACAGAACAAGAGATGTTATCTCACTTGAGAAAAGTATCTTCTTTCAAAAACTTAAAACCTGCAATAGTTACCGCCGTGGCAGAGCAAGGTTTCAGTGCGCTATTAGGTAATGGTGAAACAGTTGTCCTCGAATGGGACAACTTTAAATGGGCCCGGGCATTTATCGATGATGATCATCAAGGTAAAGCCCCAACGCTAGCCAGTGACATAGTACAACCAGGTCACCAAATCCGAATTGAACAACTGCAACAGCAATGGCGCCTCACGCAAATTCCGCAAGTGAGCGGCGCATTTGTCGCTTTAGATCCGAACAATGGTGCAATCAAGTCGATTGTTGGTGGCCATGACTTCTCTAGGAGCCAATTCAATCGTGTGACTCAGGCTAAGCGCCAAATAGGTTCGAATATTAAGCCCTTTGTATATTCTAATGCGATCAAAAATGGTTACACGTTAGCCAGCATTATTAATGATGTGCCTATAACCCAGTGGGATCGCTCACAAGGCGCAGCATGGCGACCAAAAAATTCTCCACCTGTCTACAATGGTCTGACCCGACTGCGACGCGGCCTTGCTCAATCAAAGAATGTAATGTCTGTTAAGCTAATCCAGCAACTTGGTATTCGTAATACGATCGATCACCTAACCTTGTTTGGTTTTGATAGGAACGATTTGCCCTATGGTGAATCTTTAGCACTAGGATCTGCATCGGTAACCCCACTGAGCGCTGTGACTGGCTATGCCACTATTGCTAATGGCGGTTATAAAGTGGAGCCTTATTACATTGAGACAATCACTAATCAACACGGTGACACAGTATTCCAAAGTGAGCCATTAATTGCCTGTGAAGCATGTCAAGGTGCCACAATGCCATTATTAGGCTCAGCACTCGAACAGACTGATATATCACTAAACAGCCAGTGCTATTTACCGCATTCACGCCTTGCACCAAGGGTGATATCTAAACAAAATGCTTTCTTGGTAAGTCAAATGATGCGTAGCGCAATCACAGGTGGTGGGAACTGGGCGAAGAAAAATTATTGGCCGGGTACCGCATGGCGCGTCGCTCAAAAGATTAAACGAAAAGATATCGGTGGAAAAACGGGTACCACCAATGATTCAAGAGACACTTGGTTTTCGGGAGTTACTCCTAATTTAGTCGCCACGACATGGGTCGGTTTTGATAATCCGTCGCGAGCCTTAGGTAGAACCACCAAGAACAAAAATCTCACGGGTACACAAATCTATGGCAAAGAAGCCGGTGCTAAGACAGCGTTGCCGGCATGGCGACATTATATGGCTATTGCGTTAAAGGATTATCCAGAGCAACCATTTAGAGTACCTGAAGGCATTACGACCGTCAGAATAGATCTTAAGACAGGCTTATTAACCACCAAATTTGACCACACTTCGCGCTTTGAATATTTTGTGGTAGGTACTGAGCCGGTGAAATACGTTGAACAACCTGAAACTACCGATCAACAGAATACCTCTAGCGAAGACAGTTTATTCGATGGTGACATTTTCTAAACATCGCGCATCGCCGCTCTTTGCCATCCATGGCACCGCGGCATACCGTTCATCCTCGAGCATCGCCGCTCTTTGCCATCCATGGCACCGCGGCATACCGTTCATCCT
>Ga0209292_1007107_pt1 | contig 10761 bp, 8 predicted proteins | sample GOMGulsemesocosm_2_FD_184634 | JGI IMG/M metagenome (GOLD analysis project Ga0209292, IMG submission 184634) | Methane-oxidizing microbial communities from mesocosms in the Gulf of Mexico - GOM9C Gulf of Mexico (SPAdes) (version 2) | ecosystem: Environmental > Aquatic > Marine > Cold seeps...
GGCACGTTCTAAATTAATGAGTAGCGACACCAAGACTCAGCAATGGGCGCAAAATCACGCGATGGAACAGCTTGCTCACTCGAATGAAAAGATGGAATGCTATAGCTGTCATACGTCATGGACAACGAGCTGTGGCGGTTGTCATCTGCCGATTGAAGCCAATGCAAAAACTGACAAATTACACTATGAGGGCGGCGAAACACGAAATTATGCCTCTTATAATCCGCAAGTGGCGCGGGATCAAATGTTTTTACTCGGCAAACGTGGCTCGGTTAAAGGCGGGAAAATAGCCCCCGTGCGTTCAACATCGGCACTGGTGTTGTCATCAACCAATGCCAACAGAGAGAAAATATATATTCAGCAACCACCCATTGCGGCGTCTGGATATAGCTCGCAGGCATTTAACCCACATTTTCCACACACCACACGTAAAACCGAGACCAAAACCTGTAGTGATTGTCACTTGTCTGCCAAAAATGACAACAACGCGATAATGGCGCAGTTGCTGATGTTTGGTACCCAATATGTCAACTTTGTTGGTCATTTTGCGTGGGTTGGGTCGCAGGACCATGTCACGGGGGTGCAAGTGACTCAGTGGCAAGAACCACAGGCCGTGATTGGCAGCTATTTAGAGAAATTTGCCTATCCAGACTTTTATCAACAGCATCAAGCGCGTGATAGAGCGTTAACCACTGGCCATGATCATGGCGCAAATGACGTCAATTGTGTCCAGCTGCGCGGTGAATATCTTTACACTTCACAAGGCAGCGATGGCGTCAAAGTGCTTGATGTCGCCAATATTGCCAATAAAGGATTTTCTCAGCGGATTGTTGACGCCCCGTTTAGTCCATTGGGCCACGATACAAACTTAAAAACAAAAGATGCCACGTGTGTGGTGTTGCCAACCAATCAGCCGATTAATCCGGTGCTAAATACCGGGCCATTGATGCGGGATATTAATCAAGAACAACCAATGCACCCCATTTATAACTATGCATTGGTGACCGATGCACAAGAAGGCTTAGTGTTGTTTAACGTCAATACGCTGGTGGACGGTGAATTACGTAACAATCATTTCAAACGCGCAGTGACGTTTAATCCAGATGGCGTGTTAACGGGCGCTCGCCACATGATCTTAGGCGGTTACTACGGCTATGTGTTAACGGATTCTGCGATGGTGGTGGTTGACCTCAACACACCACTGAGCCCTAAAATTGTCACCGAGCTTGCGCTTGATCAGCCGCATTCAGTCGCCTTGCAATTTCGTTACCTGTTTGTCACCACCAAGCGTGGCCTTGAGGTTATTGATGTAACAGCGCCGACTAACCCACGCTTAGTGCCTGGCAACACTATTGCGATGAAGCAGGGGCAGCGTATTCATTTGGCGCGCACCTATGCCTATGTCGCCAGCGGCGCCCAAGGCATTGCCATTATCGATATCACCAATCCTGAAAAAATGGTGCTTGATCAATTCTTCACCGGTGATGGCAACATAACCGATGCTAGAGATATTACCGTGGCGATGACTAATGCGTCGTTGTTTGGTTATGTGGCCGATGGCGCTGGTGGTCTTAAAGTCATTCAATTGTATGCGCCGGATACACAGCCCAAGTTCTATGGCTTTAGTCCGTCACCTGAGCCGCGCTTTATTGCCCATTACCCAACGAAGTCTCCGGCGTTGTCATTGTCTAAAGGGTTAGAACGCGACAGAGGCGTCGATGAAACTGGCGGACAAGTCGCCGTGTTTGGGCGGTTAGGGTCGCGTCCCCTAAACCTTAAAGAGATGCAAAAACTGTATTTAGACAGTACGGGTAAACCGTGGTTTGTTAAGGACTCACCCGATGAATAGGCTGTCTTGTTATGTCCTTATGGTCGCGGTGACGTGCGCATCGTTTAACGTGATGTCGTTAGATGCGCCGAGCTTACCACACGCGCCAGGACTCAAACACATGGGGGTTGCCAGTTGTGCCAGCAGTGTCTGTCATGGCAAAAATAGTGTCGATCTCACCAAAAATGTTCACATGAACGAGTATCGGACATGGCTCAAGCAAGACTATCATGCGCGAAGTTACAAGACGCTGCTCACCAGGCAATCAAAGGATATTGCCACTAAACTTGGTTTAGCTAATGCCCATACCGCGGATATTTGCCTTGATTGTCATGCCGACAATGTCAGTGAATCACAACGTGGTTTCAAATTTCAAATTAGTGATGGCGTCGGATGCGAAGCCTGTCATGGTGGCGGCGAACAGTACCTCAAATCCCATACCCAGACGGATGTCACGCATGCTGATAATCTAGCGCGGGGAATGTATCCCACCGAACAACCTGTGCCACGCGCCACGCTATGTTTGTCCTGTCATTTAGGCACCAATGATAAGTTCGCCAGCCATCATTTGATGGGGGCTGGCCATCCACGCTTAAGTTTCGAGTTGGAAACCTTCACTGTTAATCAGCCAGCACATTACAGTAACGACCAAGACTACGAACACAGAAAAGGCCAAATAACCAGTACCCAAATGTGGTTGACGGGTATATTTGTTACCGCCAGTGAAACCTTGAATTTGATTGACCGTAAACTTGAAACCAACAGCCCCATGCCCGAGTTTGCGCTATACGAATGTCATAGTTGTCACCATTCCATGAATGCGCTTGGCTGGAAAGTCGGCAGCTATCAGACGCCTGCCGGCTCACTTCGCTTAAATGATTCAAGCGTGTTGCTGCTTGAAAGTATTCTATCGGTGTTAGACAAAGACAAGAGCGCGCAATTAAAGCGCCAGCTGGTGAGGTTACACCAGCTCAGTGGTCAGGATATTAGTAAAACACGGCAGGAGGCGGTTAAGTTTAAGGCGTTAATCACCCAATGGCGCCAATCAATTCTCACCCAGCAACTATCAACTCCGCAAAAATATCAATTGCTTAATGCATTGCTAGTCAATGGTTCTAATCACCGTTTTAGCGATTTCACCAGTGCTGAATTGGTGTTTTTGGGGATTGAAACCCTAATGATTGATCTCAAAATAAGTCAGCGCTATGGTGTGTTACTCGATGCGCTATTTAAAACGGTTGAAAATGAAAACCGTTATCAATTATCTGCGTTTGATGTGGCGGCAAAAAAATTGCGCCGCGCAGTTAACCAAAGGAGCAGCAACTGATGCTAAATTTTGGCGGCGCTACCGACAAGTCCGTCCGTCCCCACAATGAGGACGCGATTCTTATGTCGCAACAACTGCAATTGTTTGTCGTGGCCGATGGTGTCGGCGGCCTCAATGCCGGCGATGTCGCTAGCGATACGGCGTGTCGTGTCGTTAAAGAGCATTGCGAAACGGGGGGATCCTTGTTTGACGGCATCAAGGCCGCTAATCAACGGCTGTTTGACGAAAACCAAACAATGAAGAACGCGATGGCGACAACCATGGTTGCTGCCACTATTAGGGATGATACCGTTGATATAGTATGGGCTGGCGATAGTCGTGCCTATTATTTTGACGGCACGCTTCATCTGCTGACGAAAGATGATTCGCTGGTGGAGCGGCTGTTGAGCCGTGGCGAAATTTCACTAGAGCAATTGGACACGCACCCCAAACGCCATGTCATCACCAAGGCCCTTGGTGGTGCACGTGAGATCAATTTATCAAGTTATTCAAGTCAGGTGCTCACACATGGCTTTTTGTTGCTATGTAGCGATGGTTTATACTCAGAAATAACCCCGCAAGCGCTGTGCGACCGACTTCGAACGGCGGATGATCCGAGTGTGCTCGCACATTCATTAGTGCATGAAGTGGTTGATAATAAAGGCCATGACAATGTGTCAGTTATTGTTATTAAGCTAGGCGACGTATGTGAGAAAGACATCCCCAATGATCAAAGCGGTGGGGTGGTGTCTGAACGATATTTTGACGAGTCAATGAATCGATTTGTTAGTAATAAAAAAGCCTCTTTAAAAACACAGCGTGTGGCGAGTAAACCGTTAGCGCCTCCCAAGCCCCACGACGAACCAGCTGCTAAACCAAATGCGCGACCATTGCTTGTTAGTGTGATTGTTGCGCTATTGGTGCTATCACTAGCATTAATGCTGTGGTTCTTATTTACCGGAGAATTATTATGAGCGAAGAAAAAACCGTACTGTCGATGCCTGTGCTGGAACAATGGCAGCTAATAGACGGCACTGGCCAAGTGGTCCCTATCGTTGAGGATATTGGTGTTGGGCGGAGTACAGACAATACGTTGTGTTTGGATGATGGCCGCATTTCGCGCCGTCACGCCACATTATCCCTAGTCGATGGGCAGTTATATGTTGAAGATTTAGGATCGACCAATGGCTGCCTTGTAAACGAACACCGCATTGAGCAGAAAACAGCTTTGCACAGTGATGATAAATTATCGTTTGATACCCATCACTATACGATACAAGGACCGCGCGAGCTCGTTGCAACAGCGCAACAAACTATGATTAGCGATGCCATTGTCGATGAACCACCGGTTGAAGCCACTGCGCCCAAAGCCGTTGAACCACAGCAAGAGCAACATGCTATTCCAAATAGCTGGGTAGAGGAATCATGTGGTGAAGGCACGCAATTACTATCAATGGATGAACTGTCTCATCAAGATGGTGGTCAGCAGCAGGACAAAGTTCAACCACGATTGTCACCACAGGCGCATCTTATTGTATTGTCTAATGGACTGGCTCAAGAGATGATTGAGCTAACGCTCGAAGGTGATAATGGCCTGTGGGAAATAGGCCGAGATGCAACTTGTCAGGTGGTTATTGACGATCCGAGTATCTCGAGTAAGCACGCTCAAATTATCTATCAACAGGGACGCTGGAATATTGCCAATCTGTTATCAACCAATGGTATTGAACATAATGGACAGCGAAAACTCAGCGCATTTTTAAGCGATGGCGATCATTTGCAGTTGGGTAGTGCGCATTTGGTCTTCTTTGGGCAAGAACAGCAAGTAACTAAAAGCGTGGATAACCCAGCAACTCAGCAATCAAAAAATACGCTATTAATCGTGATTTTGTTGATTGTAATGGCCGTGACGGCGACGTTGTTTTGGCTTTCATAAATTTAAAAAAGGAGAAAACACTATGCGTAATCGTGCTCTAAAATGCGCTACTTGGGCAATCACGCTGGGATTGATTGGTTGTAACTCCACACCCAATAATCAGCAATCAGCAGCATTGCCAACCGATGACCAACGGGTCGCTGCATTGCAAATTGTCGACTGCTTATTACCGGGACAATTAAGACGATTAGGCAATACCTCTTTTTTGACCCCGCGCAGACCCACTAAAACCACCGCGAGTGATTGCAACATTCGTGGTGGGGAATATACCGATTTTGATCGCGCAGATTACAAAACCGCATTAAAAATTTGGCTGCCAGCGGCGAACGAAGGTGATAGTGATGCTCAGGTTAATGTCGGTGAGATATTCGAAAAGGGTATTGGCGGCGAGCCAAACTACCAGGCCGCTATTATCTGGTATCAGCGGGCGGCAGAGCAGGGTAATACACGCGCACAATTTAATATGGGCGCGTTGTATGAACAAGGACTCGGGGTTGAGAAAGATAAACTCACTGCACTCAATTGGTACCGTCAAGCGTGGGGAATGCCCGCAGACAGTGTCATATATCAATCGGTTGCAAATAATCAGCAAGCGGCATTGCGTCAGGAATTGTCAGACAAATTATCGACTCAAAACAATCAACTTCAGCTGCTAAAACAGCAATTAAAGACGATGTCAGCCCAGTTAGTCGAAGCCACCAAAAACGCTGCTGACAATACGACGAGCAAGCAACAAGAGTCCCTTTACAATCAACAGAAGGCACAGTTGACTCAGCTTAGGCAGTGGATAAAGACATTGGAAAGCGAAAAAGTGGTGTCGCAACAAGCCATTTCAAGCCTTCCCAAACTACGAACCGTATCGGCGTCAACGGTGGATGTGACTGAAAAACCATTTAACCAAACAAATCAATCGCTTTGGGCCAATGATGTCGATTTTGGTAAATATTATGCACTGATTATTGGCAATCAGGATTATGAGACCATTACCGATTTAGACACCTCAAAAAATGATGCCCAAGTCATGGCAAAGCTACTCACAGAACGATATGGTTTTGAAACTAAATTATTAATTAACGCCGACCGCATTACGTTAATGGAAACCATTAATGCCTTAAACGACAACTTAACCGATAAAGATAATTTATTAATTTATTATGCCGGTCACGGTTCAAGAGTGATTTCAAACGACAATGAAGTGGGTTACTGGTTGCCAGTTAACGCCGCCGCACCACCAAATGATACGTTTTGGGTAGCCAATCAATTCATTTCCAATCATTTAAATCGGATCCAAGCAAAACGTGTATTAGTGATTGCAGATTCCTGTTATTCGGGGCTGCTGTCTAATTCCCCAAGTTATTTATTTTTGCAAAACGACACCGACAAACAGTGGGACTACATTAAATATAAGCTCGAACGCCGCGCGCGATTACTCATGACATCAGGTGGTGATAAACCCGTGCTCGATAGCGGTGGTGGCCAACATAGTGTGTTTTCTAAGATGTTAATCGATACGCTCAAAGCTAATCAACAAGTGCTCTCTGCACCGGCGTTGTTTAGCAAAATTAAACCGGCGATAGAGCAGCGCGCTAAACAAAACAACTTTTTGCAGGTACCTGAATTTAAAACCATCAGGGAAGCTGGACATGAAGTGGGCGATTTCTTCTTCGTGCCCCTTAATAAATAATCTAATTGGAGACATAGCATGAGATTCAGAGAGATCAGTAGACCAAAAAACATCAAGACGTTGGCAATAATATCGTTAGTCGGTACGTTTTATTGCCAAGGAGCCTTAGCGGATATTCACTGCGATAATATTGAACGCTATGAAAACATTGGAATGCCAACCCCGATTGACAATCCATATGAAGAGGCTGGCTGTATGGCCAGTAGTCTCGCGAGCTTTGTCAAAAACACCGAGCTAAATCAATTGCAGGGACAGCATAATCAAGGAAAGAATGCGCGTGCAAACGCCACGGTCAGTAATAGTCCAAGAATTGCTGCGATCGTGTTGCCATTTGCAATCGATGGTAACTCTGGGGGCACCCAAGGTCACCAGTTATCGCTCTACGTCACAGCCCAAGATTTTGATGGGCGCAGGGGGCAAACGGTAAACGCCACAGGGTTTGATTTCGATGGTCGAACGTTTGTACTCGGTCTTGATTATCAGTGGAGTGATAGTTTATTCCTAGGCGCTAATTTTAGTGTTAATGACATTAATTCTGACTTTGACTTCGTTGGCGTTATGTCTGGCGGCAGTAGTGACATAGAAAGCCGAACTTGGGCGGTGAACGTTGCTAAATATTGGGGGGACAATTGGGCATGGCAAAACCAACTGAGTATCGCTAGCCAAGACATCGATACCACGCGTAACAACTTTGGTGACCAGTTTTCGGCACAAACTAGCGCTGATAATCATGCGATTATGTCTGAAGTTGTGTATACGAAAACGTTTGAAGGCTGGCGTCTAACACCATCAGTGGGTATCACCTATCTTTCTGGCGAGATTGATGGCTACCAAGAAGTTGTTGAGACGGGATTTGGTCCTGCGATTAGTGTCGCGAAACAAGATATCGATGCCTTTAGTGCTAATGTGTCGGTCCAAGCAGACCGCATTATATTGACTGACTTCGGCGTACTCATCCCAACGCTTAGGTTGTCAATGGTTAAAGAGTTTGATGATGAAGATGAGCGAGCAGCCATCACATTACTCAATGACGCATCAACGGCACAGACTGGTGACCGAGTTGATACGTCGACGTTTAACGTTGAATTTGGAGTGAGTGGCCAATTTTCTCATGGTTGGTCAGGATTTATCACTTATCGAGAGTTTGCTGGTCATGACTATTTGAAGATAGAATCGATATCTATTGGTGCTCGACTTGAGTTCTAGCATCAACGCTAAACTCCGGATGCTAAAAAGCGTTATGTCATTGATACTGGTTAGCGCCCTTGGCTGTGCGACAGTACAACAAGATGATAAGCACTTGCCATGGCTGCATAACACACCAAAGAGTTATGAGATAAGGGCTGTGATTGGCAAGCCATTTATTCACCAAACGATTAGCATGAACCTGCCTGGTCAGGGGGCGTTACACGTTTATATCCATGGCGATAACCTCAGTGCATCGTTACACGGTGGCGCCAAACCACTAAATAGTGCACCGTTATTATGGTCGCTAATGCAACATGACATCAACGATAGCGTCCTAATCGCTCGCCCTTGTTACTATTTAACTGACGCCAGTGCGTCTCAGCATTGTGATCAAAGCCATTGGTTGTCACACCGCTTTAGCGAGCAAGTATTAAACTCAATGGCACATGCGATTAAAGGGGTGGCAACCCAATATCCCGATCAACCCATCACCCTCATTGGGTACAGTGGTGGTGGCGCGCTAGCATTGTTGCTTGCGCATCGCATTGATAATGTCCACGGTGTGGTAACGCTAGCCGGTAATGTTGATACAGATGCATGGCAAAAACACCATCAATATAAGCCGCTAACTGGTTCGTTAAACCCAATGACAGATGCAAGACTCACCGGCGTTAACCACTTGCATGTTATTGGTGATAGCGATTCCAACGTGTTAGCTGCTTGGACTCGTCAATTCGCTGAACAGCATCTAGGACGATTATCTATTAAACAACAGTTAAGTCACGAACACGGTTGGACGGCTTACTGGCCTGATATCTTACAATTGATTCAATCGTTAGATACCGCCAAATAAGAGCGATAATACAGGAATTATACAATGTCTAAGGATAAGCAGACGACAGGGTCTGATGATAAACAAACAATTGTCTCAAGTGCTAATGAGTTACCAACGATTGTTACCGCTGCGAAGGATGCTACCCGCATAAGGCCGAAACCTACAACGGCTGGACAACCGCAACTCGCTAACATAGCCGAAGGCTTTGTGCTAAAAGAGCGCTTCGTGTTTGAGCAAAAGTTAGGCCAAGGAGCGATGGGCGCGGTATTTAAAGCCAAAGATCTACGCAAGGAAGAGGCAGGGGATCCTAATCCTTACATTGCGATAAAACTCATTGCTGGAGATTTCAAACAAGATCCCCGTGCATTTGTCGCACTGCAACAAGAGACAGATAAGAGCCAGTCGCTTAGTCATAAAAATATCATCTCTGTGTATGACTTTGATCGTGATGGCGATATCATTTTCATGACTATGCAATGTTTAGAAGGACAATCGCTCGATAGCTATATTGCCAATCCAGATAGGGCGCTCAGTGCTAAAGAGAAGCGAGCCAATGATATGGCATTAATCGTACAAGTCATTGACGGCATGAGTTATGCGCATGAACAGGGGATTGTCCATTCAGATTTAAAACCTGAAAACATCTTTGTGACAGTGAAAAACGAGATTAAAATTCTTGATTTCGGGATCGCAAGAGCGATATCTCAGATAAGGAATGATGGTTATGTCGACGACCGAGAGGATATTATAGGCCTCACTCCCCCATATGCTTCGGTCGAGATGTTTGAAGGCCAAGCGCCGCACACCAGCGATGATGTTTATGCGTTGGGCCTAATTAGCTACGAAGTATTGACCAATGAGCACCCATTTGACAAGAAACGCTCGATTGATGTGCTGCGTGATGGTAACGAAGCGTCTTTGATCAAGTCAATCGCGAGCTATCAATGGAAGGCGATCAATAAAGCGATATCACTACAACGTGATAATCGCTGGGAAAATGGACAGCAGTTTCTCAAAGCATTAACCGGCACTGGCAGATCAACACGATTTCTTATCGCAGGAATTGTATTAGCCTCAATAGGGCTTGCAACATTGTCTTTCTTATATACTAATGTTGACCAAACTGGCCCTGAAGTTGAATTTTCAAACCTCGCTGATGAGAAGAAAACAGCTATTGAAGCGTGGCTTGTCAGTGCCGATACCGCCTTATCGTTTGATGACTACAACGGTGCTATTTTTTATTTTGATAAAATTAACGCACTACATCCTCGTAATAGACGAGCGGCCAAACGACTAGACACGCTTGTTGACACAATCATTAAGCGAAAAGCAGCATTGGAAGAGCTAGGAGTCTATGACAGCACCATTAATGATCTTCTTACGTTTCCATCATTAAAACTCAATCAACGATTGCTTAAAGAACAACGGAAATTAAAAAAAGTGACTAGTAGTGAATAGGCTATTGTGGGGAATTCTTAAGTGCGCTAAGTTTTTGTTGCATTAGGTTGGTTAATTGACCTAGTAAGACCTTTAGCTGTTGATTGAGATCTTTGAGTTCTTCTGCGGCTTGTTCACTGTCATTAGCGATTAATGCGCTAATCTCTTTTTGGAGTTCTTTTAACGCTTCCTGCACTTCAGCTATGCGTTGATCCAACTTTTCTTCGACTGTCAGTGTCTGTTGAGTATTTTCGGATGGGCCTACGCCAGATGAGTCCAATCTAAGTGATGCGCCAAGATCCTTTTTATCGATGGGTGCAGCGAGCTTTTGCTCCTCAGCATAAAGTGACGCACCTTGAGGTGATATAGAAACCATCGTGTCGGGTGATGTGTTTCTATTGGCATACAGTGGGTGGTTACCTTGGTTTGTGGTGTACATTTTCTGAGAAAGTGTAGCTAATTTAACCACCGTTAAAATTTCCATGTTCAAGATCCTATTGTGTCCCTCTATTTCTTATCGGCCATCTTGATTACATCTTAAGCGCTC
>Ga0209292_1007108_pt1 | contig 10761 bp, 16 predicted proteins | sample GOMGulsemesocosm_2_FD_184634 | JGI IMG/M metagenome (GOLD analysis project Ga0209292, IMG submission 184634) | Methane-oxidizing microbial communities from mesocosms in the Gulf of Mexico - GOM9C Gulf of Mexico (SPAdes) (version 2) | ecosystem: Environmental > Aquatic > Marine > Cold seeps...
AGCCGCGGCAGATTGGCGCGACTTTCTATTTTGCGTTTGAGGCATTTTACGATGCGGTGGTGAATGGCCGTAATAAGATCTTCATTTCAGCATCACGGGACCAGGCTGAGATATTCAAGGCCAATATCATTGCCTTGTGTCGTGAACAGTTTGGTATTGAGCTAAGCGGCTCACCACTGACCATGCGTAACAAAGGTAAAACAACAACACTGTATTTCAAATCAACCAATGCCCGTACTGCACAATCGGCTTCTGGCGACTTGTATATTGATGAAGTGTTTTGGATCCCGAAGTTTAAAGAGTTACGCAGTCTTGCCCAGGCAATGGCGACCCATAAAGATTTTCGTATTACCTATTTTAGTACGCCGTCGGTGACTAGTCATGAAGCTTATGATTTGTGGAATGGTCGCTGGTACCGAAAAACCAAGGCCTGTAATGATCCCGAGTTTGCCATCGATGTTAGCCATAAGACTTTAAAGGATGGTTTGCTTTGTGAAGATGGTATTTGGCGTCAAAAGCTAAATGTTTATGATGTGGTGAAACAAGGCTTTGACCGCATTGATATTAGTATTTTGGAGAACGAGTATTCCACTGAAGAGTTTAACAACCTCTTTATGTGCAAGTTCATTGATGATGCCCACAGTGCGTTTAGCCTTAAACAGCTGATGGCCTGTGTTGGTAACAGCAAAAAATGGACTGACTTTGACCCAACTTGGCCACGTCCTTATGCCATGAAGCCGGTTGTTATTGGTTTTGACCCTGCGCGAACACGAGACATTGCCTCGGTCGTGGTCTTGAGTTTACCGCTTGGCCCTGATGATAAATTCAGATTATTGGAATCACTGAATCTCAGTGGTAATGATTTTGAAACCATGGCTAATGAAATTAAAGAACTCACCCTTAAATACCATGTTGTGCATATCGGTGTTGATACAACCGGCATGGGCTTGGGTGTGTTTGAGTTAATACAAAAATTCTTCCCGCTGGCAATGCCAATTCATTACAACCCGCACAACAAAAACAAGATGGTGATTAAGGCGCTTAATGTCATTGGTAAGAAGCGTTTTGAGTTCGATGAGAATTCGGTGATGGTTGCCAGCAGCTTTATTAATATTCGCAAAAAGGTAGTTGGTGACCAGATTAGTTATGCAACTAACCGAACTGCAGCAACAGGCCATGCAGATATTGCCTGGGCAATCATGCACGCCATGATTTACGAACCATTATCTGGTGACAGCTCGAGCACCAGAACGTCAATAGGATTAGATGCCGCATAATGAATTCAACTAAGAGTACGACAACAGCACCGGTGAAAGACAAATCTATCGATACGTTTAGCTTTGGTGATCCTGAGCCGTGTTTAGATAATCACATGACTGAGTATATTGGCCTTTACGCTGATATGGATGGGTTATATTCGCCGCCTGTGAGTTTGTCTGGGCTGGTTAAGTTGCTGCGCGTTAACGCCCAGCATGGCCCTATTTTATATTTTAAACGCAATATGATTTTGAAATGGTTTAAGCCTAATACGGTATTAAGCCAGCGCACCTTTAAGAAGTTTGCCTTTGATTATTGTTGGGCGGCGAATGCGTATTTTCAGGTTATTAAAAATGCTTTTGGTCATGTGATTAAGCTAAGACATTTACCTGCGTTATCGATGCGCTATACCTCCACGCCAGGTGTTTATGCCCAGCGCTTAAGTAATGGCAAAGTGCTGCGGTTTAAAAAAGGCGAAGTTATTCACCTGAAAGAATACGACCCTAACCAGGGTATTTATGGAATCCCCCAATATTATGGCGGTATTCAGTCTGCGCTTTTAAACGAAGATGCCACCCTATTCCGTCGTAAGTATTACAAGAACGGCGCACATATGGGATTTATCTTTTCGATGGCTGACCCTAATTTGTCGACCGATGATGAAGACGAATTGAAAAAAGCGATCAAGGATTCGCGCGGTGTGGGTAACTTTCGCAGTCTGTTTATTAATAACCGCAGTGGTAAGGCTGATGCAGAGAAGGCAATCAAGATTATTCCGGTGGGTGATATTTCTACCAAGGATGAATTTGAGCGCATTAAGAAGATGACGTTAAACGATATGTTGAGTATGCACCGTGCCCAGGAAGCGCTTAGCGGTCAAACATCGGGGGAAAGTCCGGGCTTTGGTGACCTGGATAAAATCACCCGTGCTTATTACAACAATGAAGTGGTTCCGATGCAGCAGGACATGCTGGAAATTAACGAGTATTTACCTGCTGCGCTGCATATCAAGTTTGCAGAACCAGCTTATTCCGACTTAAACCCGAGGAGTGAAGACTGATGGAAGAACTGATTGTTTTTATAAGGCAATGGGGGCAGCTGTGCTTGTTGTCGTTATTGGCCGCGGCTACGCAAATGTATATGTCTGGTACACGAATTACTTTTTTTCATTATTTCATGTCGGTGTTGATGGCAATTTTGTCGGCGTACATTGCGGATAGTTTTTGTCGTTGGCTTGGATTAGATGAAGGGTTGAAGACTGGCATTATTGGTATTGCCGCGTATGTAGCGCCGCATCTTTTAACGGGGGTTAATGCCCTAGCTAAGGCGGTATCAAAAGACCCTAAACACTTTTTAGATATTATTATGAGGAATAAATCATGAGTTGGATAACGTCACTGTTTAGTTTTATTTCGAAACCGATTGCAGATTTGTCTGGTAGCTATCGCGAGCGTAAACGTATTGCGGCAGAAATGGCGGCATCGATTGCGACTGCAGAAGGTAACTTAAAATTGGCTAAGCTGGATGCTGAAGCTAAACGGTTGGCGAACCAGGAAGGTAACGACGCTGATTATGATCTGCAGGTGTTGAAGAACCGGCGCGAATCGATAATGGATGAAATCATTATTACCGTATTTTTAGGATTGTTCATTGCCCATTTTATTCCACAGCTGCAACCGTATATGGCAAATGGTTGGCAAGCCATGGGTTATAAAGGCGCGCCCTGGTACTTTGAATTTGTAATTGTGGGGATCGCGGTTTCAACATTGGGGTTGATGCGATTGTTTAGGGCGTTCTGGGGGAGTAAGAATACTAAAGGGGCTGGTTAGCTCCTTTAATAAACATGTTCAGATGGTTTAACGCTGTTTTATATACAATTTATTTTTTATTAAACGCACATCGTATTTTTTGTATTATAAAAAATAATAAAAACAACATACCAACTGTAATACTTATCATACCAAGTGGCAGGAACATGCTCTCATGAAGATAGCCGTCATTATCAAGAAATTGATAAAAAGTACTTTCGGCTATTAGCGATAATATTCCCAAGCTAAGTAACAACAAAGAAGCTAAAAGAATTTTGTTAGTGAACATATTCATTTAGGCTCCTGCATACCAATCCCTTGCTAAGCGGAAAAGAACGGTTGGCTATAATCGTGAAGCGATGACCAACTGTTACTTTTCCGCTTAAGCAAGTAGACGTGCATTAACTACATGTTATTTACCGTCTTTTCTTTCAGGTTGAAAATCAGACCACCAAGCAATATGATCACAATCTACACAGATTAAGTCTTGAGTATCTTGTCCCATCATCTTCTCTTTTGCAGGTTTCGATGTTGAGCCACAATTTGGGCATACTGCTCCAGCACGTTTCATATTTTTCTCTTTTTTAGTTAAGGTAGTTAGGGCTATACATTAATTTTGTTCTTTTGCTTTTTTAGCTTGTTCAGGCCAATTACGCCCAAAGCCTGCTTTACCGCATTCATCACATATAAAATCACCCGTTGCACTTCCTAGGTGGTACTCTTTTGATAAACTGCTATGCGTGCAATTCGGAATATTTTTGGTTTTTACATCCTGCATTTGTGTTGCTTTCATCTTTACTCCAGTACACCACTTAAGGTGATATTATTAATACGTAACAAATTACATGCAACACTGACACATACGCCACACTAAGAAGCGAGTAATTGTTGGCTATAATGTGAAGCGAAGCGGAACTGAGCCAACTTTTACAAGTCCTGCTTTAGTGGCTTGTTATGTATTTTGATTTTTAAGTTCGAGCACATTTTTTTCTATTTTCCAATTTGTAAGATGTTCTTCATAATTATTAATCTCTGCAACAGCAACCACAGCTTTTATTTGTTCGTTAGCTTCTATTTTTGCAATCGCTTTTGGTGAAGAATGTATAGCAAGGACTACCCCATATGACTCATGTTCTTTGAAACCATCTTGTGATTTTAATTGGATACTTAAACCACTCTTCGAGATACTTTGGTATCGTTTCAATTTGTTCTTTTCTACCTCAGTAAAAATATTATCCAAAAATTTAGAGCTAGTTCCAATATTGTTAACCAACACCGTTAATGAGGCATTTTGTTCTTTCGCTGTTTTCACAGCAAATGCATATGAACCTTTAAGTTCATCACCCGAAATTGATTGATGTGAGAAATATGCGTACCTATCCATAGTAAAACTCCAATTCGAATTGATTGAAATACATAACAGTTTATTATACTAAATTCCGTATAACCTGAATTACAGTTTAATTTCATTATTATAAACTGTACCAAATATACTTTTAATTACAAATAGATAGTGGTAAATAGCGGTTCTAAATCAAATTAAACTGAGACAAAAACAACGATTGTATTTATATTGACCCATATAATTAATAAATTATTACATTTCAATAGGCTGTGTTCATCACACTTATCAAGTAAAGACAATTGTCAGTATAAATCACCTTTATTTCGTAACAAGGCCAAATCCTATTATTCCTGTATATAAAACTAGTTCACTGTTCTTATCGTTAGATTTATCCATAACAAAAAACGTATTGCGGCAGAAATGGCAGCATCGATTGCGACTGCAGAAGGTAACCTTAAATTGGCTAAGCTGGATGCGGAAGCAAAATGCCTGGCTAACCAGGAAGGTAACGATGCTGATTATGATCTGCAGGTGCTGAAGAACCGGCGATAATGGATGAAATCATTATTACCGTGTTTTTAGGATTGTTCATTGCCCACTTTGTGCCACAGCTGCAGCCGTATATGGCTGATGGTTGGCAGGCCATGGGTTATAAAGGCGCGCCCTGGTATTTTGAATTTGTGATTGTGGGAATTGCGGTTTCAACGTTGGGGTTAATGCGGTTGTTTCGGGTGTTTTGGGGAAGTAAGAATACTAAAGGGGCTGGTTAGCTCCTTTAGTAAACATGCTTAAGGTGATTAACGATTAACGCGCTAAGGTATGAGCAACGCAACCACCTAACCTATTACACCGAAAACACGGATCCCAACCTTAAACTTAAAATGCCAAGCGTTGGGAATCACTCTTAAATGCTTTCTTAGCTTTATTTACCGCAACAAGCACAGCCTGAAGGAGATGGTCCAAAAACGACACGGTTAGATTTATTTAAAACCGATGCTTCAGAGATATTTTCAAGTCCAATTGAATTTTTAATATTGCGCTCTGTTCTGTGAGGATACTGTTCGAAATCTTTAATCATTTCGAAAAATTCTCGTTTTTCTGAGTCACTAAGTTTACGAAAACCATTTAAAACAAATTTAACACTATCATTCATTTTAGTTAATTCCTAAAAGTTACCACATGTATCACATGTTGTTGGGTTTAAATTGATGGGCTTAACATTACATGTCAGACATGTACTTTTAAAATGAAACAGACTGTATTTCATAGCAAAACGTTTTTCTTCATCGCTTATTATCTGAGTCATGTCACTTTCATTTTGACGATCATATTCATCACGTATTGGCTGATATAACTCCTTCAGTTTACCACTAGATTTTTTTAGCTTACTAAACTCAGTTATTAGCCTAGTATTACTACGGACAGCGCCAATTGCATACGAGTACTTCTCATCCCATTTATAAACGAGTGAAAATAGTGAGAGTACTGCTTGCGCTATTGTGAGCAAACCGCACAAAGGCAATAGAATTTGTTTTAATACTTCACTATCAGTATTGAATGCTGCGACAAAGCCCCCTAAAAGAACCGGAGATAACAAACCTAAGAATGTTATTCTTTTTAGCCAAGTTCCATAGTGACTTACTCTTTTTTCAAAGATTTTTACTGTTCCAAAACTATAAAACTCACAGTCAAAACATTCTTTTTTCATATCCACTAGGTTCAATATTCCTCCTATAAACCTAACGCCGCGTTAAGTAGTGAACAACGCGACCTAACCTAAACTATTGCACCGTAAACACAAAAATCAACTTGAACTGAAAATGCCAAGCGTTGAGAATCTGTCTTAAACACTATGTTATGACGTTCGGATGGGCAAGGAATTAGTCCAAGTATGAGCAAAACATTTGTTTATCATTCGCACCCACTCACCAAGACGAACCATTTCATCTTTTGGTCTAGTAGGCACATTAGGAGCACAACCCCAAAAATCACCACCTGGTTCATTTTTGCCTTTTAAAACAACTAAAGCTGTAATAGGTGGCCAACCAGCAGAATAAACCAAGTTTGCCAACTCACCCAATGGTCGATCCCAGTTACCATGAGCGTCTAGCCATTCACCAGTAACATTATGATACTCATGTGATAAATCAGTATAAGTTTGTGCATTACCTTTTCTAGCCCACTCAATCAAAATTGAGTAAACCACTTCCAACGATACTTTCATACATGTCCATCTCTATTTAGTTGAGCGCCGTATAACGTGAATTCCTGTTTAATTTCACTATCTTAAACAGTACCAAATATACTACTAGTTACAAATGGGTAGTGCTAAATAGCGGTTCTAATCAGGTAAAACTGAGACAAAAACAAGAATCGTATTTATATTGACCTATATAAACACATAACTCGTGTATATCAACCAGGTCACCTTCTACTAAAGGTTTAGCTAGATGATTTGTCATTCAGTGACAAAACCTGTCACAACTTTGACATTAGCGATCTCTAAATGATCGTTGAGATCCTTTCAGTATAAGACTTGCGGGATATCAGCATGTCCATCGTTGTGTCAAAAACGTGAAAAAATTGCGAAAACGCGGTAGGCGAAGAGGAGTGAATTTATCGAGGACTCACGCGCACAATTAAATGTTTTCCTCAGCTATCTGCGATGTCTATGTATTATAACTAACACGTCATACAACTGTATAAAAAAACAGCCAAACATCGTATAATTTACAGGTCAGTATTTGAATTAAGTGGATGTTTATGCGAGTAGTTTGCCCTGAGTGCGGTGTTAAAAGCCGTATACAAAAAACGAATAGAATTTCAAATAGCTATACAGATTTATATTGCAGTTGTAATAACGCGGAGTGTGGTCACTCTTTTGTGATGAATCTTAGCTTTAGTCATACGTTAAGCCCTTCAGCTAAAACAACTTCGCAGATGGCTATTAGTCTGATGAAAGGTTTGGCGCCCGAACAGCGCCAAGAATTACAGCAGCAGCTTTCTATGCTGTGAATAGCGAGTTATCTATATCAAATCAGTCAGCATTAGTTTTACCTACTGTGAGTATAAACCAGCGATTTATAATGTAGCTTTATATGTGTTGAAACATGCCCATAATAAAAGAGATGATGATAAAAAAATAGTTAACAAATAACCAGCAAATTGGGTGATGATTAGTTTTAAAGAGTAATACTTATGCTCTATTCCTTTAGTGTTCGAAATATAAAAATCAATTTGATCATGGACTAAGTTTCGATTCAGTATTTGTGAATAACCCTTACTGCTGTTCTCATATATTTTTTGTTTTTCATCATCACAATCATCTTTTTCAATTAAATGTTTAAACGAAAGCCTTAATTCATTAATTTCCATTGCTTGAAGCCTAAATTTATCCGCTTTCAATGAAAAGTCACTTTTATGAATAACAATTGAAATCACCATTGCAAAAATTGATGTCGCAGTTATTGAGAACCCTAAAAATTTATCATATTCAATAATAAAAGAGTTGCCTGAGTACAATTGTAACAATAATGAAATTACAATTAAACTGAACGCAAGAACGGTAAGAGACCATAAAGATAAATTGTTATGAGTTTCCAATCTTCTAGTTGCGTGAAAGCAACTTTCTTTTGTTATACCAGCTCTTCTATATAGATTTGCTAACTGCGACTTCATGTAATCCCACTTATTGTAAGTTAGTACGGAAATATAATGATTGAATATGCTATAACACACCCAATATAAATTTAATCCTTGTTATAGTATCTTAAATAAAACAATTAAAACAATAGCTAAGGTATAGTAAATCCCCCCTATTCACCTACACGTCATCGTTATATGAATGCTTCATCTTTATAACTTGTCTTTAAATACTTAATAATAACCTTTTCAGTACCATTAATTCCTTTCAACAATCCATATTTTTCTAATAATAAATGGCACTTTTTGTAGTCATCACTTTCCTCATGTGAACAGGCTAGCGCTAATAAAAGCAAAGATTGACCACTTATAAATGAACCAACAATACCAAAATATCGATGCTTATCTTCATACTCATACTCATCAACAAGTTTCAATAATTGATATGAAATCATAAAGTAATAGCCATATTGGAGTTTATAACTAACCTCTTCTTCTGGTGATATAACTTTACTACTTATTTTAATCTCGAGTAAATTTTCAACTAATATCGAAAGTTGAGTCTTTTTAGCTACCCCACCATCATATTCAACAGTACTTAATTTTTCATCTATATTGCGATAGTGCTCTAACAATGAGAATAAGGTGTTTTCAAAACGTTGTATTTTTTGCGTTTTTGCCAAATCAATTTGGATTTCATGAGCAGTAATTAATTCATCTTTAACTGCTTTCAATTCTTCCTTTTGTGTTTTCACTGAAATAATCAACCAGCATAGTGCACTAAAGGCAACTATTGGATTTAATATGCCTCCAATTAGATCACCGAAAGCACCCCAATCGCCTGAATTTAAAGATAATGACGCATCATTCATGAAGTAGAACCAAGACACATAACTGCCTATAATCGCAAACAAAATGCATGCAAGTATTCCAATAGTTATTAATGCAGCTTTATCCCAATCTTTATTCACACCTTTCCCCTCAATAATAACTGAAACAATTTTTTATTTTGTTAATACAAGCGTCATCTATACCGAACAACCCGAACAGATAAACACCTACCTCCTTTCACTATCAGCCCATCTAGCATGCTTCTAGGTATAAGTTTATGGGAGTAAATAGTCGAGCCAGCTTAATCAATAATATAGTAAATCCTCATTCACTAGCGTATAAAATTGTTATATTTCATAGTGATTTAACTTGCTGTTCAATTGATTTTATATAATCTTCTAATTCAGTAATTTTACTGAAAAATATCTTTTCATAGTTTGCTCTATCATCAATAATGCTTTGCTCAACATCTTCCCAACGCATAGATTCCAGAATGTTATCTTCATAAGTTAAAGCTCTTTTAGTTCTAGCCTCATGCAATCGAGTATCCAATACTCTAAGCTCAGATGTCATGCCTAGCTTAATTTCTTGAAGGACTTTACGAGCTTCCTTAAATTCATCAACTAGTTTTGATTTTGGGCCTTGCCCTATTTCCGGAGGCCACAATTTAACATCTCTCTCAGTCATTATTGCTACACCTCCCAAAACACCAATATAAGCAACTAATACAAGTGAAATTATTGTTAATGCCCAAATTGGTAATCGCTTAACTACGATAGCTTCTGCAGCCATATTCCGAACTCCTTAAAACATAACTTATTATACAGCCGTCTTTAAAAATACTTTCTTTAAACAGCTGTTAAAATTCAAAATGAGACCCTAAACTATTTTGAACATAAAATCACTAACTAATTTCATTTGATTTCAATGTATTAGGTTAAAAAACAACAAACATTAAATAGATATAAAATATTATAAGTGAGTTAATATTTTCATATCTATAATGACTTTATTAATAATGACTCTTCTAGACTTGCGCCAACAATAATTTGATGGCGCTTATCCTGCCTGTTCATAAAGTACATTCCCAATAGTCGCAGTTTCTGGTATCGCTAGCTTTCATCTTTGTCTTGCATCTCAGATATCAACATCAATAAAAACAGCACAACATCGGTATTATCATTCAATGTATCCTGTGCAGCCGCGATAACAACGAAATCTTTAGCACGTTCCTGTAACGCTTTCATAACGGACCCCCATTAAAACCACTGTATAAGATTACAGTAGTTTTAATGGGTAGTAAATAGACGCATTTCACACCATGTAGTCATATATACAATGAGTTAACCCCAATCCCACGACTCCCAGTCTTCCCAACCAGGTATGTAATCGGATGTATCTTTAATTTCAGTTTCAGGACTATCCCAGCCGTCCCAAACCTCAGGTTCTTCGGGTTTTACATCGACCAGTTCGGGCGGGTGATATTGATTCTCAGCGTAATAGCCCTGCCTCAATTTCACAATATGGTCCTTATCAACTCGAACCTGGGCACCCTGCTCCATAACATTGACCAGGTGATCATCTAAATGAATGCCGCGCCTTTTCAAAAGCGCTTTAATTCCAGTATTTAACCTGCCGCTCTGGGAGGGCGTACAGTTATTGACAGAACTCCGAGAAGACCCTTCGGGCCAGTTCAAAACCTCAGCACCTTCGGTGCTACTGGTGCTTGCTTCACTATCGAGCAATGCCTGTGACTTGGGTTGTATCGTCCACTTACGTATGCGCGTGTTAACGGCTTCATCGCCGACAACGTGAAAGCCTTGGATCTTAGAAACAAACTCACCATATTCATTGCCCATTTCTTTGTGTCATAATCAT
>Ga0209292_1007110_pt1 | contig 10755 bp, 8 predicted proteins | sample GOMGulsemesocosm_2_FD_184634 | JGI IMG/M metagenome (GOLD analysis project Ga0209292, IMG submission 184634) | Methane-oxidizing microbial communities from mesocosms in the Gulf of Mexico - GOM9C Gulf of Mexico (SPAdes) (version 2) | ecosystem: Environmental > Aquatic > Marine > Cold seeps...
ACATATCATACAGCTGCAACAAAGATCGCATCAGCAAAGCTATGTAGTTTTATTTTTGAGCTAAATAATACCCCAATCATAAAAGTATAAAAAAATATCACCGCATATATGTGTAAAGTAGCAAGACATTTACTTTTGATGAGCTTATTAACCCTTGATAACCCTGTTAAAAATATGGATAAAATAATTTGGATTAATACAAACCAAACATTTACTGGCAAATTAGTAGGATCAACATAACCAACGATTAGGTATCCTGAAGAATTTATAAGTGAGAATAACGCAAAAAAATATTAAATTTGCTCATAAATTCTGACATTCCTATCTTACAATTAAAACATATTAATTTTAATACTTAACATATTTTTCAATGCATTAATGATAAACCATACTTGTAATAATCTAAGTCAAAAACATTGTTCTAAAGACATCATTAAACTGATAAAAAAACCTATTCAAACTTCACTTCTCACCCCAAAAAGACGCTGTTGGATCTGCTGAGGTTCCCTTGCGCACAGATTCTACATGTGAAAGTACCGGATATGGACAGGAGTAAATTTTCTAAGGGTTATAACGTGAGTTTATTAGTGGGTATTTTTAGGGATATAACGTAAGAAAAGTTAGCTTAAGCTTTTGATTGTGCTAGAAACAACAAAGCCCCAGCGTTAGCTGAGGCTTTGTCATATAATGTATGGTGCCCGAGGACGGACTTGAACCGTCACTCCTTTCGGAAGAGGATTTTGAATCCACCGCGTCTACCGATTTCACCACTCGGGCATAGGTCAGTATTATACATAGCAAACGATGCCAAGCAAGCCGTTTCTAATGATCGTAAAATCAACTGCTCAAAATTAAAGCAAAGTGCAACTTAAACTTGATACTAAGGTATAACAGAGACTCAAAACCTTAAATATCAGTGCTGTTACTCTTACCGTATATCAGTTAATGTCCACCAGCACTGACTATTTAGTACGACTAAGACTCACGTTTTTTGCTACGTAGGTCACTTTGGAGATAACCCTGAAGACATGGCAGGATTCATATAGTACATCTAATATTTATTTTGTAAGATGCTAATTTTTGGAGCATAATCCCGTATAAGTCATTCTATCACGAGAAGGATAAATGCTAATAACGATAAAATTCAACAGGCACTGCCAGGGTCAGTTGCTCACCGGGTATATCCGTTGGTATAGGAGGTAAAGGCTCGGCACGATATACCAATGCAACGACTTCTTTATCCAACTCATCATAACCACTAGCGCGATATAGCGCTACATTCAATACCTTACCATCACGACTTATGGTGAATTTAACCCAAGGAGCCCCTTGCTGTCCGAGTATTTTTGCTCTTCGAGGATAACGTTTACGACGCTCTAAGTGAGCTTGTACCTTATTCTGCCAGGTTAACCTAGCTTCAGATTCAAACTCACTCAGCGCTCCAACTACTGGAGCAGATGCTACTTCAGCTTCTTGTGTCTGAAGGGCTAACGGAGCCATACTCTCTGCTACATATTCTTCCCCGGAAGCATCTCCAGAACTATCATCCTGCTGCTCTATCGGTAAAACATTATCCTCTATTGGCGTAGGTTTCTTTTCTTGAACCCTTTCTTGCTCTTGAACCTTTTCTTTCTCTTGAGGATTTTCTTTCGGTGCTTTCAACATTAATTCTGAGTGAATATCAATCAAGGGAGTAATACTACTATCGAGATCCGTTTCAACCTCAATCTGCTCATGACGCTGCCGCGGAGATGGAGACGATTCCTGTTGTTCAGGCCCAATGGGTAAAGATACAGGAATAGTCTGAGGAGCCGCGACCATACTGACTTCTAATACTACAGGAGCTGCAGCTGAAGGAATAACCAGCTGAGAATTTGGCTGCCACCAGAAAAACAAGACTACAGCCCCATGCAAAAGAAAGGCAATAGCAACAGCAATAAGCCATAAGCATCGCTGCCGCCAGCTACTGCTAACTTGTACACCAACTATCATGATTTATTTTCCAAACCTACAAGAGCAATCTTATTATAACCAGCTTGGGCTAATAAATTCATCACAGCCATCAGTTCACCATATTCGACCTTACTATCCGCGCGTAATAAAATCGGTTTGTTACTATCAATAGTTCTAATTTTAAGCTCCAAGCCCAACCTTGATCGTTCAATCACATCGGACTTACCTAAGGTTAGCGTGAGGTCTTTTTGCAGAGTTAAGTAAACAGGGTCATCAATAACCACTTGCTGTGTTTTCGCTGCAGAAGGTAAATTTACAGGAATACTAACCGTTGCTAACGGCGCCGCCACCATAAAGATAATAAGTAGCACCAACATCACATCGATAAATGGGGTGACGTTAATCTCAAACTGTTCAGGCAGGTCATCACTGCTGCTGTTTTGCAGATTAAACGCCATCATTTCATCCCCTGAACTAGAGAAATTGTTTTCGCCTGAGTCTCTGTTATTAAATCAGGTAACTCTCGAGAATCCGGATGATGGAGGTCAAGATCACGGCTAATAAGTACCATTAATGCAGTTATAATATCTGCGATTAATGAGCGGTAACAACCTATAGCACGGGAGAAGTAGTTATAGATCACCACAGCCGGAATTGCAGCAAGCAGACCTGCAGCAGTAGCCAATAGAGCCTCTGCAATTCCCGGTGCCACGACGGCCAAATTAGTAGTCTGTGTCTGAGCAATACCAATAAAGCTATTCATAATTCCCCAAACAGTACCAAATAAACCAACGAAAGGACCAACAGAGCCAATACTAGCTAGAATACCAGTACCCTGATTCATATTCGCTATTAATGAAGCCTGTCCCCTCTCCAAACGAGCAAGGATACGTTCTTTTAAAGCTTCATCCAAGGTAGGTCTCCCAGATGATAGCTGTAACTCATTGCTGCTTGCTTGTACCAATAAAAAAGCATCCCCTTGCTTTTCTTCCAGCCCTGCACAGGCCTGAGCATAGTTTTCGGCATTAACTAGGCGTCTCAACAAACGCCTGGTACGATGACGAGCCAAATTTAACTGAATTATTTTAAACAAGCATATAGCCCAAGTCAGGACAGACGCTGATAATAGGGCTATAAGTACACTTTTAACCACCCGGTCGGCCGCTTGATACATACCCCAAGGCGATAGGTCATGCCCACTAAAAGTTGTACTTTGCATTTCTGTTGACGCTACCGATAACTGTTCTATTTCATTTTTTATTATAGATTCAGTATTAGTATCTATCACTGAATCCATAATTAGTGCTTTAGGAACTTTAGTTGAAGTCGGTGTCCCTAATACTTGTACTTTAGTTATATTTTCAGCTAAAACTGGCTGTAGAAAAAAAATAAAACTACACAAAAATAGCAATCGTACAATCAGTGATGTCATTAATGGCTCCTTTAATATTGTTATATAAGCATGATTGATTTCTATAAAACCAATAGCCTCTATTATTAATAACGAATGAGATTCGTTTTAACTCATGCTTTTTTTTAAATTAAAAAATACAAAGTTTGAGAGTAAATCCGCAAATAAAATTATCTATCATAATTAAACGCTTTCACTTTAAATGAGACTCATTATCACTTAAACTTGAATTTAATTGATGATAAATATCATTTGTAGCTAACCAGCTTAAATATCTGTTAAATGAGGTTACCGCTTTGATCAGCAATAATGCCACCGACGTGAGATTTAACGAATTCTATAAGGAACATCACAAATGGCTAATACACTGGATTCGCCGACGTACCTATAGATCAGATAATGCTTGGGACTTAGCACACGATACCTTTATACGTCTGCTAGATCGCCAAATCGTTCCTACAAGTATTCATAATCCACGTGGCTGGTTAGCAACAACAGCTGGAAATTTAGTAATAGACCAAGCTAGACGTGAGAAACTAGAGACTAATTATCTAGCATTTTTGGCTACGCTACCGGAAGCTGAACATCCATCACCTGAGGAACAATTACAGTTGCTTGATCTTATGGAAAATATTTTACGGCTGCTTAACGGGCTCAGGTCAATCGAGAAAACTGCATTTTTAATGGTGCGTTTAGATGGTCTTAGTTATCGTGAAGTCGCCGAACAATTACAGGTTAGCCTATCATCAGTAGAAAAATACATGGCTAAAGCTATGTTGAAATGTTATACCGCCACATACTCTAACTAGTGATCAACTAACAGAAACTGTTTATATTATTATGAAAACTGATATTAAAAATAATCATTCACCTTTAGCTGATTCAGTAGTCCGCCAGGCCATCATCTGGCGTATCCGGTTAGACACTTCTAAAGACGTGGCAGACTTATCTGCCTGTGAATACTGGCGTAGCACTGATCCTACACATGAATTAGCTTGGCAGCGCCTAGAGCATATCGAGTCAACTTTCCATAGCGTAGCAAATAGAGCACCGAAACAACTTCATTCTACGTTGTTAAAAATCGATAACGACTGTAAAAATATTAATCGCCGTAAAGCATTAAAGATTATGGCTGGATCCGCTCTAAGTATTTCAGCTATTAGTGGGCTTACCTATCAGCAAGGGATACTAGATAAGATACGTGCTGATTATTATACTGCCAACGGTGAACGCAGCAGCTATACTTTGCAAGATAATAGCTTGGTCTGGCTCAATTCCGACAGTGCCATAAAATTAAACTTCAACAGCAAAAAACGATTACTGCACCTGACCCGTGGTGAAATGAACCTAAATGCAGCAGCCGATCCGCGACCGTTTCAAGTTGCAGTCCCTCAGGGCTTGCTAACAGCAAAAAATAGCCAATTTCTAGTACGTAATGCCAGTGATCATACACTGCTACAAGTAGTTAATGGTCGAGTCACAATGCAGCCAAAACAATCAGAGACGTTCACTGAGGCTCTAGCTGGACAAGTATATAAGATCACTTATAGCGGTATAACCTTGTTAAATGAGCATATTTTTGACTACAGTAGTTGGATTGATGATATTTTTTCTGTACGAGATATGCCATTAAAAGCCCTATTAGCAGAACTATCACGCTATCGCTCCGGTTATTTACGTTGCGATTCTAGCCTCAATAATTTTCTAATTTCCGGTGTGTTTCAGCTACGTGATACCGATCTTATTCTGCAAACCCTAGCACGTTCAGTACAAGCAAAAGTCCGCTACCTCACTCCTTGGTGGGCAGAAATTACCCCAATATCTGTCGTTTAACAAAAAACCAGATGGAAATAATTCTTATTAGCATTACGGGTTTCCTTTTTTCATACGTTTATTAGATATAAACATTCAGAAAAGGAAACTGGTTGCATGCAGTTCCACACCGAAAAATATCTTTTGTCAGCTTTACTGGCATCGCTTCTAGTTACCCTACCAGCGATGAGTCAGACACCGCCGCAACAGAATGATGCGCTATTTATAAAGTTTAAACTCCCAGCCAGTAGTCTCGGCGATGCATTAAACCTCTACTCTCGTCAAGCAGGTATAACCCTGTCTTATGAGAACAGCCTCGTACAAGGAATCTCAGTACCCGCATTATCGGGAAGCTATAGCACTGAAAATGCACTATCCACTTTACTACGTGGTACTAATCTACAAGCGACGACCAAGGGTAACGGCGGTTGGTTAATTCAAACAAGCGACCGAAATCTAATGGTACTAGATACAATTAAAGTACAAAGTCGCAGTAATACAAAAGACCAGGTTTATCGTGAATCGTCATCTGTCAATATTATTAATCAAGAAGATATTGAACGCTTCCGTGGTACAAGTGTTGGAGACATTTTCCAAGGAACACCTGGAGTTATAGTTAGTGAAAACCGTAACTCAGGTGGGTTAGATATTAATATTAGAGGTATGCAGGGTCAAGGACGAGTTCCTATAGTCATCGATGGTAGTCGTCAAGAAACCACTGTTTACCGAGGCTATTCAGGTGTATCAAGCCGTAGTTATATTGATCCGGATCTGGTTGGCTCAATGCGTATAGATAAAGGTCCCGTAATGACAGCTGAAGGCACTGGTGCCATTGGTGGTCTGGTCAGTGCGAGTACTTTACGCGCCGAGGATATTGTAAGTCCAGGTGAGCTGTCAGGTGTTCGTTTACGTGCAAGTGCTATTGGGAATAGCTCTGACTCGCCTGCCGCTGGAACTTACGCTGGCTATTATGTATCGCGTAAAGTTTATCGATCTAACTGCCGTTTTGCATCCGACTGTACCAAAAAATATAAAATGCCAGAACAATTTGCCCCTGAGCATGGAATGGACCGTCCAAGCTTGCTCGACTTTGGTAGCTTTGCTGGCAGTATCGCCCTAGCTCAACGCTTCGATTGGGGGGATCTTGTAGCCGCATATGCTAATCGTAAGCAAGGAAATTATTATGCAGGTAAACATGGTCCAATAGCAGAAATTAGTATAAGTGAACCAAATAAATTAGCTTGGTTTACAGAAACATCTGTATCACTAAAAGGTGCTTCACCATTTCGTGCTGGAGAGCTTATCCCCAACACCAATTTAACCAGTGAATCATTATTACTTAAAAGTAGTTTATATATGTCTCATGATCAAAACCTAGATCTTAGTTATATCAATTACGGCAGTCGCTATGGTGAGATGATGCCATCACAAATCAGGGGATTCGGACAAGCACGGCAATGGCTCGACAGTGAAGTTAAAAATAAGACCTATACAGCCCGTTATCACTGGCAACCTGGGCAGTATGACTGGGCAGATCTACGCATTAATCTATGGCATACAGATTCCATCACTCAACTAAATACACCAGGCATTGGATCTGTTGATATCTCCAATAATACTCAACGAACCGATGACTATCAACGCTATGGCATAGATATAAGTAACCAAATGTTATTTTATCCATTAGGTGAATTACAACTGGATTATGGTTTAGCTGGTCAATGGGAAAACATGGATACCGACACACCAAAAGGCAATGGCTTTTATGCAGGTTCGCGCAGTGGACGACGTGATGAATTCAGTGCTTTCACAGCAATTCACTGGCAACCGGTCTCCCAATGGACACTAGACGCTGGAATCCGATATACAAGCTTCCATTCTAAGGACAACAACGCATTACCACTCGAAACCAAGGATCCAGCCTGTAAATCTGACGGTAACAACGGATGCTTGCCTGTATATTACAAAAATCACGGCGCAGGTATGGCTCCCGTGATTGCTTTAACTTGGGAACCAATTAAAGGTTTGCAATTGTATGTACGTCGTGCAGAGTCCTTGCGTATGCCCAGCTTGTTTGAAAGCACATCGGGCTGGTCTGTTAGCCCTGCTCTAGATATTCCTCTGAAACCAGAACATGCGATCAATCACGAAGTAGGGATTAACTATTTACAGGATAGTTTATTCAAAAACCAAGATAAATTACGCCTAAAGATTGCTTATTTCCAAAATCACGTCAGTGACTACCTAACTCGTACTCAGCCTAACGCTTGGGAAGTAAAGAAGGCAGGCTTCGATTTCTTCCGTTTACGTAATATCGACAGCCTGGATATTAATGGCTGGGAACTTAATCTAAATTATGACGCCGGTCTCTGGTTTACCGGGTTGAACGGCACCTATTACAACCATATCAAAGTTTGTAATATAGGAAGTGATGTACGCTATTACTGCAATAACTGGGGACTAGCTCAAAGCTATATGAACAACATGATACCGCCAAACTGGAATGCAAGCGCGACTCTGGGAGTACGCCTGCTTCAACAACGTTTAGAAATTGGAGCTAGAGGTACCTTCATGGGCAAACGTAATCCTGTCCCGCGCTATAACGCCCCCACAGGCTTCAATAAACCTGTGATCTGGCATAACTACCAACTATTTGATATGTATGTGAAATATAAATTTAACGAGTCTATTTCGGTAGATTTTAACATAGATAATATAACCGATCGTTACTACCTCGATGCACTTAGCCTAGGTCTAGTGCCAGCTCCAGGGCGAACAGCTCGACTCAATATGACATTAAAATTTTAATGTCGCAGACAATAATGGAAAATTTTATATGAAACGAATACTCACTATTGGGATAACATTAGGACTAGCCATCCTACTTAATGCATGTGGAGAAAGCACTGATAAGTCAACCCCAAAGCCAAAGGCTGTGATAGAGACTTCTGCCAATAGCACATTTTCACTAAAAGCGGGACAAGTCATTATTAAGTTAGATGCAGGCAAGAGCACCAGTACTCAAGATACAAACTTAAGCTACAAATGGGAACTAATTGCTCGCCCTGAACTAAGTAAGGCGCACCTCAACAGCATTGACACTGTTAATGCTGAATTTAATGCAGATTTACCGGGTAATTATGTTGTCAGTCTAATTGTGAATGACGGTATCAACAGTAAAGCTTCACGTATGAGTTTCACCGCCACAACTCCAGTTCCGGTAGCAATAACTCAACCCGTTTACAGTGTAAATTTAGGCGCAGACAGCATAGGTTTAGATGCGAGACACAGTAGCCTCCCAACGGGTGAAGTCGGGCAGTTAGAATACAAATGGGTCTTAAAAGAAAAACCAGCAAAGAGTATGGGTTATTTAGCTAACCAAGATCAAAGCCAAACGACCCTATACCTAGATGTTGTAGGTGATTACAAATTACAACTTGTTGTATCTTATAACAGTATCAAAAGCAAACCAACTGACGTTGTTGTAACCGTATCTGCCGGTAATGCACCACCTGTAGCTAAAGCTCAAGATATAACCATTGCATTAGGCCAGAAGGTAGTTCTCGATGGCAGTTCAAGTGTTGATCCTGAGGGTCAGCAACTACAATATCGCTGGACATGGGGCTCTACCCCAGTAAAACCCAAAGGTGTTCCAATTCCAGAACTACAAGGAAAAACAACATCAAAACTACGTTTTACTCCAAAAGCAGCCGCAATCTATAAGCTAAAGTTTTTTGTTTATGATGGGACTTGGAAAAGTAAGGAAAAAGATGTAATCGTAACAGTTACAAAAGCAAGTAATTCAACAAATATGCCACCGATCGGGAAAATTATAGCTACTGGTTATTTTCCATCTCACAGTATTGGTGAACAAGAAGTCGGTCGTCGTGCCGACTTCAAATTTGTTGGCTATGACACCGAAGGTGATCCGCTACAAATTACAGATGCAAAGCTAATTGGAAAACCAGCAGGCAGTGCCGCAAAGCTCGTTGATAATAAATATAGTCTTTTGGGTAAAAAAATCAAGGTTCTAGATTTACCTGGTAATTATCGTGTACAAATGGTCATATCTGATGGCCAGAATAAGATAACTAAAGAAGCAACGATCATAGCTAAGATAGGTAACATAAATAATCAACCTTACACTGGAGTAGTTAGAGTTCAATCAAAATCTGTACTTGTCGGTGATAAGCTGATATTTGACGCATCGAGTAGCGATAAAGACCTTGACCGCATGTTATTTCATTGGGAACTATCAGATAAACCGGACGGTAGCCAAGCTATCATTGAGGCTGTTATTGAACCAGAAAGTAATGAATTACGTCGAGCTCAAGTTATAACGGATATTCCTGGTTCATATACGGCTCGTTTAATTGTTGAAGACGACCGTGGTCTATTTGCAAAAAACTATGCAGAGGACGACGGTATCGCGAAAGTGACCAATAGTGCACCTGAAATTAGCTTCGTGAATTGGACTTTAGGTTGGAGACACCTAAGAAGAAATGAACACTTTTATCAAATATTACCCTGCATGGCATTAACGCATGATGCTACCATTATTGATGCTGATGGTGATAGAGTAAGGGTCCATAATGAACTAATCAGTAAACCGGAAAACGGTGACTTCGGCCCTCCAAGTAATGGGGATTGTCCAAATACTGGTTATGATTATGTATTTACTAAACCAGGAACTTATATTTACCGTTATAATGCTAGCGATGGTATCGCGGATGCACCAAGTTATGACTTTACAATAAAGGTCGACGACTTTAAAGATGCTAAAGGTGTACTTCTACGTGGCATCGACTCTGAAAATAAAACGTACCTGCATGCATTACCTTACGAGATTATTCCTCCGTTTGCCGATCATTTCCATCAAAAATCACGCCCATTTATGCATGAAGGATATAGTGAGTATTCGTTAGAAGCTATCGATGCAGATTACACTATCGAAAACGTTCAAGTACGACACATTAATGGCGATCTGGCTAGCTTAACGCCTAGATTTGAAGGTCTCAGCGAAGGCCAAATAATCAAAAAAGGTAGCACGATAAACTTCAGTACGGTACTTCCAGCAGTACCCTGTATTCGTAACAACGATTATGCCGAAGGCTTCCATTTATCTTTCCGTATCAAAGAGCTGCCTGAAATTACCTTTACAAGAGAAGTCTGGCGAGCAGCACTAAAAGGCAAAAGTTATTGGAGACAATGCACTGAAGGTGAGCTGAATTAACGATTACGAAAAATATAACATTCACGGATTCATATAGATCATAACTTAACTAGGCCGTTATCTATTTTTATAGTGCCTATCAATTAAATCTATTCCCATAAAACTATATTATGAGTGGTATTCATCCCACTCATAATATTCAGTCTGTCCACCTGTTTAAATACATTAACAATCTATTATTTCATACCTTTTATAACCGATAAGATATTATTTAATTCAGACTATTTAGTACGACTAAGACTCACTTTTTTTGCTACACTGTTTCCACTTTCGAGATAACCCTGAAGACATGGCTGGATTCATAATGGCGAAAAAAAACAAACTCAGAAAACCAAAACACGCACCT
>Ga0209292_1007113_pt1 | contig 10753 bp, 9 predicted proteins | sample GOMGulsemesocosm_2_FD_184634 | JGI IMG/M metagenome (GOLD analysis project Ga0209292, IMG submission 184634) | Methane-oxidizing microbial communities from mesocosms in the Gulf of Mexico - GOM9C Gulf of Mexico (SPAdes) (version 2) | ecosystem: Environmental > Aquatic > Marine > Cold seeps...
CTTTATGACCTTTGAGTAACACCGATTTAGGCCAAATATCACTTTTACTGCCACCAGCAACATTACGTAAATGCATCAATGAGAACCAATGTTTTATAAAGTAAGAGAACTGACTGTATTGTTTTTCTGATCGGCACCTATAAATTAAACTAAATGAATCAATAAATGATTTATCGGTTTTATTTGGATATTTTTCGTCATGCTTTATATAAGGTGAAACCTCAGTAATGACAGTAGGTGTAGGGATACTTTGTAACATAGGAATGATCCCCTTGTTATCAAAGTAGGTTATTGAAATGTAGTTTGCCATTATAAAACCCCACCTGAACGATGAGATTCTATACGTTGATCTATCCAATTAACTATTTCAGTTTCTAGCCAAGCGACCGCCCTATCACCTAATTTAATCGGTGCGGGAAATGTACCTTCAGCTACTTTTTTATAAATTGTACTACGGCTTAATGTCGTAAGAGTTTTTACTTCGTTTAATTTGATTAATGTTGTCATGAACTATTCCTATTAAATAATTTTCATGACACATCATGCTTACCCTATGTGGGGAAAAATGACGCTTTCCCCACATTTCCCCAGTGGATGTTATGAAACCTCTGAAGTTTTATTAAGATCTCTTTGGATCTCCTTTATTTTTTTCCGCGTAAAGTCATAAGAGATTTTTATTTTGTTACCTTCTTGATCACCCTTTTCATTCACATATACAATGACAGCTTTATGCTTTTTTGTTTCATGAGTCGAATCATCAAATTCAATCACATCAAACTGTCCATATAATAATTGTGTTCTAAGCTCTGTGATATCATTTGAGCCAGAAGTGATGCCGGTCTCCAGAGCTTCTAAAGTCGTATTTTGATACTTCCGAAAGAAACGCCACCAAAGCTCAATTGTGATTTTTGGGTTAGAAGATACATATTCAACTAACGCTTTATCAAATTGAGACCTTTCAGGATGAACTAATTTTTTATTCATTACTGTAGTGTCGTCGAATATTTTTTCTATAAATGCTTCACAAGCTAGAATTTTATCGACTACTTTGTCTTTTAACTGCTGCCAGTTTTGTGAGGTTTCTGCTAATTTTTCACTTTGAATTGTCATCAAGCAACTCTCTAGCTCTGCTTGAATACCATAACAAATCGTGTAATAAGGGCTCTCATCATTTGGATCTACTTTAAGTTTTTCTTTTAAAAGTTTTAACACTTCTCTTTTTAATTCAACTTCAAGTACAGACATATTATTCCTTATTTATGATGAAAACTTATTACGATAATTATTTTGATACGAAAATGTAGAGCTCAAAAATACACCAACATTATCAAGCATGTAAACAACTAATTCACTCGAACAAAATGAGCCCTCATTTCTAGTGAAAACGCCCCCTAATCTTTCGTTTTTAAAACCATCAAATAAATTCGACAATATGTATTTGATGTTATTTGTGATAGTAATTAACATTAAGTTTCTTGCTTTATTTATGAGTTCACTGTTTAAATAAAAACGAGATAGCAAACACTCTCGTCTTCAATAAACTGAGCAAATTTAAGGATGAATAATGAGTACAATGAACGCGCAGTTATTAGCCCTTTATCAAGCTAATTGGAATGAACTTGTAAAGGTTTGCAATGATATTCCTGAACAAAATGTCGCTCATCCTTTACTTATTAAGGTGGATAAACATTATGAGGATGCTAAATATAAAGTAATGGTTGTTGGCCAAGAAACTGATGGTTGGATTGGTAACTTTTCTAAAAAACCTAAAGAAATACAATTTATCATGAATGATTATTACGCCTATTTATATAATCAGCCTGAGATCATGTGTCCCCTGCATTACAAAAAGTACACGCCATTAGAGCGCTTAAAAAAGAAAAATAGACGACCATTTTGGAATAAAGCAAATTTTGCTTATTTCAAAACACACTTAGGTAAAACATTAGGTGAAGATAATGTCGCATTTGTTTGGAATAATCTCTCAAAACTTGGGAAAACGACCCGAGGAAAAGCGACTAATTCAATTGAACAAATAGAAGATGCTGTTTTTAAGGGACTGCATTTACAAGAATTAGCGATTTTAAAACCTGATATCATTATATTTACATCAGGAAATGGGAGAGACCACCTTATCAAACGCAGATATAATGTGAATTTTTCAAAATTACCTAACTTCAAACAAGCTGATATTTCAAAAGTTGAATTTGAAACACCTCATAAACAGATTGTTTCATTTAGGACTTATCACCCAAATGCAAGAGTGCATGTTAAAACACGAAAGACTCGCAATAGAGCGATTATTGATAATATATGCAATGAGTAGGATGGAAATTATTTTGATAATTACAGACTTGTATTTAACATCAAGTCTGTATATTAAAAGCGTGAAAACAACACTGAAATGAAACTATTTAGACTTCTATAATATTAAACAGAACCCAGCCGTATAAGCTAACTCTAAAAACATTTTTATCTCATTGATTATAAAGAAATTAACAGCTTAGCTATTGTGTCATTTAAGTATAGCAACTGATGTGTCAACCTTTGTATCATTTCTTAAAAACATCACCAATAAATAAAAGTAATTTTTCAAACTAATCTTGAGGACAAAAATCAGGCATTTGACTTTTATTAAAAGTTAAAAGCTTTTCCTTACTAAAAAATTTTTCAATGATAAAGTACGGGTTTTGATTTTCATTATTTTCATTCAAAAAGTCGTTATCCTCTTTAAAATTTAAAGTATGATTATTCCACTCTTGAGTATTAGCATCAGTATAATAATTCACATCAAATTCTTTTAATCCAGCAAGCTGAACAAATGCATTATGTTGTTCTATATAATTAGGACGATAAAACTCCTGAGCTATCTCTATTTGTGTTTTAGGATCATCTGGATTAGGATCACTTTCACGTCGTTTCACCTCACCTGAATCCGCTGGTGTATTTTTACACCAATCAAACGCAGCTGACACCTCCATCACTACACCCAATCGAGAGTTGTATGCAGCTTGATCATTAATTGATTGCTTAGTTATCCAATCATCTAAATCACCTAATGCATATATACTATAATCACTTATTAAATAACCATCAGTATCAGTAGTAATAGCCCCTGTCGCTTTATGCTTATGATAATATCCAGGTTGGATCATAATTCTATCAAAAATAGTGTAATCATTCTCATGTTGCCACTTTAGTAAATCCGATATTTTGTGTGCTCTAGTCATATTATCAGGCGAAAGGCTAATATCTGCTTCTTTCTTAAAAAAAACTTCATCCTTATATCTAGGATAGTAAGCAAGCGGTTTATTATCATAACCTTTTCTCCCATCACTATCCTTAAGGCTTTTCATTGCCCTTTTAACTTTTATAAAATAATCAAAGCTTGGTGATCCATCCTCAATATAGCCGTAGTACATTTCATCATTTAATGATATTCCTGTTACCTCATCAAAGTAATCTCCAAGTTCCTGCTTATAATACTGGAAAAACTTTACAATTTGATCTTCTGATGGGAAGTATCTTTTATCTCCTTCTAATTCCACCACTCTCGGTGTACCAATATAAATATTGTATTCTTTACCTGTCTCTTTCTCTAGCTGTTCTATTATTTCAATTTGCTTTTTAACGCGAGAAAAGTAGTTTTTTGTATATAAGTCATTATCTTTATATGAGTTACTTTCTTTATATGACCTACACTCTTCTTCTGAGTCGAAGTCGAAGTCGCCAATATCACTTGCTCTATAATCCAGTTTATGGATTTCTTTTGCATTATGGTATATATGAAACGTTGTGATTTCTGCGAGATTATTGAGCTCATCTTTAGTATAGAGCCCCTTACCCTCTATAGAGTCTGAAGGACAGTTTGAACTAGCATACATTGGAATTTGAAATTGCCTTTCAACTGAAGTGTTACTATTATTAGAGCTACCTGGGTCATCAGTACGCTTAATCGTTTCCTGAGCAGTGACTGAACCTGCGCTGTTCGTACAAACTAAGGTTTTAGTTATGTCATTCCACGAACCTATAACCATAGCAGAACCTGTAGTTCCAACCAGTTCTCCATCAAGTTTACATTCTTTACTTCGCTCAGTATTCCACGATAACGTGGCAGTTTCCTGATTTTTCAAGTCAGTTTTATCAAATTTAAATTCAGAAATATTCGGTGGAAAAACGACTGTCGCTCTTGCTGTTATACGATCAGTACAGCCATGACTATTACAAGAATGCACAACATAATCATATGTATTTTCTTTTCTATCTTTGACCTCGAAAGAATGAGTTTGTGCATTAGATGTCGAGTGAATAATTTCCCATTCAAGAGTAAGACTTTTTTCCCAAAGTATATAATATTCAACATTATTGGCGGCCCCCCACTCTATAGTGTAATCACCAGTAGCTGATTCAATATTTTTTACATTCAACGGGATTGGTGAAGGCTTCACCCCTATACGAGCTGTTGCTGTATTCAAGGTTTGACTAGATGCCCCCCATTTATTAATACATGTTACTGTTTGAGTTCTCTCCTGTAGTAAGGTGTATGCCTTAGAGCCTGATGTTTCGACCTTAATATTATCTAATACACATTCATCAGCATTAAGTGAATTCCACTCAAATGTAGCTTCGCCACCGTAATTAATAGAAGCCGTTTTCCAATTAGCCCATACTTTAGGTTTCTGACTATTTAAATCAACAGTTACTTTAGCTGTAAGTAAATCTGAACAGTCATTTTTGATACAAGTATGTATAACATAATAATACAAACCATTAGTACGATTGGAAATAAGTAATTGATTTTTATCAACCTCAATATTGCTTTGCAATAGTTTCCAACCACTATCAGAGCGCCTTTCCCATAATTTATAGTATTCAGCTTCTTCTACTGTTCCCCATGTAACATTATAGTTACCAGTATCAGAATCGAATACTTGAACATTAAGAGGTATTGGGGGAGGGGCTGCACTGTATGCATAATTTGAAAATATAGATATTGAAACAAGCAATTTCATCACTAACAACAATCTAGAGCTATTCACTGTATTAAACTTCCTTTTCATAAAAAGGTACAATTATCAATGTTTTAAAATAAAACACCACATTTATTTTTAAGAAGTTAATATCATTCATGAAAAGCAGGAGAATAAACAAGTGAAACTTGATGTTAATAACTATTAACGTCAAGTCTGAGTTTGTACACGTTACTTATTTATAAGTATATATTCATTTTAGACTATTGTAGTAAGTTAAGATCGACTTGATTTAACTTAGCTAAAAACCTCTTTTGAATCTCTGCTTCCTCAATTAAGATTTTTTCTGCAAAGGAGTTTAAATACTCGTGATCTGAATACATCCTAACAATCTCTTTAGAAGGTAAAGATTTAAACTTTTGTCTGCGTTTAACATGGCTAGGGTTAATCCATCCAAGCCATCCACCACCGAGGTGAAACTCTTTATTAATTTCTTTTAATAATAGACGGAGGCATTCAAGCTCAGGTGCATTACTTAAGTTTTTTCCATCCTTCTCTGCTAGATACCCAAAATGTATTCCATCTCCATCCTCTCCCCATACAGCTTTAATTAAAAAGCCATTAAATGTTGCTATTTCTTGCTTCGGAAATTTACAATCTAACAAGTCTTTAAACTTCAGATTAGTTTCTTTGATCATAGATTGTAATTCTGAAGAACAAAGTTCAATAGTGTCTATTAACTCTGAATTTTTAATAATTAACTCTCGTATTTCATTACTCATAGTCTTTAGCTCTGTTGAATTGGTTAAATACTTTATTAAAGATATATATTGTGCAATAGATTCTCTGACAACTGGAATAGTTACGGATTCCTTCATACATGAATTTAACCACTCTATTATATCTGCTTGATAAGAAATGACTTTATAACTTTCTTCACGTAATAACCCGCCTGTACTATATTCTCTCGGCTTATCCCCAAACAAGTTTAAATAAATTAAGTGAGCTTTAGGATTGTAGTTATAATATCTAAGCAATTGATTCTTTTGGTCTAATGCATATATTTTATTTTCAATTATTATCTGTTCATTCTTTTCATCTGTAATCAAAATATCAAGACGTCCACCTTCTATTCGATTAACATCTATGCAGCCAGTATCTTTTTCTACCTCTACAGTTGCAGACTTTGAATTAAAATTTGAGACTCCTAATTGATTTATAAATAAAGAGAGATAAAGGTCCCCTTGTCCATGCGAACCTTTAGGATTAAGGAGTTCGGCAATAAAGTTAGAGTGCAATCTCACTTCAGATGATTCAACTCCCAATATTTTAAATATATTAAAATTTGAACCAGTTATAGCAGCTATTTTTTTGTGTTGATTACAGGTGTACTCAACTCTTTCTAACCACTGCTGTACTGCAGGTATATCCATTCTTAAATTTTTCCTTTTTATATATCGAGTTTAAATAATGACTTTTTCATAATGAGAATTTACGTAACTAAAAAATATAGCTAAGCTGAAGATTTTCAAGGCACTTAAAATTCCTAACTATAACCTTCCACTTTTATCAATAAGTGACTCTTTATTTCTGTTTAATAAAAAACTCTAATAACATTTTTATAAAGAAGTAACTTATATTTATTGTATCAAATGCTTATGCTCATCAATAAAATTAAAACACTAAGTGCTTTATGATATGGATAAAGGGGATCAGAATTACGTTGAAGGGGAATTAAATAATTATATTCTAAACAAATAAAAAATAGATGTTTAAGGCTGGTTATAAATAAAATGAGTCAACCAAGAAATCATTAGGCTCAACGTTAATATACATTAACGTCAAGTCTCTTATTTTATTAATTTGAATAATGTGTCTAAGAAGAATTAAATCTCAAGCGATCACTTTTACTACATTATGTAGACATTAATACAGACTGATAAGAGCTTTGAGTTCAACCTGTTTTATGTAGTCTGTAATCAATCAAAACTTACAATTTAGTTCCTCTCCAGATGAGAACTGTTGCTTTACATAATTGTAAGTGTATCTTTAATATAATCACCGTATTCAAAATAAGTTAAATCCAACTGTTATGCGTAAGGAAACCAAATTACCATATGAGTATTTCATCAAAAGAGGCTGCTCTATTCGAAGAGTGGAAAGGTAATAGAGAAGATTTTGTTTATGATGGTGTTGTGTCTAAACATGATTACTTACAATCAAAAATTAAGCTTTGCTTCGTATTAAAAGAAGTTAAAACTCTCTAGAAGTTAAAAATAGAAGCTCTCGTAGAGATAACGAACCTATGGAATACCGATTTTCTGTAATGAGTGAAATTAGAGTGATTAACGCACAAATTATCGTTTATACGCAAGCGCAGCTAGATTTAAGGTCAGTTGAACAAGAGCTTGAATTTCTCAATGTAAACACTGAAAGCTAACGCTCTAAACGAGAAAAATATAATATTAAAATGCAAAAAAAAATATTAGATAAATACAAAGCGCTTGCTAAATAATTATATGCTTGATTAATAGAGTTATGATAGAAAAAATCATTGCTCTATTAACCAAACTAACTAATCGAATTGGTGTGTTTAAAAAATATAAGACACCAATTACATAAACATAAATTGATTTACAGGGGCAATTTTAGATATTTTTTTATAAGCCTACCAACAAGAAGAGTTTTGTATTCTCACTATACCACTAATATTATTGTTATTTTGATAGTCCACGTCATGTTCACCCTGAAAAACACCATTTGTACAAGCTAAAATACCATAACGTGCGTCTTTAATTGTATTATTTTTGATAGTTGCACTTACTTTATCTACAGGTAAAATTGCAATCCCGTTAGTAGAATGACGAATACAATTATTTTCAATGATTAAATTACTTCCATAATGAATTTTTACACCATTTGCAGCTACCCCAATAGGTCTAAATGTATCATTATCACAAGCCGTAAATTTTTTATGATTAAAATGATTGTCTTTCACAACCATATTTGGACCGTCCATTCTTACTCCATTGGTGAGGTAATCATTACATTCATTGTTAATAAAAGTGACATTACTGTTATCATGGCCCGTTTGATAAAAACAAGTTCCACCTAGATATCCGTAATTTGGGTGACCTTCGGTAGCATAATCATTTTTCAGTTGAAATGTATTGCCGCTTATATCTATATTATGTGAATTAGTTAAAGCCATAATACCAGCTCGACGAATTGCTTTGAACCAAACATTTTTCACTACACTACTTTTTACTTCCGTTAGAGTGATGCCATTACCGGCCCAGTGGTCATAACGCTTTGTTTTATCATTCCAATGATGGCGAAGGTTTTTAAGCCCTGCTCTTGTGATATCTGATGTCAGGATTCTAAAACTATTTACACCCCAAACTTTTAAAAGGTCAGAACCTGAATTTTTTATAATTGTTCTGTGAATATAAACAGATTCAGTATTTAAACCGTAACCAAGAGAACCTGTATTCACCAAAGCCTCATAAGGGTCTGTGGTTGTTAAAATTCCTTCTTCCCCATTTATAGTAATGTTTTCTAATTTCAGATGGTTTATACCTTTAAAATTCAATCCCTTAGTCTTAATTATGGAACCATCTCTGGACTGTCCATGAAGAGTTAATTTTTCAATATATTCCATATTATCGTTTCTATTAGTGGTACCGTAGTCAATATTATAATTACCATTCGGAAAATAAATATCTACATCACCAAATTTGGAATCTTTTATAATCTCAATAAATTTTTCAGTATCAGTACAACCACTGCATATAGGTGTTGTATTAAAGTTAATCTCTTCAGCTGAAGCGCCTAAAGTATGGAATAGAGCTATCAAGCAGCCAGTTACTAATTTATTCAATTTTATTTTCCTTTTGAATGTTAATGCATTGAATTTAATATGAAATATTAATATATATATATTCTTCTACTTCGTCAAATTGACATCCTTCTAGTCAAAAGAAATTGTTAAGTGAAATCGGCATATTTAAAAATCATAGAATCCATGAAGACGGAAAATATACAACATACCGTGAAAACATAAAAAATTGAGCCGTGTTAGAAGAATATTGAAATATATAAATGGTGTCTCTTTGAAATGTTTTTCATGTGAAAAAATATTCCGACCTAAAAAAACAACCGAGAAAAATATGGGGGAAGTCTCCTTTAGGAAGCTCCTGACATGGTTTAGATCTGGGGTTAATACTCATTAACATCAAATTAGAATATCTATTGAATTAAGTCTTCTCAATATGCTCAGACCACCAATTCATTAACTTTGTACGGTGTTCTAAATACTCAGCTCTGTTGTAAGCCTTTCGTACTGCATTTTTATCTACATGAGCTAATGCTGACTCTATTACATCAGAGTCAAAGCCTTGTTCATTTAATGTTGTACTCGCTAAGGCTCTGAAACCATGAGCTACGAGTCTATTTTGATAGCCGATTCGCCTTAATGCCTTATTTACTGTTTCTGTATTTATATGTTTTCTTGGGTTTATATGTGAAGGGAATACATATTCTGAATAAGGTTGTTTAAATTGTTCCATTATTTTTATGATAGAGATCACATATGGCGATAAAGGAATTATATGCTCCCGATTCATTTTCATTCTATCTGCAGGTATAACCCACAATCCTTTATCTAAATCAAGCTCCTCCCAACAAGCCTTAGCGGCTTCGTTTGAGCGAGTGATAGTATGTAACTGAAATTCCATTAATGCTCTTGTAATCACTTTTAAGTTAGCACTGTTAAGTACACTCATAAATTCAGGTAACTCATCTGGCTTAATTGTTGCCATATGCTGCACTTTTGGTTTTTCAAAGGCTGACTTTATGCAGTTAAAGGATTGGCATGGATCAAAACCTGTGTTTACTGCAAATGTCATCACTTCATTTAATCGTTGTGCTAAGCGTCTAACCGTTTCTAAATTCCCAGATGCTGAAACTTTTTTTAAAGCATCAATTGCAATAGGAGCTGTTAACTTAGAAATTGGATAACTTCCTAATTTTGGTAAAACATGGAGCTCAAGGGATCGCCAAATATCTTTTGCGTAATCAGACTTGATTTCTGTCTTTTTAATTTCAAACCAATTTATCACAACACAGTTTAAAGTATTTTGATAAAGCTCTTTTTCTAAAGCTGCGTTTTCATCTCTGTGAGTTTTAGGATCTATATCTTGTGCTAGTAATGTTCTAGCTTCAGCCCTTTTATCTCTAGCCTGTTTAAGTGATATTTCTGGATAAGTCCCAAGCCCGATATTCGTACGTACTTTTGTAAAAGGTTTTGAGTATTTTAATACCCAATTTTTAGACCCTGAGGGTTTGATTCTCAGTTGTAAGCCATCACCGTCTGCGAGGGTATATTCTTTCTCTTGAGCCTTGGCCTGCTTGACTTCAGTATTTGTTAAAGGTCTTATCTTTTTAGCCATGATGTACCACCAGAAAAGTAAAAAATCTAAAAAGTAACTTCCCACTGATGTACCAATTGAGTTTATTTATAGTCCAGTGGTACATTGAATGGTACATAAATGATGAGCTGGTGTAAAATCGTACAAGACGTTAAAAGACTAAAATAGATTAAATCTATTGATTTTGTTGAGATAAATACATTTAAAAGGATTTTATAGGATGATACTGGAATAGGAAGTGGCGGTGAGAGTGGGAGTCGAACCCACGATACGTTGCCGTATACACGCTTTCCAGGCGTGCTCCTTCGGCCACTCGGACATCTCACCGCAATATTACTTTTTGCTTAACAGGTT
>Ga0209292_1007116_pt1 | contig 10751 bp, 10 predicted proteins | sample GOMGulsemesocosm_2_FD_184634 | JGI IMG/M metagenome (GOLD analysis project Ga0209292, IMG submission 184634) | Methane-oxidizing microbial communities from mesocosms in the Gulf of Mexico - GOM9C Gulf of Mexico (SPAdes) (version 2) | ecosystem: Environmental > Aquatic > Marine > Cold seeps...
AACCAATTACTGAACAGTTAGCTCACGCTTGTCATCTAATCAAAAGTAACCAAGCGTTGTTAGTGGTTATCGGGCAAACTGCCTTGGTCAATCTTATATTTGGTGCGGCGTTAGCGACAGGGGCCGCTTTGGTCGCGGGGAAGTTTCACTTGCCTAGCACCGCTTACGGATTCCTACAAATGATGGGAGCGCTTACTGCTGTTGTAGTATTAGGGTCAACAGCAGTACTGGCTAAACGTATATTACTTAAAACCATAGGAGCACTGTCCTTTTGTAGTATATGCATAGGCGGTGTGGTGTATGCATTAAGCGAGAGTTACAGTATTTTTGTGCTAGGTTTTATGCTCATCTTAGGTTTTGATGCTATGTTCAATGTCTATATTAGAACCACGAGACAAGCTATTATTCCCGCGGCTGACTATGGCAAGGCCACGGGGATGATCGTCTTTTTTAACAACTTGACTAAGCCTGTGGCAGGGTTGTTAATCGCCGCTCTAAATAGTTACCTTAGCGCTCAGTGGGTGGTGTTATCGCTAGTGATATTGAGCAGTGTTACAGGTCTTTTTCTATTCAACACTCAATACTTTTTGTCACGGTCTAATATTGAAAAAAAAGTTATATAAGTACCGAACAATCATTACATACTGATATTTTAGACCATCCGTTAATATCATTAATGCTAATTTTTGAACCGACATCATCTGTGATTAACGGCGTATCGACACCTAATCATCTAGACCCTAAACAATGAAAACGCGAGCAGTATCCACCTGAAAGGTTTTTATCAATAGCTAGGGGCAGCGTATTAATTAGGCTTCTATTTAGCTGTTTGATGATTTAATACTTTGAATAACAAAATCGATAAAGTGATTAACCAATGCGGAATCTTTTCTACGCTGAGTATAAAGCGCATAAAATGCTGCCCCTTTAATCTCATAATCATCGAGCATTGCAACAATTGAACCAGCCTTTAATTCTTTAGCGACTAAATAGCGAGGTAAAACAGCGTAGCCTACACCTTGCTTTAACGCTTCGTAGATGATTTGTTTGTTATTAAAGTGCAACTCACCCGATAAATGCTGATGAATCACTTGGTCTTTATAAATAAACTCAATGCTATCGTATTGGTTGTCATTGGAATTAAGCGTAATCAAATCTAACTGGTTCAAATCCACAGGTCTGTTCACTTCTGCTTTTGTTGCCAGATAATCTTTGCTTGCACACAATACAAACTCATCTTCAGCAATATACCTCGCTAGATACGGCTCATCTTTTAAGTGTGTACTTCTAAAGGCGATATGAATATTCTCTTTAAATATATCGACAGTTTCATTGCTAAAGTCCGCTGAAAACTTCACCTGCGGATAACGTTGACGATAAGTTATAACGAGTGGCGCCAGTACCACCTCCCCCCACAAAGCTGGCGCTGTGATACGCAACTCGCCAGCTATCGTGTTTTTAAGCATGGCTAAGTTATCGAGTAATTGTGAATGCATTTCTATAATATCTAACGCTGATTGGTAATAAAGCTCGCCTGCATCCGTCACACTTAAAGACCGGGTTGATCGATTCAGCAACACACAGTTCAATGATTCTTCCAAATACTGAACATCCTTAGACGCTTTTGCTGCAGCCACATTAAGAGCGCGGGCCGCTTCAGAAAATGTGCCTTTTTGCACAATGGCAATGTATAACTTCATCAAATATATTTGATTTAATTTACTCTGCATTTTAAACGCTCTGCTTTTATTTGACGGTGAATTCAACCACTATTATATCCCACCAGGAGATTCACAACTGCATTTCCCCCTATTTTGTTAACACAATAAAAGCATTAATCTCTAAATATACAAAATACAGGAGATTAAGTATGACAAGTTTCACTACCAGACAACCTTTTAGTTTCAGCAAAAGCGGCAAAGAAATGAAAAATCGTGCGGTACTTGCCCCGCTAACCCACAACATGAGCTTCGATAATGGCAATCTTAGCGAGCAAGAGATCGCATGGTTAAACAGTTGCTGCGAGGGCGGATTTGGTATGATCATTACAGCCGCAACCTCAGTCTCGATGAGTGCCAGAAGCTGGCAGGGACAACCCGCACTTATCACCGATGCGCAGCAACAAAGTTTCGCTAAGATAGCCCAAAATGCAACGCGTAATAATGTACTCGCAATAGTACAACTTCACCACGGCGGCATGCGAGCGGAGTCAAAATTTAGCACCCAAAAGGCCGTCTCCCCCTCTCATTATCGAGCTGATGATCATTACCCTGAAGGCATCAGGGCCATCACAACACTTGAGATTCAAACGGCAATAAACGATTTTGTAAATGCAGCTGTTCGCGCTTACAACGCCGGTATGCACGGCATTGAAATCCACGCGGCCTTTAATTTCTTATTGAGTAATTTTAGCAACGCAGAACTTAACCAGCGCTCTGATCAATGGGGTGGCAGCTTTGAAAATAGAAACAGAATCATCTTTCAAATAGTAGAACGCATTAGGCGAGCAGTATCACGCGATTTTATTATTGGTGTTAGATTATCGCCTGAAAACTACGCACATTATTCAGGTATTGATATTGATGAACAAATACAGTTAAGCAATGCTCTAAACCAGCTAGATATAGATTATATTCACATGTCCTTACACAACGCCTTTAAACAACCTAATCACTTACCCAAAAGCACTCACTCTTTATTAGAGTGGATAAAAACAGTGCTGAACCCAGAGGTCACACTCATGATAGCGGGAAATATTGCAAACTTAAACGACGCCGATAAAGGCATTGCTCAAGGCGCTGATCTAGTGGCTGTTGGAAAAGCCGCCGTGGGGAACCCCGACTGGGTAAACAAAATTAACGCAGGAAAAAGCCTAACAGAGCAACCCTTTAGCACCGAGCATTTAAGCAGCATAGGCTTCACAGATTCTGCCATTCACTACATGTCGGGGATTAATGGCTTAGTGGCTAAAAGGCAGCAATTAGCATCTTGAAGCTCTGTTTACTGAAACTAAACCCAACATTGATAAAAGGTTGGGTTTAGTTTCAGCTCTCTTCTCAATATATAATGCAGTTACGCAGTGCTAAATATTGATTCTCTAATTTATTTAAAAACCAATGGAATAAATTCAAGGTTTTACTCGTTGTTATTAAAAGGCAAAAATTTGCAATCGGTTACTGACTAAAAAATTCTGTACTCATACGCAGCATTTTAGGTTGGTTTGCCGATTGCGTTACTCGTGACAACGGAGAAACCTATGAGCAAAAAAGAACAACAAGAAACGCCCCAGAACCTAGCAGAATTTTTTGAAAAAGACCCACAACAAGCTGACCGTGAGTTTTTTGGTCGCACTACACACCCTGATCGCCGAGGTTTCTTAAAAGGTGCCGGACTTGCTACTATGGGCGCATTGTTAGGCGGTGCTATTCCCTTTCATCGTGATATGCCAGGTGGCTTAGTCCCCGTTGCATTTGCAGGAGAGGAGTCAATTACCGGCAAACAGGGTTTAACACTTTTGAATGATCGCCCAGTGAATGCTGAAACACCCCCGCATTTATTAGACGACGCTATTACCCCGACCCCTAGACACTTCATTCGTAACAACGGTCTACCCCCAACTCAAGTTGATGTCGCTAATTGGACGCTCACTATCGATGGCTTAGTTGATAAGCCAATGACTTTGACTATCGCTGACTTAAAAGAGAAGTTCGAAGTACATACCATGGCGGCAGTGATTGAGTGTGGCGGAAACGGACGTGCCGCTTTTGATCCACCTGCTAAAGGCAACCAGTGGAGCCTTGGTGCTGTCGCTTGCTCTAACTGGACAGGTGTAAAACTAAAAGATGTTTTAAACGCCGCTGGTGTTAAGGCAAACGCTATTTACACCGCCCACGAAGGCGCTGATGATCATCTATCAAGAAAGCCTGGGAAGTTACCTATCTCTCGTGGCATGCCGATAGAAAAGGCAATGACCGACAATATATTGATTGCCTTTGAACAAAACGGTCAAGCTATCCACCCACACAATGGAGCCCCCCTGCGCCTAGTCGTACCGGGCTGGCCTGGTTCTTTATCGCACAAATGGCTAACGCGTATTTACTTGCGCGATGTTGTTCACGATGGTCCAAAGATGACCGGCAAAGCTTATCGTGTGCCTAACCGCCCTGTCGCTCCAGGAGAGAAAGTGGCGACTGAAGATTTCGTAATTATCGAGAGAATGCCGGTTAAATCACTGATCACTCACCCACAAACAGGTAGCACAAGTGATGGTAAGGTTGAACTAAGAGGCCACGCTTGGTCAGGCGACAGAGAGATCACTAAAGTTGAGATTTCTATCGACTTTGGCAGCACATGGCAGCTTGCAGACCTTGAACCAGCAGTTAACCCAGGAGCTTGGTCTAATTGGAAACACAACATAGAGCTTCCACAAAACGGTTATTACGAAGTCTGGGCCAAAGCCACTGATGATGCAGGCCAATCACAACCGCACGGTATACCTTGGAACCCTAAAGGCTACCTTAATAACAGCATGCACCGCATTAGCGTTAACAAGGTGTAGTCAGCTAAAAATCAGCAGTAAACCACGAGTGTTTACTGCGCTCTTTTAAGCTACGTCAATAAATTCATTGTAAATAAACTTAAGAGGGTTAAAAAAGCGAGCAATAATAAGACAAGAGAGAACTTACAATATAACGAAGTTAGTATGCTCCGCTTTTTGCAATACAGTTTTCCCACCCGGGTAACACTGATGTAAATGAGCATTCTAAAGGAATTAAGCATGACTTAATTCATTTTTATAGAACCCATTTTTAGCGACCTATAATTGAGCCCAATAGCTAACCACAGCATCAATAAGGCAGCCCAATTATTAGTTAATTAGCACTAACTCATATTCATTAAAGTACTTATTAGTAAATTTAAAAAAACGTATTAATGACTAATCTAGTACTATTAATCTGGAAATAAGACCATGTTCAAAAACTTTGTGAAACTATTAACCGTGACAGTTTTCAGTGGACTAATGGCTTCAGCTATTCAAGCTGAAAAGGCCGTGTTGTCTACCAACAATGCAGTATTTGCCACAACAACGAAAAAGGCACAGGTGCTAAAGTCGGTCCAAATCTGTGGGGCATTATCAATAGTGACGTCGCTGGCGGTGCTGACTATAAGGGTCGCTATTCTCCTGCCTTACAAGGTTTAGGCGGTGCTTGGAGCGTCGAAAATATTAATCAGTTCGTACAGAACCCACAAAATTTTGCGCCGGGTACTTATATGGGTTTTGCCGGTTTAAGCAACTCTCAGGACAGGGCGAATCTAATCGCCTTCTTAAACAGCCAAAGCGATGCACCCATTGATTACCAGCTTGAAGAATCTAGCAGCTCAGCACAGGCTGCTACACCAGCCGGCCCAGCTAATATCGGTAAACTTTTTCGCGCCCCCGGCGCTGAGAAAACCTTCATATACTGCAGTGTTTGCCACTCAGAACGTATCGTTACACAGCAGGGGTTAACAAAATACGACTGGGAAGAACTATTGGAATGGATGATCGATGATCAAGGCATGGATGCAATTCCAGAACCGGATTACACGACTGTGATTGATTATTTAACGACTCATTACGGTATTGATCGACCTAACTTCCCAGGCAAAAAGTAACGTTTAATCATTAACATTCAATGATAGATAAACAGCGAGTTCAAACAAAAAATAACTCGCTGGTTTTATGAGCAAGGTAAAGCGTCTTGATAGCTCTGCTGCATCGCTATTTGATATTTCTTTATCCCCGCCACACTGTGACTTAGCTTCTCGATATAATTAGCAATGGCATCAAATCGCGCTTGATCCATACCGGTTGCTATCACTTGATAAGCTTGGCCCGCTATAACCCACTGATATTGTTGAGTTCCCTCTCGGTTCTTTTCAAGACTTCGTAATTGCAGACTATCTTGCACTCGCAATGTCAATTTACAGCCGTTTGTACCGCGATAGTGGAGTAACTGCTCCTGGTTAGCATCACTTCTTTGTGCCACTAAATAGAGACTAGATTGTGAGAGGTCAGGTAAGATAAATTTTTGGCCCGCTGAAAATTGCACCGTTTTCAAAACACCTCTTTCCAATACTTGATAATCACTGTGGGAAAAGCCCTGATGTACCGCTAATAGAGATGGTGATTGCTGTGTATTTTCAACATTGAAATAATAGAGCGAGACAGCCAAGACAACACCAATCACACTAACGGGTGCCAGCAAAGAAAAGAAGTTCAAGCGTTTCTTTAGCTTAACATGCGGTGCTGAACGCTTAGCGAGAGATTGTTTATAACTGGCTTGCATGCTGTTTTTTAACTGGTCAAGCTCTACAAACATTTGCTGCAGCTGCTGCTCATCTTCCTGTTGTAGGCGTTGCAACACCTTAGCTTTTTCATCAGCTGACAGCTCATCATCGATAAGCGCATTGAGTAAATTAATATCTGTTTCTGAAATCTTCATTGTAACTAGCTATCACAGGTTAATCTTATCGTTTTGAATATGAGCCAACATCGCTGCACGGGCTCGGTTTAGTCGACTCATGACCGTACCTACGGGTATCTCAGTCATTTGTGAGACTTCTCGGTATTTATAACCCAGAATATCAACGAGATAGATTATCTCACGCTGCTGCTCATTAAGGCTACTAAAAGCCTGATTAACTAGATATTCGTCAATCAAAGCGCAGTTATTTAACTGATACTTAGTTTGAAGCTGATGTTGAGTTGATAAATATTCAGCACGCAAGTGCTGTTTACGTAAGTAATCTATATACAAATGTTTGAGCATCTTAAATGCATAAGGTTTTAGCTCTTTAGGGTTGAGCGGTACAACCTTAGACTCCAGCACTTTAGCGAGTACCTCTTGCGATAAATCCTCTGCTAAATGGTAGTCACTACAGACACTATAAGCATATGCTTTGAGATCGTTTGCTAGTACTTTTGAAAATATAAATCGGCGTAACAAAATGAAACCTGTCAATGTAAAATTTGCACGTTAGTACAGTGAAACAGCACTGACACACAAAGAGATCTTATTATTTAGACACTAAATTTAACACGCCTACCTCTGCCTTAATAGACTTGAGTTTACTCTAGCTCAAACTTTATTCAGCAAATAGTTTAAATCTATTTAAGCGTGCTGAATTTTTTTAATTTCATAGCTCAACAAGGGGAAAAATTAATCTATTTTCAACTCTGTTAAAACCTTGTTCGCGTTAGCGTGCCACAAATAATATCCACGTTTTTACAGTTAATTTATAATGAAGCGGCCCTTATCTTTAACTTGTAGGTCATACAATTAATTTGTTGTGTCACTCAATCTCTTATGTGAGACTCACAACTAATCAACTCAATATAATTCGCCTAAACAATTTACTGCACTGACTTTATCTGTATTTCTGTCTAGGGATGGCCTCTCAAATACACTGATGTTTAAGCCTATTATTCAGGGTTGTTTTAGTTTTTATGAATTTACTTATTTATGAGATTGTTATGAGCTTAAAAGATTCAATATTAGCACTTGTTATGGTCGTAGTTTGGGGAGTCAATTTTGTTGCTATAGCCTTCGGCTTACAAGATTTTCCACCGCTGTTGTTGGGGGGCTTACGGTTTCTGCTAGTTGCCATTGTCGGTTGCTGGTTTGTCTCTCGATCTAACGTTCCTATTAAATGGCTATTGGCTTATGCGCTGAGCATAAGTGTCGCACAGTTTGCGTTTTTATTTGTGGCAATGGCGGTGGGAATGCCCGCAGGTTTAGCGTCTTTACTGTTGCAATCACAAGCATTATTCACTCTTGTTTTTGCCTACATCGTGCTCAAAGAAGCAATTAGCGGCAGGCAAATTATGGCTATTGCTGTCGCAGGTTTTGGTCTGTGTTTAATAGCCTTAAACAGTCAGCATACACAAATGACAACCCTTGGATTCTTCATGACCTTAGCCGCAGCGACATGCTGGGCAATTGGGAACTTAGTAACCCGCACAATTTCGCAAAAAGGTTTTAAAGCGGATGTTAGTCTCGTCGTTTGGTCTGCCTTTGTTTCAGCGGCTATACTGCTATTTTTGTCGTTTTTATTGGAAGGGTATCAAACAATACAAATTGCTATTTTAAGCATTAGCTGGCTACCCGGCTTATCACTGCTTTATTTGGCGTTAGTTGCCACCCTTTTAGGCTACGGAATATGGAGTTATTTGATAGGAAAATATCCAGCAGGGCTGGTTGTCCCATGGGCATTGGGGGTCCCTGTGATAGGATTAGTAGCCGCCTCAATCGTTCTAGATGAAGAGCTAAGAAGTATACAACTACTGGGTATCAGCTTAGTCATGATTGCTTTAGTAATAAATATGCCCATTGATAAATTCATCAAAAGCCTGTGGCGACAGCAGCGATCACCGCATAGGGCAAAACAGCATTGATTAACTCAGATAGCAAAGGAATATGCAGATACTTTATTTATCAGGATTTATATAAAAAATCCTGATAAATGAGCCTTATTATTGTTAATTCAAAGCATATCCTAAACCATCAAGTGCGTTGATCACCATGGAATAACCTGACCACGTGCCTCGCCTCTGCAAAGAACAGCCAGCGCTCAGCGAGTAACCCTGCTAATGCTGCAAAAACTGCAAGCACCATGAACACAACACCGCCTACACATAACAGTATCAATGGCAGCGCAAAAGCCAGTGCCAAGCTTCCCATACGGATTCGCAACAATTTATTCGCAGCGACAGTGTAACCAAATTCATTATTGATAAATCCGTTACTACTGTGCCCTTGATCCATCAACCTAACACTGGCTTGGGTAAAACCTGTGGCTGTTTGAATACTGCTACCTGAAGGTTTGCCGATCCAGTAGAAATAGATCACTTTAACGCACGCTCCCATTACCGTAAGCCCGATGGCTAAATGCTTTAATTCCTCTGACAATTGTAGATTAACGATCGCTTGCACAGCACAAAGCAACAATGCCCCTGACATCAAGCCCAAGATAATGTAGTTAACCGGGGTCAGCGCGTTGTTCCACTGGCGTATGGTTTTTAAGCTTGCATAGATCATACTAGTGCAAAACAGTGTGATAAAAGCCAGCAGCGCACAGATAGCTCCCGCTATTTGATAGCCCGTGCTAAGGGCAGCTCCCTCTAACCAAAGCCCCAGCAAATAACACAGTGCAAAAGGGTAAAACACCATGGCAAACACCGCCTCGCGGGATAACCAGCTACTTTTAAAACGACTAAAAGCGCGCCAGGCATTTTTAGGGTTTGCCAAGTGCAACGTTGAAGCCATCAGCCCCACTGAGATCATTACCAGTGACAACACACTGCCACTGATTAATAACGGCTGCTGTTGCAGCACTGCCACCCCGAATAAATGCCCAAGCACCATGAGGAAGATTAAACCATAACCGGCACCAGAGATGACGGTAAAAACTAATACTGAAAAAGCAGGATGCATTTTTCTCTCCAACGAAATAGAAAACTTACAGATTATTACCGTGCAATAACTTTATTCACCCAACCTTTGATATTTTGGGTGATACTGGCTTTTTGGTGCACTTCAACTACCGGTTTATTACGCGGCGGTAAATACGTGTTTACCGGGTTATAACCTAGCTCTGGCAACAGTTGTTTACCTGCACGATCACGTACCAATTGACTGACCTCTGAGTCTGGATCATCAAAATCACCAAAGGTGCGTGACTTAGTGGGACAGGTCAGTACACAGGCTGGCTTGCGCTCATCCTCTGGTAATTTTGTATCGTAGATTCTATCGACACACAACGTGCACTTTTTCATCGTGCCCTGATCAGGATCCAATTCGCGCGCACCGTAAGGGCAAGCCCAAGCACATAAATTACAGCCCATGCATTTATCTTGATCGACTAACACAATGCCATCTTCGGCCCGCTTATAGGAGGCGCCCGTCGGACAAACGGTGACACAAGCTGCCTCTTCACAATGCATACAAGACATCGGCATATGTACTGTTTTACTCTTGGGCGTATCATCTATTTCATAAGTGCGAATACGATTGAGCCAAGCACCATTAGGGTCTTTACCGTAGGGGTCTTTATCAGATAATGGCCCTATCGTCCCTGAGGTATTCCACTGCTTGCAGGCTGTTGCGCAACCGTGACAACCGACACACGTATCCATGTCAACCACGAGTCCTAACTTCATGATTTATCCCCCTTGTTGTTCTCAGGCTTTTTACCGGATAAAGCACCCGAAAATAAGGTATCAGCCCAGCGTCTGACCAAGTTGACATTTTTATGACTACTAAAGGTCAGCATATCCGGCGATTGCACAGCATTTGGCTGCGCTTTAAGTGCATCAAACTGCGGCCAAGCACCGGTTTCTCCATTAGCTACTGGGGTTATTTTTACCCGTAAGTCATACCAGGCAGCTTGCCCGGTAACAGGGTCTGAGTTGGTGATGCCATCAACATTATCGCCTTTTACCGGTAGTAGTTCGGAGATTAAATGATTCATCAAGAAAGCATCATTGGCCTCGTTGGCATCTTCTTTTAGCCCCCAAGCACCACCGCGTTTGGCAATGGCGTTCCATGTCCAGACGGTATTTTCATTACAGCCTTCCATCAGCTTAATCTGGGCGCGAATTTTACCGTTATGCGACTCCACCCAAACCCATGAAAGATCGGCTATACCCTGTTTTTCACCGGCCACTCTATTCATGTACAAATAGTTTTGGTTCATAATCTGGCGCAGCC
>Ga0209292_1007119_pt1 | contig 10748 bp, 13 predicted proteins | sample GOMGulsemesocosm_2_FD_184634 | JGI IMG/M metagenome (GOLD analysis project Ga0209292, IMG submission 184634) | Methane-oxidizing microbial communities from mesocosms in the Gulf of Mexico - GOM9C Gulf of Mexico (SPAdes) (version 2) | ecosystem: Environmental > Aquatic > Marine > Cold seeps...
AACCATAATGCCCCCCCCAAGCCTGTACATTCTCAACAAGGTTAGCGATTAGCCCGGGTTCACTCACAAGAGCTTTAGCGTTATCCATTGACACGCTCTCTGTTAACCCGCCGTAATAGTCAACAGCCCTAGTTAGCCCATCAATCCAATGAATAGTTTTTTCACCAAAGGTAGCAAAGGCATAAATCTTTTTAGATGCCCCCAGTACGGCAACAAACACTTTCACCCAAACCTTTTCTCCATTTTTCATGTAAAAAACTTGAGTTCCTGCATAATCGATATATACAGTTTCACCAGCTGCATGGTGCTGTTTCATCACAATCTTTACGCGTTTCATTACTTTGTTTAACCGGCGAAAATATTGGGACTTACTGAGTGCTGTAGCGGGATCAATTGCTCGATATTCTAAATACAATACGGTACGAGTTTTTCTCTTACCGCGAGGTTTTGTGAGTTCTTTTAAAGCACTGTTGTAATCTGGATCTCGTTTATTATTTACACGAACCACATCAAGACGTAACGCTTCTTTCGTCTCAGTGTCGCTTAATTTATCAAGCAACAGATGATCGACTTGATACTTTTGACATTTTTTGTTTATTCGGTGTGTCGCTGAAGGCGATGCTCCGGCAAATTTAGCTTGTTGACGAACGGTAATATCAGGCTTAATGAACTTGGTTCTGACTATCGCTCGTATAGTATTTACTTGCATCATTTTGATGTCCTCTATGTTAAAAGAAGCGCAGGCAAGACTGGTCTTCCAAAATAATGCCAGGAAAACTTGACAATCTTCGCTTTGAGAACAATGATTAGGCATCGAGAGTTCACATTTCGATGTCAAATCAAAAAGCCTTTCGAGTTAGAGCTCTGAGGCTTTTATTCTTTCTGCGCGACTAAATATTTTTTAATTCCAGTAGTTAAAGATCTATATAAACTCACTCCTTTTTATTTAATGCTTGCTCTGCCATAAACGTAGAAACGTCTTTTGCTAATACAAACTTCCCCCTACGGTTTGGCAGTTCAAACACGGAAACAGGCAGCGTTCCGCGTAATAATGACTGTTTAACAGCCGCAATACTCCGATAGTTCAGTGCCCGTTGTAGTTGGCTTAAATTGAGCATTGGCGTACCAAACAATAACAATAAATCTTGCTCTATTTGTTTTGCCAATAACTCTCTTTCTTCATTACTCAATAGATGTATCTCTCCGTTTTAAACAAGGGGTAACTTTTAGCCTATAATTAAAAATCGAAAAAGACATTGTCGATATAACTTAAGAGTTATGAATAAAAAAGATGAATAAAAAACAACTTAACTCAATGATTTTGAATACTTTAATATTTAGATGGATGCATATCCGTTACAATGAGAAAGTGCTGAAAGAAATAATTACGTAATAAATAAATGGATTTTTAATGACTAAATCAACTGAATATCAAGACAGGCTTCTTAAAAAATATTTTCGGCTTTCTATGCCAATGAGATCAATTGCAGGTCAAATCGCTATTCAATATCACCTACATTATTCATGTATTACTAATTTTAAGAGCATGGCTGGATTCATTAGATCATTTGGCTACGATCCTTTTGATAATCTAACTAAAAAGTATGGAAATTTTTGGTATAAACTCAGGGCAGGAAGAGCGCTAACACAAACCAATACCTGTCTATATTTTTTGAATTCTGTTGGAATGCTCACTGCAAAGTTGTTAAACCATTCCCTTTGGCATTTGATCGACCAGACGGTAGACATCAACAAATCTGTGTCTCGTTTACCTCGTCCCTTAAAGCAACAATTATTACTTCCTAGGAATAAGAAAGAACTAATCGAATACCACTCATTGCAAAACTTTAAACGGTCATATCCATCAGGGCGAGAATGCCTTTACAATCTGCAATCACATGATTCATTTTCAGCCTTGTTACTGACTGCACTAATGCAAATTACCGAACTAAAACACTGTAGACCCTCTAGTGCTGAAAAAATTGCTTACGCACAATTCCTTTATCTTTTTGGTTACAAATATCGGACGTTGAAAAAACAAGAAATGGGACATCGAATTAATCAACTGCTATCCAGTAATCGAATAATTGCTGAGGAAAGTGTTGTATCGATCAGCTCATTAAAAGATTTTGAGCAAGTAGAGGAATTTTTAAAAGTAGGGATTGAAAATGAAGAGCTAGATTTAGATATATACATGAGTGAAAAAATTAAAAAATTTATCACCGGTCAACCACAACATCTCTGTTTCACTAAATACTGAAATTGATAATCACCGAAAAAAAACTAAAGGCATTAATATACAGGTAATTATTCTTTTGCTTTGTTGTTCCATTTTTATGCATTTCTTGTTTCAACTATATGCGCACAATGTCTTTCACTAAAAGCACCTTCAGTTCCTTTTTACGAGAATATATAAGTGTATATTCGCATTCGAATGACACAGCAAAAATCATCATTTAGAACAGCAAAAAGCATAAGCATGAAACAACAATCGCAATCAGCTGAAACAAGACCTATTAAATATCAATACACACAAAATGACATAGTTAAAAATTGATATATTATTAGATAAATTATATAGGTACAGACATCTGTCACTTCAATTGTGACAATAGTACACCGAGAAAATAAATGCCATTATATAGCCCGAAAACATTTAGATCATTTACAATGATAAATTCCTAAAAGTTAGTACTCAATGATCAGTTAAAAACCTACACATTGATGTTATCTCATCAAGCTAAATTGTTTATAATGTTACTATGAAAATTTTATTTCTTTGTACAGCCAATCTGCATCGCTCTCGGTCTGCTGAAGATTACTTTAAGTCTCTTAAAAGCGATCACGTTTTTCAGTCTGCCGGATTGAGTGAAAAGTATTGTGCTAAATATGATTCTCGCCTTTGCAGTATAGATCTACTGGATTGGGCTGAAAAAATTTATGTAATGGAACCACTGCATGTTGAAAGGATCACAGAGCACGTTGGTGAACGTTTTTTAGCTAAAATAGAAATTTTACATATCGACGACATCTACCAATATATGCAACCTGAACTTTTGGCTAGATTAACATCACACTCTCAACTTCAGTTTATCAGTAAATAACGGTTTGCTTAGATAGGACAACATCATGATTCACTTGCACATGATGAATGATTGAATACTGACTAGGGTGATGGCCAACACATCTAAATGTAAGCGTAACTACCTGTTTATAAAATAGATAGTTCGTTTTTGACACTATCTATTTTGTTGTTATTTGAAATTACACGTACTATCTTTAGTTATACCGAACTTAAATATTGAACCTGTAATGACTTTAACAGATGAAGATAGCCTGTTTAACTACTCAAACATAACTTTCACTGCAAGTTATAAAGATATTGATGAACAATATCGTTTTGTTATTCACAGATTACTCATCAGATTAAATACATTCATTGCTAAAAAATATTCTTCAATCGATGTTTATTATATCGAGAACTCTGGCGAGTGCCTATTCCCAACTCTGCACTTTGTTATTAAAGGTAACATCAGCAAGAAAGAACTTGATGCTTACTTAGATTGTTGGACATATGAGATTAAAAAACTTATTCAGTAATAACCTTAGTATTCGGAGCTACCATGCAATTTAGCAATATCTCAAGATCCCGTTTATGATTAGTCAAAGGTAAACTCTGTCTCGAACTACTCGGTGAAGTGATAACGCAGATGGAACTAACAGATTCAGACACTGTAGATTTTTCACTAGAAAAAACTACATTAAAGCTTTGGAAATCACCAAAACAAGATGTACCGCAAGATATACTTGATGCGTTAGATTCAATGTTTAAAGGCAATGAGCAGTTCATATCTGATTGGCTATGCACACCTAGAGTTAATTTTGAAGGTAAACCTGCAATTGAACTTGTTGATACACCAGAGGGGATAAAACTAATTCAGGACTATATTTGGCAATTGAAAACAGGCGATTTCTCTTAAATTCTTTGGCTTCAAAAGCAGCCAAAAATAAAGCCCCTTGCGGGGCTTTGGATTCAATACAGTTCAGCATTCGATATTTGGTCGAAGAATAATAGTACTCTGCTGAACAGAGGCAGCATTAATTGATGCGGCTTCATGAAAGGTGAATAAGGATAAATGAAGCGGTAACTGTAATGAGTCGGTGTCAATTGTATGTCTAAGCATATCGGCTTGAGCATCAGTCTCGCAAAAAATCATCAGGTCTATATCTGATGCATTTGGTTCATTTCTATCAACAGAGCCAAATAAGTGCCATTCGGTTTTATCAGCGACAACTCCAAGCGAAACTACAAGCTCACTAAGTTCTGCAATGACAGTAGAACGAATCACCTTGCTAAAAAAACCATTAAATCTTTAAATATTAGTGCTTTAGCATCCATCGAGTCAGCGGCAGATTCTGCATGAGTAGTTACTGAACCGTAGCTTGAAGACTTGACTACTACATCAAAATGCCCAACGCGAGTTCTTGCATTTCGTACATCTTCAGCACTCATGTTGTAGGCATCAATCACCGCAACGGCACAGCTATCACCTCGAAGGCGTTCTACCTCAAAAACTGATTCACATAGATATGAAACGCTTAATACGTTCCTATGTTGCTTCATCGCATTTATAAAAAAATCCATGTTCTTGTTGCGGAAAGTGCCAGCATCATTGGTCCCCGCAGCACGAGCTATATCTCCCACTGTACCGAATGCAGCATGTTGAGAATGAACAAAATCAATCGCTTCACCACTCCACAATGTATTCGAAGGGACATTAACTACTAATTGAGGCTTATTAGAACCCGCAAATAGAGGTTGAACATCCGTTATTTGGATAATACCTTTAATTCCTAGAACCGCGACCGTGAATGTGTAGCTATTTTTTGCTTCAATAAGTAAGAATTGTTCCGGTGTATAACCTGTAACCTTTAATCGTTTCTCACTAGTTGCTAGTTTTTCAGTTACCCATTGATTTAAAGTTGCCATATTAATCCTTATAAATATTTTCCATCTCTACTGGAAATCGAGATGAATCTTGCCTGACTTCTTCTATATGAAAAGCTTCTAGATCATCAATATGCTGGCGAAACCTCTCTTTTATGATCTTTTCGTCATCTGAGAGAAGGTGGCGATTTGCATCAACAATTGATAGAACTTTTCGGTTACTAGGGATAATTATTGTTAGAACCTTGCGCTTCCACCGCTCAGCAGCACCACTTTCTGGATTGTTTGCTTGCTCAATATGAGGACCATACATTTCAAAAGCAGTTCGATTTTCAATAAGAAGCGGTTCAACCATATCTCGAACCGTATCTCTGTTATCAAACTTTTGAACGCCAAATAAGTCTAATAACTTTTGCTCATGATCTCTTTTCCAACCCATCATCATTGAATCAGAGAAAGCACCTGATGCCTTATCAACCATTGTATGGCAGTTAGCACATAAAACGATTAGGTTTTCGAATGCACCTCGCTCTTCTTCACTTAATTCTGGATTTGGTCTAGGGCCATCATCTTGTGCTGCGAAAACATGAGCCAACTCAGCTATGAAAAATCGTTTTCCATCGGCCTCATCAAATAGTTTTTCTGAGCAACTTGGATTTTGGCAATACCCTGCGGAAGAGGCGAACAACCTTCGCTGGGTGTGTGCATTTGGGGAAGCTTTCCCTCTAGCATTAGCCACAATTACTTCCTTATTATATTATCAATAATTTCCTAAACAATATCATTTAGTTAGATAAAAATTCAATACAATTCTTCCTAACAACTTGTCATTAAAGTGAAAGCCCCGCGAGTGAAAAATATTATGTCAGCGGAGTTCTAGGCTATTGTTCTGATCCCCTTTGGCTTTAAAAGCAGCCAAAAATAAAGCCCCTTGCGGGGCTTTGACTAAATAGTTGATTGAGAATGAACACGAATTAGTAATTTTTCTTCTGCTTCATCAAGTTTTTTCATTAAATCATTGGCTGCTTCATTTGCCGTGGCAGGAATCTCGACATGACCAACATTAAATTTATTTTCTCCTGCAATTCCTGCTGAATAACTGAGTAAGTCACTTACCTCTTTGCTCAATACAGCACCATGTTTTGCGACAAATAAATTTATGGATTTTTCAATCTTACTAAAATCTTGTGCTATATCATCGCATGCTTCATGCCAGTCCATATTAGGCCGAGAAAACGTTGGTAAAAAGCTTCTTTTCAAGGATACAAACTCTGAAACTGCCTCATACTCTTTTTGGAAGATAAACTCTGATTTTTTAAGTTTTACTTTATAGCTTTCAGTGTCTTGAGTTAGCCTATTCCTTAGTGATTCCAGCTCTCTAGTATGTTCAGCTTTTTCTTTTTCCATAAGCCTATTAGCCCAAAGCTTTCCTAGCCAGCTCGAAAACCCCAAAATAATAGCAGCTCCACCACCCAGAGCAGTTAAAATAGCACCAGTCACTTCTAATACAGCAGTTAATTCCATTTATTAGACCTCCCAAATTTTTTAGATTAACGTTTCCAGATAAAACAACAATAAACCCCTTGCCGGGCTTTATTTCAATAAAATTATCTTTTAAATACTTTGAAAAGAATTAGTTACTTGAGTTTAGGACCATTCTTTTTATTGGTTTTATCTAACTTCTCTTGAGCTAATTTCTTGAGAAATTTATCCGTCTTATTTGGAAAGAGTAATGCTGGTTCCTTGGGTTTATTTTTTAGATAAACTTCGATTTTATCAACAATACATTTTTTAATATCTTCAGAAGAAGTGTGTTTTTTCATACAATCACGGAGGAAACCTACCAACTCTTCGATAGGAACATTGTGGTCTGGAAATGCTTTTCTTAAGTATTCTTGTAGGCCTGCTGAACTAAATGCATGCCCAGATTTTCTCAGCTCTTTTATAATATCTAAATTTTCAGTTGCATTGTCTGCCATAAATAATTCACCTTGTATTATTGCCTAAAGTTGCTCACCAATGTGCAACGATGCTAAACATGATATGGGTATTTATATAGTCTTTTCAATGTGATGACGGATATTTTATTGTCTCTTTTTGGAAAAGGGGTCACGTAGTTCTGTTGATGCCCCCCTTTGGCTTCAAAAGCAGCCAAAAATAAAGCCTCTCTTTAATATACTCGAAACTAACAAAAAGCCTCGCGAGAGCGAGACATTGATCAGACTTCATCGATAGCTATTAGCTCACTTTAGACTTATCATTAGCCCACGACAATAATAACAAGCCAACAAAGAACATCCCACCTATAAACAGCACCACTAGCGCTCTAGCCAAGTCAAACGAATCTTGATCTGTGAAACACCAGATAAAAGGTACTGTTATTGCGATTCCACTTATTAACCTGTATATCCCTAATAGACCTGAGCCAACACCTTCGAAAACTTCTTCTGCAACCTGCATTTTTTCTTTATGATTGTAGACGGTTATGCCAAAGAACTTTCTGATCAAACGGCTTGCTATAGCCAACACAAGAAACGCCAGAAGAACATAAATGACTGTTGAATTAGTTTCTACGCCTTCTGCCATTTTATTGATCGAATTAATCCCCCCTTCACTGAATCTAACAAGTGTAAGGAGCACGCCTGTAATCATCACTAGGATGATTTCTATTATTGCTACTTTTTTCAAAAGTACCTCGCTTTTAATTTTAAAAATGCCATATGGCACAGCTATACTAAGGCCAGTTTTTAACTAGATCTAATTTCAATTATGCTATGAAGTAGTTTGGTACGAAATTATTTGAAGAAAACAACAAAATCCCTGGGAGTGCGAACTGTTTTACCCGCGAGTGCGAGGCTAATTTCCTGTCCCTTTGGCTTCAAAATCAGCCCAAAATAAAGCCCCTTGATGCCAAAAAACAAAAGCCCCGTTGGTGGTGATTAGGATTCAAAACTATCCCCTCATACGAGCCAATTTTAATTTATTTAATTTCAGGTTTAATCTATGGTTATTTTTTATTGTGCTTATAGGGTTGTAACTGCTCGTTAGTCTAACACCATATTCTTTTAATAAACCGACAGTAATTGAAGGAAATAAAATAGGCATGCTGTAGGATTTTCCACAGTATATTGCTTCAAATTGATATGTTTTATTTAAAGGGTAATAGGTAAGACTGATTGAACTTGGTGCAAAATAACCAAAACTACGAACGGCTGCTTTTATCGCAGTATTATATTGCCGAAATAGCTCGACTCTATTTTTTCCTTCACCAGCAATGAATATATTAAATGGTTTTATGTGCTCGTATCTAGCAACATTACCGTCCCAAAATGAACTATCTGAAAAATAAAGTTCAGTTAGCACATTTAGTTTCTCAAATAATTCTTTCGCATCAACTTCACTTAACTTTTCATAACGTTGAAAAGTACCACCGATTGTTAACCATGGGTCTACTAACATAGGTAGTTCTTCATCAGCAGAAGTAACACTATAAAAGGGGATTATTGCGTCAACAAACTGGGATGGGAAAATAGAAGTCTTATAGCATGAACTATGATCAGGTAAGCTTTTCTCAAGGTTAATTTTTAGTTTGATTAATTGATGAGATAGCATATGCACCTAAAATAATGATTCCATAATAGAAGAAGAAATTGAGGTTATTTCAATTTTGATTTTAAAAGAAGCCAGAGAGAAAGCCGCTAGAAGCCCAACAACATAAGCCCCGCGAGTGCGAGGCTTAAGATTCAAAGGCTAATTATCACGACCTTCGAACTCTCTATAAATCCAAGAAAGGTTGCTATTCTCGGCAGGCATCAATTCAATTTTATTGAATGACAGTAATCTCTGTCCGCTGCTTTTAAGAACTGACTCTGGCAAAAAGTCACCGAATATAAATTCGGTTAATTTTCCTCTGACTTCTTTGTAAACTTGATAAGCATTTTCAACAGGTACAAAACAAACTTTGCATTGCGTATCTTTTACCAACATTAATGCTCTATACTCGTGTCCTCGAATCATTCCCATGTACAAATTTTCATAATTCATAGCATTTTCTATAAAGTGCTTCACTGTACAAATCGATATATCCCTAATAGCTGACTTTGCATTATCATAAAGCTGTTCCCAGTCGTCAGCTTGATATATGTCCTTTGGGTGTAACTGCTGGTCTTTATTAAAGATTGCAGTAAAGGCGTGCCAGTTAGGTAGCAAAGGTTTGAACGACTGGCTTTTAATCATACATGCAGCTTGAAATGGTGGGATATCTCTTAGTTGGTATGGCAAGCGCTTGATTGAATAAAGTAGATGATTTGGGTTCGATAACAATGAGATATGCTGCATTATCGATATAATTTCATATTCTCTTGCTCCATTACCCATATTCATTTCGCTATCGTCAAATAAATCGAAATGATCATTTTGATATTCAATCAGAAATGCTAGATAACAATCGCGACCCGCATTCGGTTTTCCCTCTAACGAAAAGGCATAGATGTTTCTTACAGATTCCTCCATATCTATTGCATCACGGAGGATTTGAATTATAGCGTCTTTTGAACCGTAAGTTGTCCGGGGGAGTTTTTGTCGCACGACAGTTGCATTGGTGTTAGCTAACACCAATTCTATTGCTGGTATGTTCATATTTTTATTCCTTAGCACATTGGCTATCAGCCAAAGCATTATTAAGTAAAATAGTGTTGTGCCATCAGTACTCTGAAAAACACTTGTTCAAAATATCAACATTATTTAGCGGAGGCAATACTTATTATCTCTCCTGAATAGATTGAAATACAAAAACAATCCCTAAGTTAGAATTCGCGGCCATATTTAATCCCCTTTGGCTTCAAAAGCAGCCAAAAATAAAGCCCCTTGCGGGGCTTTGATTAAATTATCTACAAACATAATACTTCATTTACTTATCTATATTTCATTAATCATTTTCATTGTCTAACTCATGGCGACAATTCCAACAATGGTCAGTAGGTAATCGATAGGAGTAAAATCCTTTGAATATCTGATTTTTTGAACACTTGGTACATGTATAACCAAATACACTACCAATTATGTAGATACCGAAAATCATGGATAACAAATAAAATGGGTTGGTAAATGGTGTCCCCCCCATATCAATAAATCGATAAGCCAAAATGAAGCATATCTCTATAACTAGATTTCGTTTAAAAGCTGCTGATTTTTTCATATTTATATTCTTACTCTTAATCTTCAATTAATTTTTGCACTTTCTCTACCACGTTTTTAGCAGCATTAGCCACGTCCTCGTTGGTAAGTGAAAATGTCTGACTTACACTCGCATCCAGCCCTATTGCAGGGCCTATTTCAACAGACAATGAAAATTCATCTGATGTTAATCCTCCTACAGAACCAGCCACAGGGCCAAGTCCAACATCAATTGAAGCGTCTGTACCGTTAAAAGTCTCAGAGGTATGTGTGCCTTGTTCCATTCCTACAGTTGCACCAATTACCGCACCTTTTATAGGTGCATCTTGTTTCATAGCACCTTTGGACGACTCGCTATCAACGCTTGATGCGCTAGCCTTAAATCGAACAAAAACACCCCCTGTATCTGAACCTTCACCCGCTGAGTTTGGAGTAAAGCCAACAATGCCTACATCCATTGCTCCAACAAATGGAACTTTAATAGATACATAATGCGCTCTAAAGTCTTTTCCATCTGGATCAACGTATTTATAAGGATTATTTGCTGCATACGCATAACGATTAAAATTATGCACATTCTTAAACCCAACGGGATCATTCGAATAAAACCGCCCGATAACTGGAT
>Ga0209292_1007125_pt1 | contig 10745 bp, 10 predicted proteins | sample GOMGulsemesocosm_2_FD_184634 | JGI IMG/M metagenome (GOLD analysis project Ga0209292, IMG submission 184634) | Methane-oxidizing microbial communities from mesocosms in the Gulf of Mexico - GOM9C Gulf of Mexico (SPAdes) (version 2) | ecosystem: Environmental > Aquatic > Marine > Cold seeps...
CCTAACTCTAAAAAGAGAGGCATAAGACTTAAGAAAAATAAGGCGAGAGCATGAACACAGAATCAACAAATACCCCTAGCAACCTTAGCTCTGTTGATAAAAAGCAGATTACAGCACGAGGAAAATCAGTATTAAATAAAGGCGAAGTAGCCTTAGTGGGCTCAGGTCCTGGTGATGCTGAGTTACTCACTATTCGTGCTATGCGCTTTATTGAACAGGCAGAAATTGCCATTTATGACAGATTAGTCAGTGAAGAAATCCTGGCTTTACTACCTGATAACTGTGAACGTTTTTATGTTGGTAAAGAACAAGCCAAACACTGTGTACCTCAAGATCGTATTAACGAAATCCTTGTAGAAGAAGCACGCCTAGGTAAAAAAGTATTACGCCTAAAAGGTGGTGACCCATTCATATTTGGACGTGGTGGCGAAGAAGCTGAATACATGCTGCAAAATGGCGTTAGTTGTCATATTTGTCCAGGAATTACTGCAGCATCAGGGTGCACAACTTATGCAGGTATTCCATTAACGCATCGTGGTGTCGCTCAAGGCTGTACCTTTATCACTGGTCATATTCAAAATAATGGTCAACTGAACCTACCTTGGCAGAGTTTATGTAGTGAAACACAAACTGTTGTGTTTTACATGGGTATTAATACCCTACCAAAAATTGCAGAAAAGCTGGTTGAGCATGGTCGAGATATTAATACCCCGGCGGCGCTAATTCGCAAAGGCACACAACCAGAGCAAAAAACCTATCGCGGCACTATTGGTAACTTGGCTGAATTGGTTGAAAAACATAATATCACTCCACCAACCTTAATCGTTATTGGTGATGTAGTTAACCAATTAACTGAAAAGCAATTGGCAACACCAGGCTTTTTAGATGCAAAAGATTATATGCAAATACAAGACATTAAAACTGCATAAATCTACTTAGCTTTATCATGCTTACTCTTATTAACAATAAGAGTAAGCTCAATATTAATAGGTTTAGCGTATGAAAAACTCCCTCGCCCTAAGTACTGCCCTCACCATTATTTTAGCCTTATCTGTCACAAGCATAGATGTGCAAGCAGCATCGAGTAGTAAAAAGCAAAAAGTCACCATGTCTGTTGCTGAAAAGGCGGCAGCTAAAAAGCTTTATCAAGACAATTGCCAAAGTTGTCACGGTGTTGATAGGCTTGGCGCTATGGGCCCAGCCTTATTACCGGAAAACCTTGCTCGCTTTCGAAAAAACAAGGCTATAAAAGTTATTAATAAAGGTCGAGCAGCTACACAGATGCCAAGCTTTAGTAAAGCGTTAAGCAAAGCTGAAATAGCCAGTTTGGCTGACTATATCTACACACCATCAAAAGCATCGCTTAAATGGACAGTAGCAGATATAAACGCTTCAAAAGTTCAGCACTTTGAACAAAGTAAATTGCCAAACAAAGCTCAGTTTGACGCTGATTTAATGAACCTATTTATTGTGGTTGAACTCGGCGATCACAGTGCCACCTTATTAAACGGTGATACTTTTGAGCGACTGGATCGCTTTAAAACCCGCTTTGCCTTACATGGGGGTCCAAAATACTCACCCGATGGTCGCTTTGTTTTCTTTGCTTCGCGTGATGGCTGGATAAGCAAGTACGATATTTATAACCGCAAAACCGTTAGTGAAGTTCGCGCAGCAATCAATACTCGGAATATTGCCATATCAAATGATGGTCAATATCTAATTGTTGGCAACTACCTACCTAACAATGTTGTTATCCTCAATACCAGTGACTTATCGCCACTTAAGGTGATTGCAACTAAAGACAAAGACGGCAACAGTTCACGTGTAAGTGCTGTTTATAATGCACCACCTCGCCATAGCTTTATCGTTGCGCTAAAAGACGTTAAAGAAGTATGGGAAATACCTTATAGTGATGAAGGCGGTGTTGAAGTTTATAAAGGCTGGGCACATGACTATAAAGTGGAAGCAAAAGCCGAAGCCTGGAAAATAGAAGATCAGTTCCCAGTGCGCCGCATTAAAACTGATGATTATTTAAATGATTTCTTCTTTGATCCTGACTACATCAACTTAATTGGTACTGCTCGTAATAGTCATAATGGTCAAGTGATCAACCTAGACACTAAAAAGAAAGTCGCTTCTATTGGCCTGACCGGCATGCCGCACTTAGGCTCTGGTATTACTTGGGACTATCAAGGTAAGGAAGTGTTTGCTTCACCCAATATCAAAGAAGGTAAGATTACCGTTATTGATATGGAAAACTGGGACATTATCAAAGAAATAGAAACCGAAGGCCCTGGCTTCTTTATGCGTAGTCATGAAAAATCACGTTATGCGTGGACTGACGTATTTTTTGGCCCTAACAATGACAAAGTCCACGTTATTGATAAGAGCACCTTAAAAATTGTTAAAACCTTAGCGCCAGCGCCGGGTAAAAATGCCGCACATGTTGAGTTTACTAAAGATGGTAAGTTTGTATTGTTAAGTGTTTGGGATATGGATGGTGAATTGATTGTTTACGATGCTGAAACTTTAGAAATAGTTAAACGTATGCCAATGAAAAAGCCGTCAGGTAAATACAATGTATACAACAAAATCAACTATGAAAAAGGCACCAGTCATTAACCTTTTGCACGCTTTATAGAATTTGCATAAGAAAGTATTAAATAGCTCATTCATGACTAACTGATATAGTAATAATAAAAAGGAAGTCATAATGAGCTATGAAATTCGATCAATCCAGCCACATCACGATCTTCAGGTATGTGAGATAATTAAAAAAGTTGGGGCTGAATTCGGGGCCATTGGCGACGGGTTTGGCCCTTCAGATCCTGAAGTCGAAGCGATGAGTCAACATTATAGCAATGCCGATTCTAGCTGCTACTTAGTTGCCACCATGGCTGATGAAATAGTTGGAGGTAGTGGTATAGCCGCCTTTAACGGCAGTAAAGAGGTATGTGAACTGCGTAAGTTGTTTCTCTTACCAGAAAGCCGCGGATTAGGGCTTGGTAAAAAGCTTACCGAAGATTGCTTAGCTTTTGCTAAAAACATGGGCTTCCAACAATGTTACTTAGACACATTAACCAGCATGAAATCAGCAATTTCCCTCTATGAAAAGTTAGGATTCATTCGTTTAGATAAACCATTAATAGGTACAATCCACAGTGGTTGTGATGTTTGGATGTTAAAAGATCTATAACCTATCCCCAATGTATTGCGATTAAGAACATTTTATAAAAATAAGATAAACATTTAATTTACTTTGGGGTCTAGTTTATTCTTTGTTACCCTAGTCGCATAATTATAAAGCTCACTCATGGGCTAATACGCAATAAATTAAGGCTATGCATTAATGCTGTCAACTTTTTTCAAAACAAAACCTGTCATTGATGAAACATCCCAAGAGTGGATTTTTGACACCTTTGCTTGGTGTATGGAGCAACTTGATGGTGAATTTTTCAAAGACAATAGCGAACTGATATTACCTAATAATAGTTTCTATTCGGGTAGTTCAACCAGTGTTGAAGAAATGGCAAATAATATATTTTCCAATACCACTAAATACACAGGTATGACCTCGTGGCCACTAAGGTTAGTATCAAGCGAAAATTTTGTGCAAAAAGAGATGCCACAGTTATTTTTTCAATCAAGATTGCGCGGCGAAAGTGCAAGGATTAGTGCAAATGTCAGTACTAATATGAACCCAAGTATTAGTTATAATGTTGAGGGTGAAAAAGTAGCAGCTTCAGTACCAGCTAAGACTACGATAGATATTGCCTTTCACTCCAGTCAACTGAACCAACCACAAGATTTAATTGCCTATTTAGTACAGATCCAAGCCGGTATTTTGGTTAATCAACACGGTATGCTTCCCCCTGGTGGTAAAGAGCTATTACCACAAACCATAGACTTAGTTGCCTGTTTTATGGGCTTTGGTGTTGTTTTCGCTAATACAGCTTATCAATTTAAAGGCGGTTGTGGCTCATGTAATAATCGTAATCTTAACCGTCAGCCTGCCCTACCAGAATTAGAAACGGTTTATGCGTTAGCCTTATTTTGTGTATTAAAAGGTGTTGAAATAAAAACGGTAAAAAAAGAGCTTAAATCTCACCTCTACAAGCCATTTCGACAAGCACATAAAGAAATATCCTTGTATTTACTGCAAAGTAATAATCCTGCACACGCATTACTCACAGCCAAAAAGTAACAGCTACTATTGCTAGCTCTACACGGGCTACCGGAAGAAATATTAAATGAAAAGTTTACTAAAAGTTATCCAATATGACCTATTAGATTTTATTGAAGGTGAGGAAAACCCAAGCTATTCCTCTAACGATGTTACTTCGTGTATAAAGCTACTGCTTGAGTTTTTATCGTCTATTGATGCAGAAGAACAAACCATTGACAGTGCCACTGCACATGTTCGTCAGTTAGTTTTATCATTAAATGAACTCAATGACGATTGCCAACATTGCTTAATTGAAACTGTACAGCGTGAGGATATCTGCGAGTTTATACAAAAATCTTTATTAGCTGCCAATATAGTCTTTGATGGTGATATCACTGAAAGGTGGCGTGAATGGTAAGTAATTAGGCCATTTATAGGAGATTTACTCTAACTGCTTACACTGCTGTATATAATTTAATATATCGCCTTGGTATGCACTGTACTCTTTGATAATCGGCGTTGATTCAATGCCCAAAGGTTTGGCAAGAGTTTCCACTAACTGATTATATAAACCTATACTGGTCACCTCAATTTTTTTAAGCTTTTCTGACAACAGCTCTTGTTCCGTAGCCGTAAGTTTCTTTCCTTTTGATACTTTGTGGGCTTTTTCTATCCAAAAAAGATAATCCTGCCTAACTTCACTTTTACCCGCTAAGATGAGCCTACTGATGCGATAATGTAGCTTGTCATATAACATAGGATCATCATCAAGTATCGATAACCTAAGTAGTTGCAATCCTGCAACGACCTGGCCTGAACGTCTAGAAATGCGTTGCGACAGCTGCAAGCCATTAACTAAGTACTCTTTCGCTAAAGTAAACTCCCCTTCTTTTATCGCCAGTATTCCCATAGTGTTATAAATAGCACTTATATATACATCGGCACTATTTTTTTCCGCCAATTGTAAGGCTTGCGCATAGACAGTTTTAGCCTGACCATTCTTATTTAAGTAGCTTAAGCTATTTGCTTTGCTAATCAACAAACTAATCCTTTGCTTATTCATTTTAATTGGCTGCTTGAGTCCGCAATCAAATAACCAAATAGATTCGATAGGATAACCAGTTCTACGCAGAAATATCCCTAAGCTGCTAAGCATAGAGACAAACTTATCAGTTTCTTTTTTAAGTTCTGGATAGGAAAGCATTGCTCTGACTGTACTTTCGACTTGCTTCAAATCATTGAGCGCAATTGAAGCTCTTAATAAGTATTGATGCCAAGTAAGTTGCTCATTTCTACTTAACTGGCCAATATGAGCAAGATCTTGCTTAAGAAGCTTAGATGAAAGCGATGGCTTTACCCGTAAGAAGTCTTTTGCTTCAGATAACTGATTCAATAAATCTTCTGGCGTAGTTGCTGCGCTAGCAGAAAAAGCCATAAAAGTAATAATAAGACAAAAAACTAATCTAATCATAATATTGAATGTTGCTGAAGTCGCTTTAAAAGATGAAGTCGGCTTGTTGTACTGCAAGTGATTTAGACTTATAACCAAGTGCTAAATAACTCAAAAGGTATGAAAATTATAGCACGTCTCCACTGTTAATTTAGCACATTAGCCAAGTGTCCTAGTTATCGCTTCCACAAAACATTTACTAGCGCGCCCACTAATATTAAAGTACCACCAATGATAGTGGTAAGTGCTGGTACTTCACTAAAGTACGCCCAGCCAATTAACACTGAAAATAATACTTGCACGTAGGCATAACCAGTCGCTTTGCTTGCATCGGCGCTATTTAATGCTTTGGTTAACCCAACTTGTCCTATTTGAGTGAATATTCCTACCAAAATCAATAACCCTGTTGCTGCTAAGCTTGGCACAACAAAGTCACTACCTAACATAATCATTGAAATAGGAAAGGCAATCATAGGGAAATAAAAAATAATCACCGAACTATCATCAGTTTTGGTTAGTTTTTTAATAACGATATAAGCAACAGCACTACCCAAAGCACCCAGAACTCCTGCACCAATACTTAACCATGGGTATTGCACACCAGCACCGACTTGCAAATTCGGCTGAATAATGACGAATAAGCCCAGTAAACTGATAGCAATACAGGCGATGGTCGAGCGCTGTATGATTTCTTTTAAAAAGAATAACGCCAAAATAGCAGTAAATACCGGATGTAAGTATTGCAATACCGTTGCTTCAGCCAACGGTAAGGTGGTGACTGCATAATAAACAAACATCAGTGCAAATGCCCCGACCATGCCACGAGCGATTAATAATGGTTTGTTATGTCCCCACATTGAGATGTTTTTACGTTTAATATCCACATAACTAATAATGCCAGAAACAATAGCTCTAGCTGCAACAATTTCAAGCACAGGAATCCCCAAGGCACTCACCTCTTTTACACAAGCCGACATTAAGGCAAATCCCAATGCAGAGAGCAGCATGTACCAAACACTCATGGGTACTGAATTTTTTATATTGGCGAACATTGGCTATTTACTCTGATTGGAAGTGAAAAGTAAGCTAGAGCTTAGTGCTTATTCTACCTTATTACAGCTGACAGATATAACTAGTGAGAGGAATGTACTGGCTAATTATCTATTTAATGCAGAGTATTTAGGCTCGCATTATTTGACTTTATAGTTTACATGAAATTGAACCATGAGTGGATAAAGCAAAGCACCTCCCAACCACTGGGTATTTATTTGATTACAGTAATTATTTATGCAAAAAATTAGGGTGAGTCCAATTAAAATGATACGCTAATATAAATTTTGATCTGTGCTTATTTAGCCGATTAAAAATACTATTTTCTAAGCAATCTGAGTAGCCTAGAAGTATCAATTTTCTTATCCCGCATGTTAAGCTAAAACAGGTATATTGATTTATACTCAAGGGGTAAAGAAATAAACATAGCTCTCCAATAAACATAAAAAAAGGACATTTTTATGAACAAACACGAACTATTTCAACTGGTAGATGTGCTTAGTGCAACAATTGAAGTCAGAGATTTTTATACATCAAAACACCAAAGTAGAGTATCCCGCCTTGCTCGTTGTATTGCCCAAGAGCTTGAGCTACCTAAAGATAAAATTGAAAATACCCGAATAGCAGCCACCCTTCATGATATTGGTAAACTAGGTATCCCTACTGCCATTCTTGCCAAAGTGGGAAAACTTAGAAAAGAGGAGTTCGCTTTAATAAAACAGCACCCTGTAATAGGTGAGAGTATTTTAAAGAAAGTCGACTTCGAAGGCCCCATAGCAACAATAGTTCGACAACATCATGAAAGAATCGATGGCTCAGGATACCCCGATGGTCTAATGGGTGATGAAATACTAATAGAATCAAAAATAGTTGCCGTCGCTGACGTAGTAGAGTCAATGAGTTCATCTAGAGCTTACCGGCAGGCAAAAGGCTTGTCTGTTGCTATGGATGAGATAATTAAAAATAGAGCTATCTTATATGAACCAACGATTGTAGATGCTTGTTATAAGCTTTATAAAAGACATAATGCTGACATCTTCAATATAGAAAATATAAAAGCAAACTATCAATTAGAATTGGCTTAGCTTTTATCCCATACAGATAGCAATAAAACTCATTACAGTTAAGGTAATGAAGCTTAATTTCCTTTAGGGATATGAATGAAAATTAGCAAGTTAATGTGTAGTACTGTTATCACAGTCAATATGGATGACATGCTCAGTAAGGTAAAAGATATATTTGACCAAGTGGCATTTCATCATTTATTGGTTCTAGATAAGGGCAAGCTAGTTGGCATTATTTCTGATAGAGATTTATTCAAAGCAATTAACGAGAAAGTAGATACTGCGGCCGCAACGACTAGGGATTTAACTTGCTTGAATAAAAAAGCTCATCAAATAATGAGCTACCACCCCATATCTCTATATGAAAACTCAACAGTAAAAGAAGCGGTAGCAAAGTTTAATCAAAATACAATATCTTGCATTCCGATTATAAACGAGCACGAAAAACCAGTAGGAATCGTTTCTTGGCGAGACATAATGAGGGCCCTTGAACACTCAAAATGAACAAAAGTATAACGTATCCACTTTAGTCGTTGAGTTGAGTTAAGTTAAACTTGTCAGCTTTTCTCTAATAGCTTGGTATCTTTGTTGTTCACACAATCCAAAGGCGGATAGCTGTCTGACTTTATTTCGACCAAACAGTGGCACTGTCATGCCAGCAAAAAATCGACAATAGCTCTCTAGTGATAAGGGTTGCTTTATTTTACCTGCCAAGCGCTCTGTTAACTCAGTTATACCCTGTCTTAATTCTTCATCGCTCGGCCAAGGAATACTCGCTTGTGAGTGTTCAAGCACGGCAACTTGTCCACGACAAACACTGCAGTGACCACATTGGTAATTGACAGTGTCATCACTGAACGCTTGATCATCAAAGTACTTAGCTAAGTTTGCCGTTAGACAAGTACCTAGTTGAAAGAAACGTACAAGTGAGGCGATACGTTTAATTTCTTTTTCTTCATTACCTTTAAAGTAATCACATAAGCTCTGAGCTAAAGCAGGATCGGCTAGTTCATTTACATTAACCTTAAAGACTTCAGTCATGCCCTTAGTTTCAAGCACAATTAGCTGTTGTTCCTCTAAGTATTCAAGGGCAGCAATCACCCTATTACGATCTATACTTTTATCTTGTAAAAGTGTATCGAAATTTAAACTGCCCCATATCTTTTTAAAGTCTGTGGCATTAAATATACGCTGGAGAAAGTCCTGTCGTTGTTCATTAAAACTATTAATTATGTCTGACTTTGGTTTGAGTAATTTAATTTTAAAATCGGCAAAATAAGCATAAAGGGGCTCTATAACACCGCTTAGTTCTAACTGAACGAGTAAGGTTTTTAAAGGTAGCTGCTTGATATTAGCAGCATTTGAAAGTTGCGAAATTTGTAATTCCCACTTCCCCTCCGCTTGATTTTCATAGCCGCCAGCAAAACTATTGCTAACCAGTTCTTTTTTAATAGTATCAATGACCAATTCAATACCTGTTAACTCAGGGGTATCGCCATAGACGAAGTTCTCCACAGTATTTAGACCATCAAGGTTTGCTAAGGTAAAACAGTTAGAAGCCATACCATCTCGCCCTGCTCTACCTATCTCTTGAGAGTAGTTTTCAATAGATTTAGGCAAGTCGTAATGTATAACAAAACGAATATCACTTTTATCTATGCCCATGCCAAAAGCAATAGTGGCAACAATAACCTGAATTTTTCCTGCCATAAAATCTTGTTGGATTTGGCTGCGGGTATCACTATCAAAGCCTGCATGGTAGGCACAAGCATTTATACCTTGCTGCTGCAGATACTGGGCAACCTGCTCAGCTGAATGTTGCAAGGTAACATAGACAATACCCGCACCTTGTTGCTGAGTAATGGTATGGCTTAGTAGGCTATTTTTTTGACTTTCAACAACGGGCACCACACTTAAATCAAGATTAGGACGGTAAAAACCGGTTTGTACTATATGTTCTGCGTGGATAGCAAACTTTGCCGCCATATCCATTTTAACTTTACGGGTTGCGGTAGCTGTAAGTAATAGTACTAAGGGGATATTTAACGCCTGAGTGTAACTAGGCAGCTTTAAATAGTCAGGCCTAAAGTTGTGGCCCCACTCAGAAATACAATGCGCTTCATCAACCACTAACATAGAAACAGGTACTGATTGGATAAACTGCCTAAAGCGTTCATTTTTAAAGCGCTCAACCGAAACCATTAATATTTTAATTTCGCCGCTGCGCACACCTGCCATAACAGTTTGAGCTTCATCGCCTTTTAAAGTTGAGTCAATACTCGCCGCTTGGATGCCTTTACTGGCAAGAAAGGCCAATTGATCTTTCATCAACGCAAGTAAAGGCGATACCACTAAGGTGACATGAGGTAAATGCAGTGCTGTTAACTGATAACATAATGACTTACCTGAACCTGTAGGAAATATTGATAAGCTCGATTGACCATTAAGTAATTGAGTAATAGTTTGCTCTTGTCCTGGACGAAAGCCATCAAAACCAAAGGTTTGCTTTAGCGCGCTGTGTAATTGACCTGTCATAACAGTCCTATAGGGATTTCAATAATAAAAAGTGTGCTTGAACAGTGCTTAAGTACCACAGAAAGTATGATAATTTTCATCACCATCACTTGGCGCATCTTGATAATCAGCTGTTTTCGTCAGTTTAGTGTAAGGTTGCTGCAATACAGCTAAAAACTCATGTAAAACTGATAAGTCACCCTTTTCTTCATAAGAGGCTTGAGCTGATGCCAACACTCTTTCAACATGATGATTTCGAGGAATCACTAATGGGTTACTTTTGCTCATTAGTTGCAAAGCGGCTTCTTTATCGAGTGATATACGTTGCTGCCACTGCTCAAACCAAACACCTAGACTTGCTTTAAGTTCATCATGGTTTTCATCGTTGACAGCGGCATTGGTTAGTTTAACAAAGGTTTGCGTATAATCTAACTTTTCAGATTCAAGTAATTCAATCAGGCCGGTAATAAGGTCATCATCATTTTCAATTAACTCTTCAATG
>Ga0209292_1007128_pt1 | contig 10739 bp, 6 predicted proteins | sample GOMGulsemesocosm_2_FD_184634 | JGI IMG/M metagenome (GOLD analysis project Ga0209292, IMG submission 184634) | Methane-oxidizing microbial communities from mesocosms in the Gulf of Mexico - GOM9C Gulf of Mexico (SPAdes) (version 2) | ecosystem: Environmental > Aquatic > Marine > Cold seeps...
TTTTGATTATCTAAATAACCGCTAAACATACCCACTGTTTTGCCAAGTACTTCGCCAACACCCTCACTGTCTGCGTTTATCACTTTTACCTCAGCGCAATCAAAACTAATGCCAACGCTGTCGTAGTCAATATCATTATTTTGGTGCACAGTGTAAGCACCGCATAGCTCTGTTTGGCCGTAAAGTTGGCGCAGTGGTACGCCTATCGTCTGGAAAAACCTGAAGGTATCAGGCCCCATCGCAGCACCACCAGTGGCGGCTGATTTGAGAAAAGTAAACCCCAGCCTGTCACGCAGCGCTTTTAACAGCAGCACTTCTGCTAACCAAGATTTACGACCGAGTTTCTGTGCTTGTTCAGCGTGTTGCATAGCAAAATTAAACAGTTTTTGCTTCAGTGGAGTCGAATCCATCATGCGCGCTTTAACGTCTGCTAAAATGCCTTCCCACACCCTGGGGGCTAACAAGACAAAACTGGGCCCAATTTCACGCAAGTCAGACATCAATGTCTCTTGCTCTTCAACAAAATTGACTACTTGCCTAGCGATTAATGCCTGACCTACCGCGTAAACTTGCTCCATAATCCAAGGTAGCGGCAATACTGATACGTAGTTGTCGCCAGCTGCTCTAGGATCAGCACGTAAATAGGAACTACAATGCTTAACAAAGTTACCCCCTTCTAAAAGGACTATTTTAGGCTCAGAAGTGGTGCCTGAAGTGGTACAGTAGATAGCAGTGCTTTCTGCTTTGGTTGCATCGACGTAAGTATCATAAAGCTCTGGGGAAAGCTCATCAATTTCACGCCCTTGCCTGTATAAGTCTTGGATATCGATTAAACGCGAGTCTTGATACTTGCGCATGCCTCGTGGATCACAATAGACAATTATTTTCACGCTCGGTATTTCATCACCAAGTTCTAATAGCTTATCGCATTGCTCTTCATCCTCTGCTATCACGACGCTCGCTTTGGATTTATTCAGAAGATAGACCACTTCCTGGTGCAATGAGTCTTGGAAAATTCCCAAAGAGTATCCACCCATCGCATGTGCGGCAATTTCGCCCCACACCCACTCTGGTCGATTGTCACCCATAAGCGCAATAGTATCTTTGGCTTTTACGCCCATTTTCACTAAAGATAACGACAGCCATTTAACCCGGTTTTGATAGTCTTGCCAGTTATACTCACTCCAGATACCAAACTCTTTCTCACGCATAGCGGTATCTTTTGGCCAATTTTTTGCATTGCGTCTGAGTATCTTGGGAAAAGTATCAAACTCGCCCATTTCATAGTTATTCATGATTAACTGGCCTCCTGTACTGCATCGATATCATCGTCTTCAATACCCAGATAAGCGCGTTTAACCTGCGGATCTGCCATGATTTCATCAGGTAAGCCGCTAATGAGCTTCTTACCAAAATCAAGCACCATCACCTGATGAGATATATCCATTACCACGCCCATATCGTGCTCTATCATTACTACACTAATATCGAACTCTTCATTGAGATCAAGGATATAGCGAGCCATATCTTCTTTTTCTTCTAAGTTCATGCCCGCCATTGGCTCATCTAATAATATCAATTTTGGGTTAAGGGCCATTGCCCGTGCAAGCTCAACGCGCTTTCGCAAACCATAGGAAAGTGTGCCAGCAATCGACTTTCTAATATGTGATATCTCAAGAAAATCAATAATTTCCTCTACGGCTCTGCGATGTTCTAATTCTTCTTTTTGAGCACCAGAACCCCAATAGATAGGCCCAGTTAGCCAGTTGTTTTTTAAAAGATGGTGTCTTCCAACCATAATGTTATCGAGTACTGATAAGTGCCCAAACAGCGCTAAATTCTGGAAGGTGCGACCCATACCTAAATCAGCTCTATCATTGGTTTCTAGATGGGTTATATCTTGCTGCGCGAAACTAATCTTGCCGCTATTGGGTTGATAGCGACCAGATATGCAGTTGAGCATCGATGTTTTACCTGCCCCATTAGGGCCGATAATAGAAAAGACAGCGCCTTTTTCGACTTCAAAACTCACATCGCTCAGTGCTTTTACACCACCAAAAGCCAGTGAAACCTGTTCTACTTTGAGTATTGGCTCACTCATACTCTCTCCTTATGGCATTAAACCTTTAATGATTTAGGCTCTGCCTAATTCATCTCTATTAAATTTATAATGTGCAAAAAATTTAACTCATCATAATTCAGCCGTAGAAAGTCACAATCCTCAATAAGGTCTAGCGCTTAGGTGCTAACTCTTTTGGTTTAGTACGCCAAGACTAGTACTTTAGTCGTAGAGATAAAGCAGAGTGAATTGTTCAATGAATAATTCCTTTATTACAAAGAGATATATGTTAGATTTAAGAAAAATAATAAGGCATTGATATTGCTATGTTTTCGAATTGGTTATTAGTTATAGTCAGCATTGGTTACGTCAGCTTGCTGTTTTTACTCGCCTTTCTGGGTGGGAAATATGGTCATAAACTCGCGGTTTATCAGCACCGCATCATCTATGCTTTATCGGTAGGCGTGTATTGTACTTCTTGGGGTTTTTTAGGCACAGCAGCACAAGCAGCCAATGGCTCTTTAAGCTATGTGTCGCTCTACCTTGCGCCAATTTTGTTATTCGTATTTGGCTGGGACTTTATTCAGCGTATTATCAAAATTAGTTTAGAGCTGAATATCACTTCAATCGCCGACTTGTTATCGGCGCGCTTTGGCAAGTCCCAAAAGCTAGCCATTATTATCACCACAGTGGCGTTGATAGGCACAATGCCTTATATCGCCCTGCAGTTAAAAGCGATTATCTATTCATATATTTTGCTACAAGAAAACCAGGATCTTGCGGTATGGCTGTTGGGCGTAATCGTGAGCCTGATTTTGGCGTGTTTCACTATTCTGTTTGGCGTACGTAGTATTGATATTAGCGAGCGCCATCCAGGTGTAATGGTCGCGATTGCCTTTGAATCATTGGTAAAGTTAATTGCATTTATTATGGTGGGAGTTTTTGTCTGTTTTTTTGTGTTTGACTCGCCCCTACAGATTTTCCAATTGGCCAGCGATAAAATAAATATAGATAATCAGATAGAGATGACTAGTCTTGTCAATATACTAGGCATGTTAGTGATCGCCTGTGCGGCATTTCTGTGCTTACCGCGCCAGTTTCAGGTAATGTTTGTCGAGATTAAAGATGTCGGTTATGCCTCCCTTTCGCGTTGGTTAATCCCTATCTATGTTTTAATTTTTGCTTTTTTTGCAGCACCTATTGGTCTTGCTGGCTTCTTGCTTTACGGCGACTCAATACCCGGAGATGCCTATGCGCTGTTTCTGCCCTCTTATAATGGTCAATTATGGCTATCTTTATTTGCCTTTGTTGGAGCTGTTTTTGCCGCAAGTTCGATGGTGATAGTGTCAACAATCGCCTTGAGCACTATGCTGAGTAATGAAATAGTCTTTCCGTTAATGTTTAAATACTCTGGCCGCCAACATCACGATTTCAGTCATTTCCAATCACAGTTATTATTGATTCGCAAAGCGCTTGTGGTGTTAGTTATCACTCTTAGTCTCTGTTTATTACTGCTATCCCCTCCTGATACATTGTCCTCTCTGGGCGAAGTTGCCTTTGGTGCCATTGCACAAATAGGCCCTGTACTCGCTGCCGCATTTTTATGGCGTAGAGCTACGTTATCGGGTGCTATTAGCGGCATATGCGCCGGTTTTAGCATTTGGGCTGGGTTTAATTTTTTACCACAGCTAGGGGTATATGACCATTTAATGCAAGACTCTCAGTACCCTGGTACAACTGTCGTTACGCTTATCGGCTTAGTGGTCAATGTTTTTGTGTTATGGGTGGTTTCAGTCTCGACCCGCCAGAGCTTGCGCGAGCAAACACAAAGCAAACTTTTTCATCCTGCCAGTGAAAAGAAGCTTTGGAGCTTACCAAAGCAGCCAAAAGTAGATGTTTATGAGTTAGAGTTTTTGGTGGCACGTTTTATTGGCGCAGCAAAAGCCGCACAATCTTTCTCGGCCTTTGCCGAGCAACATCATGACCACAAAAGTAAAGACTTTGATGAGGCACTAATCACTCACACAGAAACAACACTGGCTGCGGTGCTAGGGTCTGCATCCGCAAAACTGGTGACCTCTTTTGCCATTAACGGCCAAGATATGGCCTTTGATCGGGTGGCTCAATTGGTCGAGGATAGCTCAAATCAGCAGTCCGAATTTAGTCGTAGTGTATTGCAAAGCGCGATCGAAAACGCCAGTGAAGGCATCTCTGTGATTGATAGCGACTTGAAACTAGTGGCCTGGAATCAGCGTTATTTAGACATATTTGATTTTCCAAAAGAATTTATCTACATCGGTAGCCCGATCAGTCAGCTTATTCGCTACAATTTAAGTTTACGACCTAAATATGCCGCTAAATTGAATGAAGAAGTACAGCGCCGACTTGGCTTTATTATGGAAGGTAGCCGGCACAGCGCTGAGCGAAAACTAGAAAATGGCATGACTATTCACATTGAGGGCAATCCAATACCCGGTGGCGGTTTTGTCATGATATTTAGTGATATCACCCGCTATAGACAGACAGAAATATCGCTCAAGGAAGAAAACAGTGATTTAGAGGAGCGAGTCTTAGCACGTACTCAAGAGTTAGAACTTGCCAATAAAGAGCTTGAAGAAACGAACGCGCAGCTAGCGCAAGAAAGATATAAAGCAGAACTGGCGCATCTAAAAAAGAGCCAATATTTAAAAGCTTGTAGCCATGATCTTCTACAACCACTGTCGGCGGCGCGTCTTTTTTCATCTGCTATTAGCTTAAATTCGAAAATGTCAGCCAAAGAGCGAAATCAAATTACCCAGATAGATAGTTCACTGGCCATTGCCAATAATCTATTGCTGGACTTAAATGAAATAGCCAGAATTGAAAGTGGCAACATTAACCCTGTGTTAAAAGCCACTTCAGTGCATGGGTTATTTCAAATGCTCTGCTCTGAATTTAGCGCGCTGACCGACGAATATAAGGTGGACTTACGCTGTAAAAGTAGTCACTTATACGTTCAGACAGACATGACCTTATTGTGTCGAATCGTACAAAACTTTCTCTCTAATGCTTTTCGTTACGGTAGTGGTGGTAAGGTTCTTCTAGGCTGCAGACGACAGGGGAATGAATTATGTCTGCAGGTATTTGACACAGGGCCAGGCATAGCGCAAGACAAACAGCAGCATGTCTTTGAACAATTCACTCAACTATATAATGCCACTGCGGTAGGCCCAAAAGGATTAGGTCTTGGTTTAAATATAGCAAAGAGTTTATGTGCAATATTGAATCACAAAATCGCTTTAAAATCGCAGCCAGGGCTCGGTTGCATGTTTAGTGTTAGTGTCCCTATCACTGCTAAACCTGCACTTATGCCACCTGTACCAAAAGCTGCAAAGAGCAGCTTACAAGGGGTTAAGGTGCTGTGCATCGATAACGAGTTATCGATTTTAGCGGGCATGCAAGATTTGTTGAGCGCCTGGAAATGCGAAGTTCACATCGCGCAAAGTGCACAACAGGCAATACAAGAGTTTTCAACACCCAATAGCCAATTTGACTTTCTACTGGTTGATTTTCAACTACAGGATCATTTGCAAATGCAGCAAAGCGATGCAGCCAATCAGGAGAGTTATCATTACGATGGTATTGATTTAATCCGCTATTTACAAAACAAAAGCCGCTATCCGCTACCGGCAATTTTGATTACGGCCTCTAATGATGAAGCTATTTTGTTACGTGCTCAAAAACTTGAAATAGGCTATTTAGCAAAAGTCATTAAGCCTATCGCGCTACGGGCTTTGATGAGTTCGATGCTGTCTAAAAATCTCGAGAAGAACTATTCACGTCAATAGCTTGGATTATATTTATAAAGTAATATCTAAGTATTTTAGAGGCTTAAAGTTGGTCCAAAAGCGGTTCGCGCACTGAGTATATCGTTTAATGCAATAACAGCCTGAGTGCGATTTCTTACCCCAAGTTTAAGAAATATGATACTGGTATGACTTTTTATAGTCGATTCTGTCAGGCCAAGTTCGTGGGCGATTTGCTTGTTTAACAGCCCCTCTCCAATCATTAATAGTATTTTGTTTTGTTGTGGTGTGAGCAAGCTTATTTTATCATCAATGGCTTTATCGGCAATTTCACTATCGTTGAGAAGTGGCGTGCAAAGCTCACCGGCAAAAACCCGAGTAATGGCATGCGCCATGTTATCAACGGTGCTTGATTTGGGGATAAAACCGGCAGCCCCGTGATGCATGGCTTTATTTATTGTATCGTTATCCTCAATGCCTGAGACAATTATAACGCCAAGATCCGGATACAACTGGCGAATATTGATGAGCGTATTAAAGCCTTGTGCACCGGGGATGTCTAAATCAAGCAGTAGTAGATCAACACTTTTCTGCGCTAATACTTGCTCTAGTTCAGGAATGGTTTCTGCTTCTAGTAAACGAGCGGTACTAAAACGTGCGTGTAGCATGGCAGAAAGCGCCTGACGAAATAGCGGATGATCATCTGCTATAAGAATTGTCTCATTATTATTCATTTTAATTAGGACCTATTATTGCGATCAGCGGTATTTCACCGTCTTTTTATTTTATTGTGCAGCTAGAATCCTATCATAATAGGTCAGCGTTGTTGAATGCCTTATTACAATGCATTTTCAAACACAAAAATGTGTTGCTTAACCGCATGCTGATAAAAAGCACCTGGAAGCAACACCATGATTAAATACATATTTTAAATATGTATTCTGTATTATTAATATCATTAAGACTATTCAATCAATCCAATCATCTAAGCACACAGCCCTCTCTATTTAGAGCTCCATGTTTATACATTGGCTAAATAATTTAGTTTTAGCAGCGAAAATTATTAAACTCAAGAAGTGGTTATTTTTTTATTAAAAGCACTCTATTAAATCTCAGGAAGTAGTCGTTTTTAAAAACACTGATCTTAGCATTGCTGCCAGAAATTACTGATGCCTTATTACCTTCTTTTGATGTGAAGCCTCATCACGAGCATTAATGAAGGAATTTACTTACGCTCCTTACTATTGTTTATTTTGAGTTAATAATCTTGCTTTTTTAATTTAAATAACTTATATATACATCAGTTTGACGTTGATTAATCGCTTAGCTTAACGTAAATATGTATGAGTTTTTTACTTAGTCGCTAAAAATAAAGACGCTAAAGGGATCGCAGTTATAAAATCTGCCTATGCAAAGGATAAGCATAATGTTTAGTAAAGTAGCTAGTGATATTTTTAATCAAATTATCCAGCCTCACTGGAATAAAAGCGTCAATAGCGCGCAAAGCCATAGGCTATGGCATAAGTCTTTTATTAAAGTAGCTAAAGAAAGTAATATTATTGCAGTAGATCTCGCAGTTTCCCTATCCAGCTCTCACTCTCTGCTCTCTTTAATGCATTCAAGTTTCGATGAGGACCAACAATTCCCATCAGCTCAGTTGTTTGCTATCAATATCGCCTATGAGATGAGCCTAGATTCATTTGGCTGTGATCTTGACCAAATTCCAGAGCTTTGGCGATTACGCTTTTTTGCGAGCGCTGTAAGATTTCAATGGCTAGTGTCTATTGAAAATAACTTTTTTCTTAAAAATACATTTATGGATCTGCATCACTGCCAGCCTGTTGAGTATCACAATGTCGATAGTGAGTGTCCGGCTGCATTGGATATGCTAATGTGTGACTCTAAGGCTTTAGCGTGTGCCTACCATAAAGGAAATCAGCTCGATAGTAGCGCCGTATGTGACACAAAAGATAGCCGAGATGATGATATTAATAATTTGATCCAAAGTTCAAAGTATGACAACACCAGTATTGCAACCGGATTTTCCCGTTTTGATAAATCGCTAAAGGTCGCTTAATTCATTTTCTTGCTGGTGGTTGTTTCTGGCGCTTTGCTACTATCAAATAACCTTTGATTTTTGTATAGTGAATAGACATAAATTCACGCAAAGCCATTCTTATAATGTCATCATTAACACCTTGTATAAAATCACCTATCCCTTTAACCCACCCCTCCTCTGAAGACTTGCTTGCACAAACACATACCGATGCAGTAATACCTGACTTACCCGCGGGTGATTTGTGGGTTTTCGGTTATGGATCATTGATGTGGCGACCCGGGTTTGATTACCTTGAATCGATGCAAGGCAAGGTTTTTGGCTACCATCGCTCTCTATGCGTTTCCTCTTGGGTGCATCGCGGCACACCTAAAGTCAATAGTGCAAGTAAGGTGCATTGATAGAATGTCAAACTGTAACACTCACCTTGAAGAAACTGAAATCCCTTTAGCAGCTCATGCAGACGCTGTAATCCCCATCCTTCCTGATGGTGACTTGTGGGTGTTTGGCTATGGCTCCCTAATGTGGAGAACAGGTTTTAAGTATGCAGAACAAGTTGATGCACGAGTCTTCGGTTATCATAGAGCACTATGTGTATCCTCGGAAGTACACAGGGGGACTCCTGAAAACAGAGGCCTTGTTCTGGGCCTAGATCATGGCGGAAGTTGCTCAGGAAAAGTATTTAGAGTAAGCGCAGACCAAAAGAAACAAGTTGCTCAATACCTATATGCTAGAGAGCTTGCTACTACTGTGTACCTAGCTAAAATCATTAACGCTCACACAAGTGATGGTCGATGCGTTCGAGCTTTGACATTCGTAGTTGATACTGGACATCATCAATACACCACAGGAAAAACCCCAGAACAACTTGTTAGCATTGTGCGTAGTGCTTCAGGACGCTCAGGGCGTAGCAGTGAATACCTTCTATCAACCTTAGAGCATCTTCGCCAAAGTAACATTCACGATGGACGGCTAGAAAGCATTGCTGCACTTTTATAATCTAGCCTATTACGCGAGCGCTAATCCCTAATTAAATACGCCCGATCTGTGTATATAGCGCCCCTTCTTGGAAACTTGATTCAGTCGTTTGTATTGATGCCAACCCTCTTATTTGCATCTACAGCTTTATGCAATATGTACATCAAACAAATTGTGCTGTTCACGCGATACTGACGCCAAATAGTTATCTTCGGTAAACTATTTTCATTCAGTTATACATGGTGTACTTTACAACAAAGTGATAATCTTTATTCCTATTAAATTCAGATGCTTAGATAGCTATCACTGAATCATATTGCGCTTTAAATCTGTAGATTTTGTTACATCTCTAAAGCTAAAGCTTGCAATATTGGAAGTAGTCTTAAATCAAGTGTTGGCTGAGATTTAGTGAATATCACTTTCACGTATATGTGCCTGTACACCGTCAGCTGTTATACCGTAGTTGGATATTGGAGGTAATCGTAACCAAATGAACGATAATATTTTACTCAAAGCTTTGAAATATATCCGATACTTACAAGAAGGAAACAAACCTAGGTACTCAGGTGAAGCAATTAGGGCTTTATCTAAATTCCTTAATGAAATTGAGAAGCTGTCCGCTAAGAAAAATTCAGATGTAACAATCGGTATAATGATGCCAAGTGGAGAGGTTAAGGTAAGTCTACTTAAAGATTGTGGTTACGTGTTTCATCATTTATTTCCAGTCATCTTTGAAAATGTTGATAGTAAAGTGGTCGACAAATATTTTGAAATAACAACGCGATTCCTATCTTCCAATAACATAAAGAATACCCTTAAAGCTCAAATAATTGACTTTGAAAATAAGAATTTATCAGAAGTTTTGGAACAAAATTTTTCATTATCTCCTAATGGCTTTAAGGCATTACAGGCTCGAATAGACTTTTGCACTGTAGGATTATCGAGTCCAAATGATGCTGTTTTTGGAGATATAAGAGCAATTGAAATCATATATTCAGGTTACATTTCTAAGTCTCTAACGGTTTTTGTGAATAACGGTCAAATCTTACAGGGGTTAAATTTTCTTAGCGCTTTATACGAAAGTTCAAGATCTACAAGTGAACAAAAATGCATTGTAAAGTTGATAATTTCACATAGCACCTCTTTCAATTTGATTAGCAAAACCGAACTAAATTCATTACTTGATGAGCATGAAGATTACTATGACTCTGATGATATTGAACATATGAGAGCTGAGATATTTACTGATCCTAGTTCAATGCTTTTATCCTATTTTTCCGTTGGTAATGGAAACCTTTCTCTTAGATCAACTAACAATAAAGATATAACTACGGTTATTAGCTTTTCTATACCTAATACATGCAAAAGCTCAGAAACACGGCATATGGAAATTGACAACAAAACGGAAATTATAATTTCACCTGTAGCTGCATTTTGGGCAGACCCAATGTTTAAATGCATGAGTAGTTGGAAAATTGCAAATATGGGATGGAGTCATTTTTGTGAGGTGGAACCAAAGAAAGGGGAAAATTATACTCATGTAAAGATAATAATAAATGAACTATTCACTCCAGATATCCATCTGACTGAAGCTTCAAATATTCCAATCGATTTTTCTGAGAAAGAAGCTTTGATGGGACGACCATACTACCCACATAAAGAATTCATTATTAAAACATTGCTAGGAATATTTGATGAGGTTAGTAAAGAATTAGATATAGAAAGAACAGATATTAGTATTAATTTATTTTCTAACTACTTTGTTCAGCACATAGATAATGCGACAGGAGAAAACATTCATCATAAGCTGTTTGCTATTACTAACCCTGACTCATACTCAAAAACTGCAACGAGGTTTCTT
>Ga0209292_1007134_pt1 | contig 10736 bp, 8 predicted proteins | sample GOMGulsemesocosm_2_FD_184634 | JGI IMG/M metagenome (GOLD analysis project Ga0209292, IMG submission 184634) | Methane-oxidizing microbial communities from mesocosms in the Gulf of Mexico - GOM9C Gulf of Mexico (SPAdes) (version 2) | ecosystem: Environmental > Aquatic > Marine > Cold seeps...
TCTTAATAAGAGACATGTTTTCAATTTCTCAAGGAGAAGGAAGAAACATTACTACAGGAAATTTAGGAGGACATCAATATACTGCAAGAGTTGAAATGTTACCATTTGGTAAATTCAAAGGTAAAGGAGATTATAGTGGAAGTGATTTAAAAAGAGAAGACTCTCCTAAATTAGCAATTGGAGCAACTTACAACTTCAATGACAAGGCTGTAAAAGACAAAGGAAGTCAAGGAAAATACATGGTTAATGATAGTGATGTAGGATTCCACGAAACAAATGTAAATACTGTCTTTGTTGATGCTATGTTTAAATACAAAGGAATCTCTTTCATGGGAGAGTATGCAAATAGAGACGCAAATGAAGCTACTGCTATCAATATTGATGGTACACCTGCTACTGATGCCGACGGTAATACTACTGGAAAAGCTGTAAAGAAAGGTAACTCAATAAACGTACAAGCTGGATACTTATGTAAAAAGAACTGGGAAGTAGCTGGGCGTTATACAACAGTAAAATTTAACGGAGCAGGTTTCGCTACAAATTACTACACATTAGGTGTATCTAAGTACTTAGCTGGTCATAAACTTAAAGTACAATCTGACTTAACTTACAGTGATGAAACTGGCAGTAAATCAGGTGGATTAGAATACCGTTTACAATTTGACATCCATTTCTAGGAAAAATCAAAATATCATAATTTAAAAAGAGCCCTACTTGGGCTCTTTTTAAATTATGATATTTTCAATGTTATTTTAATGTTAACCACTCCGCGGTTTTCATAACATTAGTATAACCTTTTCTTTATTTTAGGGTAACTTTTATACAATTCTTCCACTGTATGTTTGTAGTGCAAAAAACATACAAACAAAAAAATGAAAAAAATTGCAATGATTTTAACAGCAGCTATCGTATTAGTTGCATGTGGTAAAAAGAAAGAAGAAAAAGCACTTGCTGAAAACTCAAAAACTGTTCTATCCGGAACTATCAAAGTAGATGGTTCGAGTACCGTTTTTCCAATTACTGAAGCAGTAGCTGAAGAATTTAGAACAGTTGAACCTAAAGTGAAAGTTACCATTGGTGTTTCTGGAACTGGAGGAGGATTTAAAAAATTCTCTAGAGGAGAAACTAATTTATCTAACGCTTCTCGTCCAATTAAAAGTAAAGAAAAAGCAGCTTGTGAAGCTAACAATATTAGTTATTTAGAATTAGAAGTTGCTTATGATGGTTTAGCAGTATTAGTAAACCCTGCTAACAACTGGGTGAATTCTTTTACTATTGAAGAGCTGAAGAAAATATGGGAACCTAAAGCCCAAGGAACTATCATGAAATGGAATCAAATTCGTCCAGAATGGCCAAATGAGGAAATTCACTTATTCGGACCTGGAACAGCATCAGGAACATATGATTATTTTTCTGAAGCTGTTTGTGGTAAAAAAGTAGGTACTCGTGGGGATTATACCGCAAGTGAAGACGATCACGTTTTAGTACAAGGAATTGCAGGAGATAAATATGCTTTAGGTTTTTTCGGATTAGCTTACTATGCTGAAAATAAAGACAAATTATCTTTGATTGGAGTTCATAACGGAACTGAAGTAGTAAAACCATCTTTAGAGACTGTTAAAAATGGAACATACAAACCTTTGTCAAGACCTTTATTTGTATACGTAAACAGTACTTCAGTAAAATCACCAGAAGTAGTTGAATTCGTAAACTTCTATATAGATAACGCAGGAGAATTATCAAAAGATGTTGGATACATTCCTTTGCCAGCTGAAAAATACGCAGTACAAAAAGAAAAATTTAAAACTTTTGTTGAAAGTAACAAATAAACAGAAGTTTAATCTGGACAATCAGGTAACTACATAGTTGCCTGATTTCCTTTTTCACAAAATAAAATGCGTAAAATAAAAGAACTTGTAATTGAAAAATCCCTTTTAACAAGTGCCTTAATTACTATTGCCATTACCATCGGTATTGTATTGGTGCTTACTATTGAGGCTGTTCAGTTTTTTAGCGAAGTTTCTATAATAGATTTTTTTACAGACACACAATGGACTCCATTGTTTACTGACAAACACTACGGAATTCTTCCTCTATTATCAGGAACATTACTAACATCATTTATAGCAATTTCTGTAGCCTTACCAATTGGTTTATCAATTAGTATTTACTTGAGTGAATATGCACCTAAAAGCTTTAGAAAAACTGTAAAGCCATTATTAGAATTATTAGCTGCAGTACCTACTGTAGTTTATGGTTTTTTTGCGTTGATAGTAGTAACTCCTTTTTTACAGCAAATTATTCCTGGGTTATCAGGTTTTAATTCGTTATCAGCTGGTTTTGTAATGGGAATTATGATTATCCCTTACATTTCTTCAATTTCTGAAGATGCTTTACATGCCGTACCAAGTGCTTTAAGAGAAGCTTCTTTTGGTATGGGTGCAACAAAATTACAAACCGCTTTTAAAGTTGTCGTACCTGCAGCATCATCTGGTATTATAGTATCTATAATACTAGCCATTTCAAGAGCTATCGGAGAAACGATGATTGTTGCAGTAGCTGCTGGTCAACAACCAAGACTAACACTAGACCCAACAGTACCTGTTGAAACGATTACGGCATATATTGTTCAGGTTAGTTTAGGTGATGTTGAACATGGATCAGTAGAATACAGAACCATTTTCGCAGCTGGAATCACCTTGTTTGTGTTTACATTTTTACTAAACACATTAAGTTATAGAATTAGAAAAAAATACCAAGAACGCTATGAATAATATTCAAAAAAACAGACTTAAAGATCAGCTCTTTAAAATCTGGGGCATTAGCTGTACGTTATTCGGACTTATCTTATTAGGCGTTTTTATTGGTGACATCTTAATAGATGGAATTACGAGAATAGACTGGGATTTCGTTACCGATTTACCGTCAAGAAAAGCTGAAAAAGCCGGAATATACACTGCCTTAATGGGAAGTATTTGGACTCTATTGTTAACTACCGTTATTGCTTTTCCCATAGGAGTTGCAGCTGGAGTATACCTGGAAGAATACGGAAATAAGAATAAATATTCTGCCATATTAGAAATCAATATTTCAAATCTTGCTGGAGTTCCGTCAATTATTTATGGCCTACTAGGTCTGGAAGTATTTGTTAGAATAATGGGTTTAGGCGCTAGTGTTTTAGCAGGAAGTTTAACCCTGTCATTATTAATCCTCCCTATTATAATAGTTGCAACTAGAGAAGCCATTAAAGCAGTTCCGAAATCTATTAAAGACGCTTCTTTTGCTCTAGGAGCTTCAAAATGGCAAACCATTTGGAATCAGGTTTTACCCGCTTCATCTGGTGGTATTTTAACAGGTGTGATTTTAGCCTTATCAAGAGCAGTTGGAGAAACTGCACCATTAATTGTTGTTGGAGCATTGGCCTATGTGCCATTTGCTCCACAAAACCCGATGGATGAATTTTCAGTATTACCGATACAAATATTCAATTGGATTTCCAGACCACAGCATGGGTTTATTGAAAACGCAGCAGCAGCAATTATCATTTTATTATTAATTACCTTCCTTATGAATGGTATTGCCGTTTACTTTAGAAACAAATGGCAAAAGAAATTGAGATAACTATGGAAACAGTATTAACAGATATTCCGTTTGATAAAATAGTTGACCCTTCACTAAAAAAGAAGGCGAAAATAGAAGTTAAAGATGTAAAGGTTTGGTATGATGATTTCAATGCTATAAAAGGTATTGACATGAACATAAAGTCAAACATTGTTACTGCTTTTATAGGCCCTTCAGGTTGTGGAAAATCTACCTTCTTGCGTTTATTCAATAGAATGAATGATTATGTAGAAGGATTTAGAATGGAAGGTAAAATAAAAGTAAGTGGCGATAATATTTACAAGAAAAAAGTAAATGTAGAAGAATTACGTAAAGAAATAGGAATGGTTTTCCAAAAGCCAAACCCATTTCCTAAATCAATTTTTGACAATGTTGCCTACGGATTAAAAATTCAAGGAATCACTGACAAACAATTAATTGAAGAACGCGTTATAGATTGTTTAAAACAAGTAGCCCTTTGGGATGAAGTAAAGGATGATTTAAAAAAATCGGCAATGGCTTTATCTGGTGGACAACAACAACGCTTGTGTATTGCACGTACTTTGGCTGTACAGCCATCTATTATTTTAATGGATGAACCAACATCTGCATTAGACCCAATATCTACTGCAAAAGTGGAAGAATTAATCTTTAAATTAAAAAAAGAATACACTATTGTTATTGTTACGCATAATATGCAACAAGCAAGTAGAATTAGTGATTATACTGCTTTTTTCTATTTAGGAGAATTAATTGAATATGATAAAACAAAAACCATTTTTACAAATCCAGAAAAAAAACAAACCGAAAACTACATTACTGGTCGTTTCGGATAAGTAAACAACACTGTTGCATTAACAATATAACATTATGGCAAACGCACAATACCACCGAGACCTACTTAACGAATCTGGAGCAGAAATGTTAGCCATTTGTACGTCTCAATTAGAAAAGGCAAAAGACGCCTTTTTAAATCACGACAGCGATTTAGCTGAGGAAGTAATTCTTACAGAAGCACGAGTTAATGCTTTAGACTTACGTATTGAAAAAAGTTGTGAGCGATTTTTAGCACTATACAATCCTGTAGCTATAGACTTACGTTTTATCATGTCTATTCGTAAAATCAATTTTGACTTAGAGCGTATTGCGGATCACGCATACAGTATTTCTAAATATGTAGTTGAGGTAGATAAAAAAATACCACCACATTTATTTGAAGTATTACAATTTCAAACCATGTACGATACTATTGCAAAAATGCTTAATAATATAACTGAAGCTTATGAGAACAAAGATGTAAAAACCGCAAGAAAAGTCTTCAAAAAAGATAAAATTTTAGACAAAATAAATACTGATTCTTTCGCAGTTCTTGAAATTGAAATTAAAAAAGACGACGATATTATATCAGAAGCATTATTGCTTTTTTCTGTTATTAAAAAAATGGAACGTGTTGGCGATTTAATTAAAAACATTGCCGAAGAAATCATCTTTTACATTGACGCAGAAGTGTTAAAACACAAAAAAAAGAAATAAGGCACTTTACAACTATAATATAATTCATCTCAATTTAACTATTGGGATGAATTACTTGTACTTGTAATTTTTCAAATTGATAACATTAGCATAACATTGGAAATTTTTATTTGAATTACGTTTGCACCGTTACTTTCAATAAAAAAATGTTTTAATTATGGATAATATTTATCTTTTTATGGTTATTGCGCTAGCTGTTTTAGCGGTAATCGATTTAGTTGTAGGTGTTAGTAATGACGCCGTTAATTTTTTGAATTCTGCAATAGGCTCTAAAGCTGTTTCTTTTAAAACCATCATGATTGTTGCCAGTATTGGTATTGCTTGTGGTGCTTTGTTTTCAAGCGGAATGATGGAAGTTGCCCGTAAAGGTATTTTTGTTCCCAGTAATTTTATGTTTAGTGAAATCATGATTATTTTCATGGCAGTAATGATAACAGATATATTACTACTCGACATATTCAATACCTTAGGTATGCCTACTTCTACTACTGTTTCTATCGTGTTTAATTTATTAGGAGCTGCTGTTTGTGTTGCTTTAATAAAGATCAGTGCAGATGATTCACAAAACTATTCTGATTTATTTAATTATATAAATACCGAAAAAGCCACACAAATTATTGGAGGAATACTACTCTCCGTAGTCGTTGCATTCTCTGTAGGTGCTTTAGTACAATACATTTCAAGAATATTATTATCATTCCATTTTGAAAAGAAAGCTACTTGGGTTGGCGCGTTATTTGGAGGTGTTGCCTTAACTGCCTTAGTTTATTTCATATTAATGAAAGGAATAAAAGGAGCTGATGTTGCAAAACAAAGCTTTGATTTCACTAACGGGTTAACAATTAAAAAGTTCTTAGAATCTTACGTACTAGAATTAGTTGCAGCATTTTTTATTTTCTGGACTGGATTCTCTTACGTATTTATGAAGTTTTTCAATCAAAACATTTATAGATTAATCATTATCATTGGTACGTTCTCATTAGCATTAGCTTTTGCAGGGAATGACTTGGTAAACTTTATTGGTGTACCAATTGCAGGTTGGCAATCGTTTGAAGCATGGAGTGGATCAGGAATTCCAGCTGGAGAATTTGCTATGGATGCTTTAGGTAAAAAAGTACCTACCCCAACACTTTGGTTATTTTTAGCAAGTGCCGTTATGGTGGCAACTCTATGGTTATCATCAAAATCTAAAGAAGTTTTAAAAACATCTTTAAACTTATCTAGTCAAGGGGAAACTAAAGAACGTTTTCAACCTAACTTTTTATCTAGAGCAATTGTAAGGAGCTCAATATTAATTTCTAAAACTTTTACTGCAGCTACACCAGATGCTTTATCAAAAAGAATCAATACTCAATTTGAAAAACCAGTAATTGCACTTTCAAAAGACAAAACATACGAACTCCCAGCATTCGATATGGTTAGAGCGTCTGTTAACTTAATGGTTGCAGGTATTTTAATTTCAATTGCAACCTCATACAAATTACCATTATCTACTACTTATGTAACCTTTATGGTTGCCATGGGTACTTCATTAGCAGATAGAGCTTGGGGTGCCGAAAGTGCAGTATATAGAGTTGCTGGAGTATTGAACGTAATTGGAGGATGGTTTTTAACCGCTTTTAGCGCGTTCTTTGCTGCTGCTGTTGTCGCCTTCTTAATTTCAATGAACGAAGAGGTAATGATTCCTGTTTTATTATTAATCACCGCTATTTTGTTAGTTAAAAATATGTTAGCACATCGTAAGAAAGCAAGAGCTGGTAAAGAAGAAGACACAATCAATAAAGCTGAAAGTAGTTCTATACATGGAGTAGTTGAGGAAAGTGCTGATAACATTAGAGCAGTTGTAAGCAGAACTTCTAAAATTTACACAAACACTATTGATAGTTTAGCTAAACAAGATTTAGAAGGACTCAAAAAGAGTAAAAAAGGAGTGAAAAAGCTAAATGATGAAGTTGAAGTATTAAAAGACAACATCTTCTATTTCATCAAGAACCTAGACGAATCAAGTATAGGAGCAAGTGATTTTTACATTAATGTACTAGGAAACTTACAGGATATGTCACAATCTTTAGAATACATTTCTAAAGCAAGTCATAAGCATGTAAACAACAATCATTTAAAATTACGTTTTAACCAGATTAAAGATTTAAAGGAAACTGAACAACAATTAAACACATTGTTCGGAAAAATTAAAAGTACGTTCTCAGAACGTGATTTTGATCACATCGATACTATTCTTAATGAGAAACAACAATTACTTGATACCGTAAATGAACGCATCAAGAAACAAGTTTCAAGAACACGAACTGAAGATGATAGTCCGAAAAACACTACTCTTTACTTTAGTTTACTATTAGAAACTAAAGATTTAATTAAAGCTACTATGAGTTTATTAGAAGCTTATAAAGAGCAGTAAAATGAATTTTACTAAAAAAAGAGCGCCAATTGGCGTTCTTTTTTTGTGCCTTAAAATCACTATCTTGAGAACGAAAATTCTCCTATCATAGTATGACTAAAATTTTCACACTCTTTTTAACGCTCTCTATTGTTTTTCTACAAAACACATTAGGACAATCTAATGACATAAACAAACTAATTGATAGTCTTGAAACTAGCGATACTCCAGTAAGTGATAAAATTACTTTTTTAGAAAAAAACATTTCTACAACTGAGAATCCACTTAAAAAAATGGAATTCGCTGCTTACCTAGGTGATGTTTATTCAGATATTGAAGTTTACGACAAAGCATATCTGAATTACATAAAAGCACTTCAAATAGCTCAAAAAAAACAGTTAACTAATAATATCGGGAGCTACTATGAAGATTTAGGAAGAATCCAACTTAGAATTGGCAACTTAGAAAGTAGTTTGGATTTTCACACCAAAGCCTACGAGATTTTTTCTAAAGTAAATAACCAAAAACGAAAAACCATAGCCGCTGCCAATATTGCGGTTTTACAAAGCAGGATTGGCCCAATTGAGAAAGCTATTTTAACCCTTAAAAAATTTAGCGAAAATAAAAATATTGACAATAGATCAAAAGCTAACACACTTATGACCTTAGGAAATATTTATTTAGAAAAACTAGAAATTCCAATCAAAGCTATTAGTTACTATACGGACGCCTTAACCCTTTTGAATGAAACCCCAGATAGAACATTACAGATTATGTTACTGCAAAATATCGCAGAAGCAGAAATAGCTTTAAAAAAATATGATTTGGCATTGGGGTACAATAAAAAAAGTGAAAAAATATTAACACAGCATCCAAATCTTGAACTTCAAGCAAGTTTGCATAAATTTTATGCAGAGATTCATCAAGCCAAAAAACACTATAAACAAGCATACAATCACCTCAATTTACAACAAAAGTACAACGATTCATTAGCCAATACTGCTACTCTATTCAAAATAGCAAACATCAACACCATAAAGGAGCTAGAAAAACATCAAGCTGATATCATCTTACAAAAAAACAAGGTAAGCGCCCTAGAAAGAGATAAAATTATAAGCAATTTAAAAACGACCATTCTTCTTATTAGCCTTCTATTACTTGGATTAATAACATATTTATTTATTAAAAAATCAAGATCTCGAATTAAAATTTTGAGAAGTGAAAAAACAGCAATAACTGATAAACTAGACTTCAATAAAAATAAAATTAAAAAAATGGCACTTAATATTTCAACCAGTCAGGAATATGTAGAGTCATTTTCAGGAAAAATAAAAGAAACACTATCGCGTATTAATGATAAAAAAAGTAAAGCGGAAATCACTAAATTATTACACGATCTACAATCATATAAAATTATTAATGACAATAAAAAAGAACTTAAAACATATCTCAGTAAAGTAAATGACGAATACTTATTTAATCTTACAAAAAAACACCCTTCCTTAACAAAGGAAGAACAACATTTATGTTCGTTGATTTTCTTAAGTCTTAAAAACAAGGACATTGCTAACCTATTAAACCTTTCCGTAAGGAGTATTGAAAACAAAAGGTATCGAATTAGAAAAAAAATGAACCTAAGAACTACACAAAGCTTGAATGAAGCGCTAAACAACCTATAACGAACAACATAACACTACACAGAGTAATAAAAGAGTAGTTAATTAGAACTCATAGAGTGGTAAAAAACATCTAAAAAACAATCATTCGTATAATTTTGCATAACAACAACCCAAATTATACATTATGAAAAAAATTACTTTTTTACTTTTTACTTTTTTAAGTACTAGCACGCTCTTTGGAAATATCATCCATAGAGATATTGCTGATTTCACTTTTACCGCAGACTCCAACATAGATATCGATTTTAATAATGATGGAACCCCAGAATTTAATATTGGAGAATCATGGGGAAGCATTGGTGTGTTTTTTGACTCGACTATAATTAATTTTATTGGATACGGATCATTTGATAGCGGATATGGATGGGATATAATGAAACCTCTTACTAACGGATTCACTATAGATAATACTGGAAGCTTTGAAGCATTTGGTGATGCCTACATTAATCCAGGTTGGGAAAATCCTGGAGATGAATTTCCTGAAGGAAACTCATACATTGGAGTAACGTTCAAACTAGGAGCTAACAGACATTATGGGTGGCTTAGAGTAAATTCATCTGCAGGAGTTATCACATTACTTGACTACGCCTATAATGATGTACCTAACGAAGCTCTCAATGCTGGGCAAACTACTTTGGCTATTGATGAATATGCAAACAACATGAAGGTGAGCTACTATCCAAACCCTACAAGAGATTTTATTTCAATTAAAACTGATCAAACAATTGAAGAAGCGCACTTAATTGATATCCTTGGAAAAAATACCGTATTAAACATCATTAACAACAGAGTTAATATCTCATCAGTTCCTAACGGTGTGTATTTTCTGCATGTTAAGTCTGATAAGAGCACAGCAATAAAAAAAATTATTAAAATATAAATTACCCCTTATTTAATTTTAAGCCCAAAAAGCACTGCACTATTGCAGTGCTTTTTATTTTTAATGTATTTACCTAAAATAATACTAAAGGTTTGTATCTTTACATTAAGTTAGGTGAGTCACTTTTTTCATTGAGTAAATGACTGACTTAATTTAAAACTTCCCAAAAAGCTAACACCAAATCACTGCTGTTTTCAGTTTTAAAAAATTCATTTTCAAAGAGTTTTGTTAACCAAATTATTAATTGTACTTTTGCAAACTCTTTCGAGAGTAAGGAATGTTTAATAATTAAAAAGAATTAGTGTGGATACATTAAGCTACAAAACTATTTCAGCCAACAAAAACACCGTTAATAAGGAATGGGTTTTAGTTGATGCTGAAGGTCAGACGTTAGGTAGAATGTCTTCTATAGTTGCAAAACTTATCAGAGGAAAATTCAAACCTAACTACACACCTCATGTTGATTGTGGAGATAACGTAATTGTTATCAATGCAGAAAAAATCATCTTAACAGGTAAAAAATGGACGGAAAAAAGTTACATCCGTCACACAGGTTACCCTGGAGGTCAAAAATCATTAACTGCTACTGAGTTGTTTGGGAAAGACCCTGCTCGTTTAGTGGAAAAATCAGTAAAAGGAATGTTACCTA
>Ga0209292_1007136_pt1 | contig 10733 bp, 11 predicted proteins | sample GOMGulsemesocosm_2_FD_184634 | JGI IMG/M metagenome (GOLD analysis project Ga0209292, IMG submission 184634) | Methane-oxidizing microbial communities from mesocosms in the Gulf of Mexico - GOM9C Gulf of Mexico (SPAdes) (version 2) | ecosystem: Environmental > Aquatic > Marine > Cold seeps...
AAATGAATGGATAAACATTAAATACTCTATTTAATGTTGTTTAGAAATTATTGCGCGCGATTATACCTGATGAAGGGGGAGTTTGATAACAAAGTTTGCTAAATGATAGCTTTGGTTCACCAATAATCAATAACGCTTAACCTGCCTTTGTTTATGTTCATGGTATGATTAAATTACGTAGCTACTATAAGTAACTAGGCACTAAGTACTGGGTATAATAAGTACTAGGTTATAATAACGACAAAATTTAGAAAGGAGAGGGGAGTCATGAGTACCACGGTGTTAGGTAAAGATGGTCAGCCACGTTGTGGTTGGTGTGGCACAGTTGATGCGTTTTTTGATTATCACGATTCCGAGTGGGGCTTTCCGGTTGATAATGACATTCGTTTGTTTGAAAAGTTATGCTTGGAAAGTTTTCAATCAGGCTTAAGTTGGCGCACAATACTTGCCAAACGGGATAATTTCCGTAAAGCGTTTCTATCATTTGATTTTAATAAAGTAGCAAAGTTTACCGAACAAGATGTTGAGCGATTACTTAACGATAAAGGCATTGTTAGGCATAGAGGTAAAATTGAAGCGGTGATCAATAATGCCAAATGTGCACAGCAACTTGTTCAGGAGCAAGGCTCGCTGGCCGCATATTTTTGGGGTTTTGAACCGCAAAGTGCAGAGAATGTTAAACCACAAAGTATGATCACCTCACCTGAGTCTATTGCACTTGCTAAAGCGTTGAAGAAGCAGGGCTGGAAGTTCGTAGGGCCAACCACCGTCTATGCGTTTTTACAGGCAATGGGCTTGATCAATGATCATGTTGAAAATTGTATCACCCGTAAAAAAGTTGCCTTGGCACGTGAGCAGTTTGTTCGCCCTAAATAGTAGTACCGTAGTTATTAACGTTGAGAAGTTCTGATTAGTTATTGAAAAAGCACTATAATCACGCTTAATACTTCGAATACCCTTATTTTAAAGGTTCCAACATGAATACCAAAATATACAAGCGTGTGCTTTCACTCACCGATAACTTACTCGCGGAAGTTCAACAGAAAAATCAAAAAAGATTTGATGGCTATTATGCGGAGCTGAAGCAGCTTTGTGAGGAGCACGAAAACACCGATAAAGATCACCCGGTACAATGGGAAACGCTTGCAGATTTCACCGATGATTTAGCGCTAGCGATTACTATTTATCAGCAGGCGTTAACGAAAGCCGAAGCGATTAACTCTAAAGATTTCCGTTCATCAATTGCTTTTTCAATCGCGGCACTACAAGTTGAATTAGGTGATGAAACTGGTGCTATTGAGTATTTAGAAAAAGCTAAAATTAGTTGTAATAAAATTGTCGATAAAGAATTGAAAGCTGAAATTCATGATTTGTTAGAGAAATTAAAAAGCAGCCAGTAAGCTAACGCTCGGTATTAATATGATAAAGATAAATGGGCGATTGATAAAAGTCATTTATCTTTATTGTTTTATCTAATGGTTGTGACGGCCAAGCAGGTAAAGCAAAATTATTGCTGATGAGAAAGTCTACCTTGGGCTTTTCTACCAGCAATTTATCCTTAATTTTTTCCATCGCTTCAGGGTATAAATAACACACCAATACTGACGCAGTCGGTAGTTTAGTGTAATAAAAATTTTCACGGTACAAGCTAAGATTTTTTAACCCTAAAATATTTTTCATGACTATTGAGGTAAACCAGGGGAGTAGGGATAGTTCATAACCAATAACTTGCCGGTGAGGATGCTGCTTTGCAATCTGAATAACAAAATTTCCCCAACCACTACCTAAATCAATGATGGTGCCAGTACCTGTTTCACCAACTAATGCCATCATAGCGTTATAGGCTTTAGTGGAACTTGGCATGGGAGATATGCCCAAAACGAGCGTACTGTATAATATTGATAGCATAATAAAAACGATGATAACGAAAAGTAAGATCTCAAATGTTATCAATAGGGACTCTCCAAAAAATTGTGCAATAGCAATACTATTATCACTGTTTCATTCGCGGTATAATGAGTTTAACACTAATAGGGTCTGTTAAACGGTCGTGATTGTTTAAAAGAAACTACACTCTGCGTGTTATTTACATCGACAGAGCATTTCACAAGAGTTAAATAAACAAATGAAACCATATTCTACTATTGCTGAATTAATTGAAAACTTAGCGTCAGAAATTAATTCACTTACCGCACAAATTACGACGTTGAAAACAGAGCCTCAAAGCTTCAATGAACAAGTGGTATTAAAATATATTGATACCTGCAGCACCGGTAAAACTAAAGATTATGTTCGATCGTTAGGGGTTAAATCTGAACGTGGCTCTTTGTTCTCATCGGGCGATGTCAGTAAAATTATTAAAAATGGCGCTGATGATATTTCACCAGAATTGCTTGCTATAGCGCGAAAGGTGGCTAGTATGAAAAATAAGCACGGTAAACATCGTTAAAATAGCACTATTTTTTAGAGCGTAAATACACTAAATTCAATTTCTGTTTTGTCATGGTGATAGCAAAGCAGAATTATATTTTTCACCAATGATAAAGAGAATGTTATGAGTAAAGGTATAGTTAAGTGGTTTAATGCAGATAAAGGTTTCGGCTTTATTACTCCAGAAGATGGCAGTAAAGATTTGTTTGTTCATCATTCAGAAATACAATCTGGCGGTGAATATGCAACTTTGGCTGATGGTCAAGCGGTTGAGTTTGAAGTAGGACAAGGGCAGAAAGGTCCATGTGCGAATAAAGTTGTTGCAATTTAATTAGCAATAGATGAAAACTAGGTAAGCAAACGTGCTTTAAACTAAGTACTTGCTTACCTAGGCGTTTTCAATAGTAAATCCTCGAAAATCCTATCAGTACAAGATCAATTAACCTAATTCAACCACTAGCAGGGCTGTCTCTCCTTTAACCACTAGCGGTGAAAATATATTAGCACCATTACCCATTACCCATTAGCTATAGCACTAACAGTTGGGTGAATGGTGTCCTAGATTATCGGCCGTACATTTATCGCCTTATGCGCATAGGTATTATTTAGTACGCTTTTTATTTTTAGACGGTGATTTAGAAAACTGATTATCACTAAAGCGTGTTAAACCGCTTTGTCCTTTATTGCCACCTTTGCTGTTGGTACGACTTCTATTTTGCCCTGGGCTGGTTTTATAACCACTGGCATTGTTCTTACCTTGTTTACTATGTTGACCTGCGCCTGTGCGTTTAATGCCGGTTTTATTTTGCTCAGCTCTCGTTTCACGAGGCACTAAACAATTTGGCGCTGAGCCAATTAATTTACTTAACCCCATTTTAGTGAGTGCGGTGCGTATTTCGGGCCAATTTAATGGGTCGTGATAGCGAAGAATGGCTTTATGTAATCGTCGTTGAATCGCGCCTTTAGGTACCGCAATACTGCCATCCTTTTTAGCTAAGTTTTTACTGGTAACATTACGCAGTGAATTAAGCTCGGTATGATATAAGGTAGTGGCGTTCGCCAACGGCGAAGGGTAAAAATTTTGTACTTGATCTAACTTAAAGTTATTGCCTTTAAGCCAGATGGCCAAATTGACCATGTCTTTGTCGGTGGTGCCAGGATGTGCTGAAATAAAATAAGGGATTAAATATTGTTTTTTACCCGCTACTTTTGAGTAGTGATCAAACATTTCTTTAAATCGGTCGTAGCTGCCCATGCCGGGTTTCATCATATTATTAAGCGGACCTTCTTCGGTATGCTCTGGCGCTATTTTTAAATAACCACCAACATGATGAGTCGCTAATTCTTGCACGTATTCAGGGTGCTCAATGGCTAAATCGTAGCGAACGCCCGAAGCGATTAATACTTTTTTAATACCTTTTACTTTGCGCGCTTTACGGTAAAGCTCAATGGTTGGCGTGTGATCGGTATCTAAATGCCCACAGATGGTTGGCCATACACAAGAAGGTTTTCTACAGGTTGCTTCCGCTTTTTCACTTTTACAATTAAGCTGATACATATTGGCGGTTGGGCCACCTAGATCAGAAATAACACCGGTAAAACCAGGCACTTTTTCTTTAATATCTTCAATCTCATTAATAATAGATTCATGAGAGCGAGATTGAATAATACGTCCTTCATGCTCGGTAATGGAGCAAAAAGTACAACCACCAAAACAGCCGCGCATAATATTAATTGAGGTTTTAATCATATCGTAGGCAGGAATTTTAGCTTTGCCATAACTTGGGTGTGGTACTCGCTGGTACGCTAATCCAAACACGCCGTCCATTTCTTCGGTTGATAATGGTTTGGCCGGCGGGTTTAACCAAATTAGGCGATCGCCATGGCTTTGCACTAACGGCTTTGCCGAGGTTGGGTTTACCTCTTGATGAAATATGCGCGAGGCATGGGCGTACATTATTTTGTTATCTTTAACTTGTTCAAAAGTGGGTAAATTAATGTAAGTATTTTCCCATGGCTTAGCTTTTTTTGCCCAAGTTTTGTTGCGGGTATAGCTAATTTTTCCGATACTTGCATCATCACTACTAACATCTTCATTGCGTGGATCAATAATATTAATCACTTGTGCGGTTTTAGTTATATCATCCGCAGGGCTAAGTGTCTGCTGGCTGGTTTGCGCTGAGTCAACTTTACCTTCGCTACAGTTAGTTGGTATTTCTTCATACGGACTGTAAATAGGATCGATTTTTCCTGGGCGGTCAATATCGCGAGAATCAATCCCTTGCCAGCCGGGTAATACTTGCTTGGCTAAAAAGGCACTACCGCGAACATCAGTAATGTCTTTAATATTGTCACCGCGGGCAATACGGTGAGCAATTTCAATCAGCGGGCGTTCAGCATTGCCATAAATCAGTAAATCAGCTTTTGAATCAAATAATACCGAGCGGCGTACTTTATCAGACCAATAATCATAATGGGCAATACGGCGTAAACTTGCTTCGATACCGCCGATAATCACTGGCACGCCTTTAAAAGCTTCTTTACAGCGTTGAGTATACGCGGTTACCGCGCGATCAGGTCTTTTGCCACCTTCGTTATTTGGTGTGTAGGCATCATCGTGACGCATTCTACGTTCAGCGGTATAGCGGTTGATCATTGAATCCATGTTACCGGAAGTCACGCCAAAAAAGAGATTAGGTTTACCTAGCTCCATAAAGGCATCTTTTGAGTGCCAATCTGGCTGCGCAATGATACCAACACGAAAGCCTTGTGCTTCCAACATACGACCGATAATCGCCATACCAAAGCTAGGGTGATCAACATACGCGTCACCCGTGACGATTATAATATCGCAGCTATCCCAGCCTAAAACATCCATTTCGGCGCGCGTCATAGGTAAAAATGGCGCTGTTCCATAGCACTCTGCCCAGTATTTTGGGTAATCGAATAAGGCTTGTTGACGTGCTTGGCTCATACTTTTTGCTCAGGTTAACTAAAGATATTGATAGGCTAGTATCGTTTTTGCTCGTTTTCTCATTTATACCGCAGGCAGGATAAGCCTATTAATTAATAATCTACATATTAATAGAGCATAGCAGGCAGCTAAAGTGGCGCGATTGTAACAAAATTCATCTTTATATTCTAAGCTAATTCGTTCTTTGTGTTAATTGGCTAGAGCTATCAACCCTATCAGGTATAAATCATTGCCTATCGTGGACTGGCGTAGTGAATGTGTTACATAGCTGCTTTCTTTACGGTTTTGCTATTTTAATGATAAATTTACAACGCTAGCGACTTTTGGTTTAATTTAATCATAAAAATACCTCTATGGAGCTCTACCATGAAACGATCCCTTATTAGCTGCGCTATTATCGCTAGCTTATTGCTTAGTGCTTGTAACAACGATAACAAAGAAGTCAGTGCTGAAAATCAAACAGCAACGGCTGCCGCGTCATCGTCAATGGCGAGCGCACCAGCTCACTCAAACAGTCAAAATAATCAAGTCACTCAAAATATTACTGAGCTATATAAAGAAGCGACTAAAATTCTTTTTAAACACCGTGCACTTTCAGCAACCGCGTATGGCTTGTCGGCAGAAGAGGTTGGTGTTGAATACGCACAAACGTTAGATAATTTTAGCCCTGCTAGTGAAGCTAAGTTACGTGCAGAGTTAGTGGCAATCACCCAAAAAATTAGTGATTTTTCTTTATCAAAAGACAACCTTGATGAAAGTGATAATCAGCAAGTTATGAGCAGTATTACCCGTTATTATTCTGGGCACCCAGAGTTTACTGTCGGCTATATCGATGTATGGATGGGATTATCGCCGTTTATTGTGAATCAAATTAATGGCCCTCTCATCGATATCCCAAGTTCGATGCAAAATGATCAACCGATTACTACTGAACAAGAAGCTCTAGATTATATTGCCCGCTTAGCTAAATTCGACCAATTAGTGGCCAGTATTACTGAAAAGCTAGCGTTTGATAGCAAACAAAATTGGATCCCACCCCAAAGCACCGTAAGTGGCGCAGTACGTTATTTAGAAGGTTTCACTAAGGTTGCCGCCAATGAACACGTATTGGTCAGTAATTTTGTCAATAAAGTCAATAAAATCGAATCAATCTCTACCGAGAAAAAACAGCAACTTATTGCCCAAGTAACCGACACGGTGAGTACGGTTGTTTATCCTGCTTATCAAGCCATTGCTAAAACGACTACAGCCTTATTATCCCACGCACGCTCTGAAGATGGTATTTGGGCACAGCCTAATGGCGAAGTTTACTACCAAGAAGCCATTCGCCAATTAGGTGATAGTGATTTATCGGCTGACGACATTCACCAACTCGGTTTAGCGGAAGTAACACGCATTACTGCCGAAATGGATGCTATTTTACGCAGCGAAGGGTATAAAAACGGTACTGTTGGTGAGCGTATGGCGTTAATCAATGAAGAGCCACGTTTCTTATATGCGGATTCAGATAAAGGGCGTGCTGAGTTACTGGCTGATCTTAACCGTTATATAGCTGACATCAACGCGAAAATGACGCCATATTTTAAAACAGCGCCTAGTTATCAAGTGGAAGTACGTTCATTCCCGGTTGAAATTCAAGATGGCGCAGCAGGTGGTCAATATAGCCCACCGTCATTAGATGGTTCAAAACCCGGTATCTACTGGATCAACCTAAGAGACATGAAGGCTAATCCTAAGTTTGGCTTAAAAACCTTAACGTATCATGAAGCAAACCCAGGCCATCACTGGCAAGTTGCGTTAAATATGGATCAAGCGTCATTACCTTTTTTACGACGTATTGCTCCATACAACGCTTACGTAGAAGGTTGGGCGCTTTATTCAGAAAAAGTCGCGCAAGAGTTAGGTATGTATGAAAACGACCCTTTTGGTGATTTAGGCCGTTTACAAGCTGAAATTTTCAGAGCGGTACGTTTAGTGGTTGATACCGGCATGCACCATAAACGTTGGACTCGTGAGCAAGCAATTGCTTATATGAGCGAAAAAACCGGTACGGCTGAATCTGATGTGGTTGCAGAAATTGAGCGCTATATTTCGTGGCCAGGACAAGCATTAGGCTACAAGTTAGGGATGTTGAAAATATTAAGCTTACGTGACTACGCACAAACACAGCTAGGTGATAAGTTTGATTTAAGCGATTTTCATGATGTGGTATTGCTAGGTGGCGCAGTGCCAATGACCGTTTTAGAGAGAAGTGTAAAACAGTGGGTTGCAAGCCAGTTGTAATTTTGTCGCTTGTTTAGCTAATCAAAAACGCTCTTTCAGCCAAATGGCTTTAAGAGCGTTTTGTGTTTATTATGGGGCGATTTTAAATTCTATTTTCGAGCAACAACTTTGCTCAAAACCAAGCAGGTAATAACTAAATACACCACAGTAGCAACATGTTTAAAAACCACGTTGAGTGGAGCCTGCGCTTCCAAGGCGAGTAGGGCATCGGTAATGGGCATAATGGTGCCAAATAATGCGGCCCACATTAACACCTTGAAATGTCGAGCATACAATAAGTAACCCAGAATCAAAGTAATAAACAGCGTTCTTGAGCCATAAATTATTACCCAGTCTGCATCCATTGTTGAAAATAACTCAGTGCCTCTAATAAGTGAAAAACTTACCGGATCTACATAGGTAAACACGCCATAAAATCCCTGTAATAACGTCATGAGTAATACCAGTACAAAGGCTACTTTTTCTAAGGACGATTGTTTGTTTTTTATATTTGCTATATTTTCCATATATTAATTACCTGATAAACAGCTACTCATTTAATGGTTAGTCATTTTCCATGATTTCATCAGTTTATCAACGCCACTTACGTAGGATTTTGTAACATTATATAAATGTTACTTAATAACAGCAGAGCATGTTGCTAATGTTAATTTTAATACTCAAACTCATGCAGTTAACGTACGCCAAACGTGTATAACTGCACAGTGTTGATATTTTTCACCTAGATTGTAAGCGTTATATCTCGATCGGCGAACTAAGATGAACCGCGAATATGTTGCTTAACTACACACCTAATTAGAACGGTAAATCGGAAAAGTTTCACCAACATTGAAACATTCACCGATATTAAAACATTCACTATTGCAATTATAATGACGTGATCGGTTGTTAAAAAGTTATCCTCTTTAGTAAATAGCATACTAGTGTTTCGGTAGTATTAACGTACTTTTAAGTATGAAACCTATCGGGAGTCATATCTTATTGACTGAAAAATAACTTGATAACAAATGATAAATACTTACTATAAGTGTGTGCTACAGGGGCAATAATTTTACAAGGATGCATCACATGGTTAAAACACTTGTCATATCGCTACTCTCTATTACGCTCTTAGGCTGTCAAAGTGATGGTGATGATGCGCTCCCCAATACTCAATTTGCTAGTTCCTATCAATTGTCCGACTTTAACTTAAATGATAGCTATAACTACTGGGAAGTTAGGCGTGGCAACATGCAGCATCAAGCAGAGGAAGCCGATGAAGTGATGGTGAGGTTTAATGATGAAATCCATGCAAGCTTAACAACAGAACAGCGAGAGCTATTAGCGAATGCGGATACCAATAATGGTTACGACGCTCAGTGCTTACCGAGTTATTGCCCAATATATGGCGTGGCATTGCTTAATGATAATGCAGTGGTCATTGAATCTAAAAGTGACTTACTTGAGTTTTTTGGTGATATTGATACTGAAGCCGAGCTCGCACACTTATTATCAATAGGATATTCGACCCCGAAATTTTTTCAAAAAAATGACCTTGGATATAAAGCCATACTCGGTTGGGATAGCTTGTGCGGCCAACGTGGTGAGAATTTAATTCAGGTTGATTTCGATGGCACTATCACTATCATCAAGGAGCTGAGCACTGAAGAATATAATAGCTGCGTGTAAAGCTGTTCACCTTTAACATTAGGACAACGACGTGATTAAAAGTTATTTATTTGATTGGGGCGATACCCTAATGGTCGATTTCGCCAACATGAACGGAAAAATGTGTACTTGGGATACTGTCGAAGCTGTTTCTGGCGCTAAAGAAACGCTCGCGGCATTATCTAAAAACGCCAAACTTTACATTGCCACTGGCGCTGATGATTCTAGCGAAGCTGATATTAAGCAAGCGTTTGAACGAGTCGGTTTACATGAATTTATCAGTGGGTATTTCTGCAAAGCGAATGTCGGTATCGGCAAAGGCACGCCTGAATTTCTTAACATTATTCTTCAACGAATCAAGATGCCAGTCACTAATGTCGCAATGGTAGGGGATAATTTTGACAAAGATATTAAACCGGCGCTAGCAGTGGGTATTCAACCTTTTTGGCTTAACCACTCAAACAATAATAATGCTAAGCATAGTAACAGCGCTAACAGCGCTAACAGTAGTAATGGTGATACCCAATTAACAGTACCTGATAACGTTAAGGTGATAACGGCATTAAGCGACTTACTATACCGTTAGGTGAAATCACTGACTGAAATGATGTTATTAGCTAAATAGCGACACTAACCATTATTTTTCATCAATAGTGCTAACGAACGCTGTGCTTGCTTTGGTTTTAATAAGTCTACCGCTTCAATCATTTCACACTCATCTCGGATCATTTCAGCAACTAGGCTAGGGTAGAGGCGGCAATCTTCAGGGCGATCAAAATAAATACTACAGCTATATTTTACCGGGGAGTGCGCAATATTTTTCGGTGTTTCTTCATAAGGTAATATCTTGTTTGGGGTACTCTTACTCGGTATGACTTCAAGAAACGGGCAAGTTTCAAGTTTGGCACCAGATTCAGGGTTAAACCAAATTTGGTTATTGCTAACAAACTTAAAAATTTCAGGGTTAAATAACTCCCATAAATCTATTTCTTCTTGAGTCGCGTCGAGATCGCCGCCACCGTATTTAAGACAACACTTTCCGCATTGATTACAGTCTTTCATCGCTTGCTCTGATTGATAGTGTTTGACTAGGAAGACAGTCGCTATGGGGAATATTCTATCATTAATAAGCGTGGCTGATTAAACTTTCTGCAACTGTCTTAGCGTTAACATTATGCTGCGAAGCAGAAAGTTATCTTAATGTAATTTAACCTAATTTAGCTTGGCTTGGCGTAATTTCCATCGCTTGTTGGGCACTAAAGTAATCTTTTAGGGTAGTCAGTACTACTTTAATTTTAAGGGGCAGTTTCTTGTCCATGGTTAATGCATAGAGGTGGAAGCCTTCCATTGACCAGTTCGGCAATACCGGTACTAATTCTCCCGAGGCCAGTAAATGTTT
>Ga0209292_1007144_pt1 | contig 10724 bp, 7 predicted proteins | sample GOMGulsemesocosm_2_FD_184634 | JGI IMG/M metagenome (GOLD analysis project Ga0209292, IMG submission 184634) | Methane-oxidizing microbial communities from mesocosms in the Gulf of Mexico - GOM9C Gulf of Mexico (SPAdes) (version 2) | ecosystem: Environmental > Aquatic > Marine > Cold seeps...
TAAGCCTTTTTTAAGCTGTTCTAGTTTCGCTTTAACACCATTAATGACTTCTTGAGCATTCTCACCAAAGCGCATAACAATAATACCGCCTACGGTTTCTCCTTCACCATTGAGTTCAGCTATACCTCGGCGCATTTGTGGGCCAATACCAACGTCAGCAACATCTTTTAGTAATAATGGCGTACCATTTTTATTAACTCCTAAAGGGATATTGCCCAAATCAGTTTCATTTTTGATATAACCTGTCGCTCGTACCATATATTCAGCTTCGGCCATTTCAACTACAGATGCACCAATTTCTTGATTACCTTGTTTAATTGCAGTTTGAATTAAAGATAATGGAATACCAAATGCGCGTAATTTATCAGGATCAACTTTCACCTGATATTGTTTGACCATGCCACCTAAAGCCGCTACTTCCGACACACCAGGTACAGTTTGCAATTCATATTTTAAAAACCAGTCTTGTAAGCTACGCAACTGACTTATATCATTTTTTCCTGTTTTATCCACTAATGCATATAAATATACCCAACCTACACCAGTGGCATCAGGACCTAGCTGTGGGCGTGCATTTTCAGGTAAATTAGGAGCCACTTGAGATAAATATTCAAGTACTCGAGAGCGGGCCCAATAAAGGTCAGTATCTTCATCAAAGATGACATAAACATAAGAATCACCAAAAAATGAATATCCCCTTACAGTCTCAGCTCCTGGTACAGATAACATCGCTGTGGTTAAGGGATAAGTAACTTGATCTTCCACTACCTGTGGCGCTTGTCCCGGGTAGGTTGTTTTAATGATTACCTGCACATCAGATAAATCAGGCAAAGCATCAACGGGTGTATTTTTGACTGAATATAAACCTGCTACCACGATAATAGCGGCGGCTAATAATACAAAAAAGCGATTATAAACAGACCATTTAATAATTGAAGTTATCATAAATTCCCCCTCTAATGACCACTGTGGTCGGTTGAATTAGGAATAACATGAACTTCTTCTTTTTCAGTCCCCATCTCTTTTTGTTCCGCAATAATAAGATCTGTAATAACAAATTCACCATCATTAATTTCAAAGGTAAATTCAATTGCCATATCAGTAGTTAATATCGACATATCAATAGCATCGCTCACTATAAAATCTAAAGTTGCAGCAGGACGATCCCATTTTTCAATCGGACCTCTACTTATGTTTAACATTTTGTGGCCAATCATTACTGAGTTAATGACACCAGAAACAGTCGCCATACTATTGGTGCTTTCAGTTTCTTGATCTGGAATATGTATCGCCGTAATTTCAAAGCTACTATCTTCACCTTTAGTAATTTCAATATGTAACATCATATCAACTGCCAGACTCGAAAAATCAACCTGAGGTGCAACCATAAAATCCATTGTCATTTGTGGCCAATCCCAATCACTAATTGCCTGATGATCGACATTTATCATCTTATGGTTTGCCATTAAGCTATTTATACTGGCCTCAACCCATACAGCACGAGGTTGTTCATCATGATACATACGCTTAAAATCTGAACTTTTACTTGATTCAGAATCTAATAAAAATTGTGCTGAAGTGACAATTTTATCACCTTCGATTAAACCAGAAATAACCTCAACCGATTTATCATCGAAACGACCCACTTTAACGGCAACAGATTTAAATTGGCCTTCACCTAACGCTAAAACCACACGATCTTGGCTACCGGTACGAATCAGTGCTTCAATCGGTATCAATAATGCTTCACTGCCTTTTACATGTATAACCACTTGAGCAAACATATTCGGTTTAAGCATCTTATCTTGGTTATTAAAACGTAATCTAACTTTTACAGTACGTGTTTTCACATCTAAAGTAGGATAAATATAATCAACTTTACCAACCCATTCACGCCCAGGTAAATAATCTAGTGTCATCGTAACAGCAGTGCCATTTTCAACCTGATTAGCCTGTCTTTCAAATACTTCAGCTTCGACCCAAACCTCATTAAGAGCCCCTATCGACATTATTTTAGTACCCGGCTTTACAAAAAAACCTTCTCTTATACTTAAGTTTTCAACAACGCCAGATTGTGGCGCATAAAAAATGATAGTTTGTGATACTTTTTTGCTCTGTTTAATATTTTTAATTGCTGATTTTGGTAACTGTAACGCAGCTAATCTATCTTCTGCGGCACGAATTAAGCGGGTGTTTTTTCTGCCTATAGCCAATAATAATTCTTCTTGAGCATTAACTAATTCAGGTGAATATAAAGAATATATTGGCTCTCCCTTAACAACAGGATCACCTAATGCTTTGATATAAAGCTTTTCAACCCAACCTTCTACTCTTGGGTGAATATGAACCAATTGATCTTCATCATATTTAACATAGCCAACCGTTTTAATTTCTAAATGTAATTCCTTGGTTTTAGCTTCACCAGTTCTTACACCTAAATTATTCACCACATCTGGAGAGACTTTGATTGTGCCAGGGCCGGAATCAGAACTCGAAGCACCATCAGCATAAACAGGCACTAAATCCATTCCCATAGGCGATAACCCTGGTTTATCTTTTCTGTAATTGGCATCCATAGGCGCAACCCAATATAAAGGTTCATTTTCAGCACTCTTTGAATCATTATTAATAGATGGATCGCTCAGAAATTGCGATGTAATTCCATAAGTTAATATGCCACCTAATAATGCAGCTAGAACAAGTTTAAGATTTGAATTCATTATTTTTCTCCTTGTGCATTGCTAGCATGCTTATTTACGTTACTCATTTGAGAGAAATTCAACATTTGTTCTGCTTGGTTAATAAATAAGTAATTCAATTCTAATTGCACCTTTTGTATCTGGGTGTCTATGGCTAAATTTTCAATTTTTGCATTTAATTGCGCGATACGTGCACGTACTACCTCGGCAAAATCACCATCATCATTGGTATAAGCAGTTAAAGACGCTTCAGCTTGATCTTGTATTTGTGGCAATAACTGAGTGCGATACAAAGATTGGCGGTCATTTAATCTTTTTAACCTGCCTTTACCACTTGAGTAAGCCCCTAAAAGTTGTCGTAATATAATTAAGCGCTCAGTTTTAACTGACTCTGTTTGAGAAATAGCAGCACTGACCTGCTGATCTTGACGATTATCAGTGAATAAAGGTAAATCAAATGTCATGCCGACAGAAAATAAATCAGCTCTGTTATTACCCATAGGATCATCATTACGATAAGCATAACTGGCATTAACACCCCATTGAGCTTCATAACTTTGTTTTGCCAATTCGATGCCCTTTGCACTTGCATCTATTTTTTTATCAATTGCCATTATGCGAGGATGTGCAATAAAGTGTTTTACTAATTTATCCGGCGACAACCAAGCGTTTGATTTTATAATGTTTTCTTTTAATAAAATAACTTCAGGTAAAACTTCACCTAAATTTATATCATGCAAATTAACTGATTGCTCTGCTTTCAAACTTTTGGCCGTTAACCATTGAGATAACTGACCTTCATAACGATTTTTTTGTTGCTGTAATTGATTTAATCTGTCATCAAGCATAGTAAGTTCTAACTGCGCTCTGATCACATCTTGTTGACGGGTTTTACCTTGAGCAGAAGCATAGCTCGCAGCTGCCACATCCGTTAATTGTTCAAATAAAGTGCGATCAGCTTGTATTAAGCGAATGCTATTTTGAATTCGATAGGCATCTAACCATAACAAACCAACAGTAACTGCAACTTTGGCCTTTCTGTTTTGTCTTTGATATGGATATTGACCGGAGCTCAGTTCTAATTGCTTTTGTTTAAGTGCTAACGAGTCACCTCTGGGAAACATTTGTGCGACACCAAGTTTAAATTGCGTCATTCCCTCTTGCGACATATTAAAAGTATCAGTAGGTAAATTAGCCATAGATATTGATACCTTTGGATCTGCATATGTGCCCGCGGCTATACTCAAAGACTTAACTGAATCTTGTTGATGCCGATTACCCGTCAACCAAGGATCATTTTTTTGTGCTTTGATAATGCTTTCTTTCAAGGTAAGCAAAGATTCGCCATTCATATCTGCTGCAAACAAATTAAAATGAGTAAATAAAGCTAAAGCAATTAAACTTTTGCTTTTAGACCAAATCATAATATCTCTCATTAATATTGATCCTTTTGATTTGAAACACTCGCAAATGTGCTATAGGTACCATCTTTGTCAAGTAGTAAAACTTTATAAGGCGAAAAATTATCGCCCATTTCCATACCCGGACTACCTGCAGGCATACCTGGTACAGCTAAACCTAACGCATCTTTTGGTTTATTCGCTAAAAACTGTTGAATATATTTTGCAGGAATATGACCCTCGAATACGTAGCCATCTGTAGATATTGCGGTATGACAAGAGTGATAACGAGGCGCAATGCCTTTATTTAATTTAAATTGTGTTAGTTTTTCATCATTAACGGCTTGTGTATGAAAGTCGTTATTATCTAAATGGGTGATCCAATCATTACAACACCCACATGATTCACGTTTATATATGGTTAATTCTGTTTTTTGCTTGCTAGCTTGAGTGCTTAGGTTACTTTTATTGCTGTCAGTACAGGCAATAAGCACAACTAAAGTGAATATAATTAAAATTGATTTATACATGATATCTTCCAAGACCATTTTATAGTCATAGTTTGGGAGCTATTACTCATAATGAGAAATGTCCCTCTAAATACAGTTTTGAAGTTTCCTTGAAACAATCAGGAAAATTCAGACGGATCTATTTTGTAATTAGCTATTAAGAGGAGGACGATATAAAGATGAAGGGGTTTGGCTAAATAAAATAATATTTTGTTGATTTATTTTTTGTGAAATAAAATCTACTTGTGAAAGCGTGTAAATAGAAGGGATGGCCATTGAAACACAACCACTCATCGAGCATAAGTGTTCTGTTTCACAACAACTCATATCTGATGAATCCATGGAATGATCCATATCTGACATCATATTCATTTTTGATGTTAAGTGGCTTGGGTTTTGAAGCTGACATGAGTCCATAGCATACGCCATTGACTGACCTAAAAAGGACATCAATAGAAATATAACAATAAAAACATGACTTTTTTTATTCAAAACTTAAATCATCCAAAAACATCTGTTTATCAGGATACAGATTAAACAAAAAAATTCCAGAAAAATTATCACTGTTATCGATTTATCAAGTACACTTATTCAAATAATAGCAAAACAATAACGTGTAAAATGAATAAATTTATTTTTTGTTTTGATGGCACTTGCAATGAACCCAGCGATAGCATGGATTACGCTGTCGATTTAAGCATCAGTAATATCTTAAAATTACACGCCTATTTTGGCGGCAGTTTAACCAACTCTCCTCATAATGATGAATATGCTCAACATAGCTTCTACTATTCTGGGGTCGGTACTTACGGTAACTGGCTACAAAAAACATTTAACTCTTTGTTTGCTCCCGCATTTTCCGATATAAAGTCAATTATCAATAAAGCGAAACGAGACCTCGAAAAAAACTACCAAGAGGGTGATGAAATATATGTTTTTGGATTTAGTAGAGGTGCTGCCATAGCGCGTATTTTTGCCAGTCAAATTAAACACCAAGTTAAATTTTTAGGTGTATTTGATACTGTTGCCTCAATAGGTTCACCTGATTTAAATATAGAAACACGCCCCGCCAGCGATGTTGTTTTTGAAAATGGTACTTTAGCAGCTAATATTCAAAAAGCAGTACATATAATAGCCTTAGATGAAAAACGTGTCGCCTTCCAGCCTGTATTGTTTAATCAAGATCCAAGAGTTCTAGAAGTCTGGTTTGCAGGTGTTCATTCTGATATTGGTGGTGGCTACTGGTATGACGGTCTATCCGATATAAGCTTAGAATTTATGTGTTTACATGCCAGACAACAGGGCTTAAATATTTTAAACCTTGAAGAAATTGATTTTAATCGACTTAAACAAAGTGATAGTTTTTTATGTATCGATGATCTCGAAATTCAGCCTATACCTGAAGGTTCGATGCATCAACAACAACGTACTCAAATTATCGCAGATCGCACATTATCTCCTAGGTTAGTTTGCGTTAATCAAGATGATCACATCTCAAATGAGAATACAGCAAAAATTCACCATAGTGTTGCTCTAAGATTTAAAAAAGTGACTAATTACCGCCCCCACTCTCTGAGAAATACAAACTATCAGATTATGGCCGACAATGGTCGATTATCCAAAGTAAAATGTGGGATCACTGGTTTAAGAGGCGTTTAAAAGGCTGATAAATAAAACCCACATATTTAGAAACTGAGGGTTTTATTAATATCACATTACTTTATATCTAAAAATTGATATTGGAATCTTAAGCTTATAAAAATGCTCTTTGATTTTTGTCACGTAGTGACCTCAATAGGGATGCGAAACAGAGCTATTATTTAACCTGCCACTGAATAGTCTCACCAGCGCGAATTGGTACAACTTTATCGCTACCTAAAGGATAAGATTCAGGCACATTCCACTCTTCTTTAACTAAAGTAATGGTATCGCTATTACGCGGTAAATTATAAAAGTCAGGGCCATTTAAACTCGCAAAACCTTCTAATTTATCAATGGCACCCGCAGCATCAAATGCCTCTGCGTATAACTCTATTGCAGCATGTGCTGTGTAAGATCCAGCACAACCACATGACGCTTCTTTTTTATCTTTTAAATGTGGTGCAGAATCTGTACCTAAGAAAAACTTCTTACTACCGCTTGTTGCCGCTTTATTTAATGCGTCTTGATGAATATTACGCTTTAAAATTGGTAAACAATAGAAGTGAGGACGAATGCCACCCGCTAACATGTGATTACGGTTATATAATAAATGATGAGCAGTAATCGTTGCAGCTAGATTATTCGAAGCGGCTTCAACAAATTCAACCGCATCTTTAGTTGTAATATGCTCAAGTACAATTTTCAACTCTGGAAAGTCAGCAACCACTGGCGCTAAAACGCTCTGTAGAAATAATTTCTCACGATCAAAAATATCAATAGCTGAATCTGTTACTTCTCCATGAATTAACAGTAACATGCCAACTTCTTGCATCGCTTTAAATACTGGATACATATTTTTAACGCTAGTCACACCAGAATCTGAGTTAGTTGTTGCGCCTGCAGGATATAACTTAGCCGCAACAATATGACCTGTCGCTTTTGCTTTTTTGATTTCTTCTGGTGTTGTTTTATCTGTAAGATAAAGCACCATCAAAGGTTTAAAGTTCCCTTGAGGTTTTTCAGCCATAATGCGTTCACGGTAACTTAATGCTGTTTCTGTACATGTTGCAGGAGGTACTAAGTTTGGCATTATAATCGCGCGACCCATATAACGACTTACATCGCGCACTGTGTCTTTTAATTGATCACCATCACGTAAATGGATATGCCAATCATCTGGACGAACTATTGTGATACTTGTCATTGCTCTATCTTCTATAAATAAATTTCTATGATCATATGAGGTATAAATATAGCTGTAAAGAAACAAATCAAATTTAAAATAACTTTATTGTATACAATATTCATTACTGTTAATCTCACTGTAGGTTTAAAAATAAATAAAGATAAACATGATAAAAAATAAACTCACCATTTTGAGCTGTGCTCTATGTCTGTCATTGTTAAGTGCCTGTAATAGCACCTCAGAAAATACAAAAACAACAAGTGCTGACATCAATGTAATGCAAATACTTAATGCAAAAGACAATTGGAGTTTTGAATTAACCACACCTGAGTACTTAGATAAAGTTACAGCTCGCATCACATATTTAAGTGAAAATAAGCTTAATAACCAAGAGCTAGATTCTCTTTTATACTATCTTCGTGGTTTTAGTTATTATGCTGATATTAAACAAGTGCCAGATTCAAGTTGGTTACAGCTTGAACAAGCTCTAACAGCACTAAATGCATCGGGTTTATTAAATCTAAACAATGATTACAATGCTCGATTAGTTGAACATTATGCAGTGGCGCTTTATCGTTTTTATAATCAAGAGGTTTTAAGTCTTAAAGTTGCCCCTCATTTAAATTCATTGTCCCAACTAGTACAGCATCCAACTAAAGGTAAAAAGTCACCTTATCAATACGCACAATGGGAATTGATTCGCTCTATGGCTTTTTTAACCTATGAAGCTAAAAACAATAAAGTCCTTGCTGATGCAATTTTAGCAACTAAAAACTGGTTACCTAGCTTAAAAGGTTTGACTCAGCAAGCAGGGTGGCAATCGGAGCATGCACTTTGGGCCCTCGCCTACCAACATAAAATATTAGATGAAGATACAATAAAACAATTAGATACTGATGTTTGGCAGCTTGTTGATAATATGGATATTGATATTAATAGGAAGCAGTTTTTATTTTCACAAAGATATTTAGTAAATAGCTTTAGAGGTTTATCTGAATGTAACAGTGATTTTGAAGGCAAATGCTCATTTCCAACAATTGATGATGCGCTACCTATCAATCATCAATGTTCAGAGAGTTTATTTATCCGTGCAAACGAGATGAACAAAACTCAACTTGAAACCAGCTGTAATAAATTAACATCACAAGAAAGTCAGTTTCACTCTCTATTAAATACAAATAAACAACCTGCAGCGAATGATCACAATCAATCTTTACGTGTCGTAATTTTTGATAATTACAGCCAATATAACCAATATGGTCAAATGGTATTTGATATTCATACAGACAATGGCGGTATGTATATCGAAGGAACACCAAGTGATCCTGATAACCAGGCTACATTTTATTCTTACGAAGTATTTTGGCAGCGTCCTGATTTTAAAGTTTGGAACTTAAATCATGAATATGTACATTACCTTGATGGTCGTTTTAGTAAATATGGTAGTTTTGGTCATTTTCCTTCACATTTGGTCTGGTGGAGCGAAGGTTTGGCTGAATTGGTTTCAAGACAAAAAGTTAATCCTAAGGCGTATCAAGAAGCAAAAGAAACGGCTAAGGAAGAATGGCCTACATTAGAAGATATATTTGCAACCACATATAATGACGGTAGTAAGCGCGTATATAAATGGTCTTATTTAGCAATTAATTATTTAAGCCAAGTTGATATTGAAGGCGTGCAGGTTTTATCGCAATATTTAAAAAATGACTTTTTTGATGGCTATAAAACACAGTTAGATAAACTGGCACAAAAACATCAAACTGGTTTTATTCAATTTTTAGATAAACAGCTAAAAGATGGGGCAAACAAAGATACCCAAGTTAAAAAGGATAAAAGCCCTAGAAAATTATACCGATACCTATATCGTGATTATTTAATGCCAAAGTCTTTAAAACTAACTCAAAAACATAATCATATTATGTAAAATTCACATACAATATGTAAAGGCTGACCACAAGCCTTTACACTTCTATTACAAATGATAAGGTATTTTCATTTGTATATTTATTCAATGCTGATCATAATGATACTTTACCCTTAACGATATTTGATATGCCTAAAGCTACTCATGAAAAAAGTTACTCTAAGACATCTGATAATTTAGATCAGTTAGAGCAAAAATCACAACAGCTAAGCATAATAAATCAATTCTCACTTTCTTTAATTCAAATAAATAATCTTGAGCAGCTTTTCAATTATGTTGTAAATGAAGTTGTAAGCAAGCTTGGTTTTCCTGATTGTGTTATTTATTTAGCTGATCATGAAAAGAAAGAATTAGAACAAGTAGCAGCTATGGGTAAAACAAATGATGATGGTCAATACTATATAAAACAAAATAAAATCCCATTCTCACTTGGTAATACCGGTCATGTCGCTGTTTCAGGCCAATCGCAGATGATAAATGACTTATCTCTTAGTGATCGATATTTACCAGATATCACCCCGGCGCAGTCAGAAATTTGTGTACCATTAATTGACAATAATAATGTCATTGGTGTTATTGATTGCGAACACCCTGAAAAAAATTATTTTAATGAAAGCCATTTAGAAATATTAACGACTGTTGCTTCCATGCTGAGTGCCAAAATCAATCAATGCCAAACATTAATCGATCTTAATAAAACAGTTGTTCAATTAAATGAAGCACAAAAGCTTGAACAAGGGCTACTGAAAATAGCGAACCTAACTTACGAAGCCAACAATATGGCTGAGTTTTACGAAAATTTACATGAAATCATCAACTCTTTGCTTAATGCTAAAAATTTATTTATCGGTTTATACGACAAAAAAACAAAAACACTTAAATTACCCTATGTCTTAGAAGCAGGAGTACGTAGCTCAGATATTAGAACGTTTTCAGCAGAGCAAACTGATAATACCGCATCAGGATACATGTTAAAAACGAAGACATCTTTATTGCTAAATCAGGCTGATTTTAAATCGCATGTTACAAAAAAACACTTTCAATTAATTGGCGACTCCCCTCATTCTTGGTTAGGAGTACCATTTGAAATAAATGATCAATTTAACGGTATTATAGTGACACAAAGCTACGAAAAGTCCGTTTTTTATACTTACCATGATCAAGATATTTTAACTTATATTAGTCGCCAAATTAGCTTAGCGATTGATAAAGAGCTCACTCATAACGCACTGACACATAAAGCAATGCATGACCAACTAACAGGTCTTGCAAATAGAGCATTGTTAATAGATCGATTAGAGCTTGCGATTAACCGATTGGGTAGACAAGCGGATTTAAAATTCCATGCATTATTATATTTAGACT
>Ga0209292_1007145_pt1 | contig 10722 bp, 8 predicted proteins | sample GOMGulsemesocosm_2_FD_184634 | JGI IMG/M metagenome (GOLD analysis project Ga0209292, IMG submission 184634) | Methane-oxidizing microbial communities from mesocosms in the Gulf of Mexico - GOM9C Gulf of Mexico (SPAdes) (version 2) | ecosystem: Environmental > Aquatic > Marine > Cold seeps...
AACTGAGGCCAACCGATGCCGAAGCACGACTGATTTCTTGCATTGCAATGACATGAGCGAGGTAGCTCATATTAACCCCACCATACTCTTCGCTGATAGTGATGCCTAGCAAGCCCATATCCCCAAATTTTGGCCACATATCTACTGGAAACAGGTTGTCATGGTCTATTTGTGCAGCGCGTGGTGCTATTTCGTCACTGGCAAAGGCGATAACACTGTCGCGTAGTAGATCTATGGTTTCACCAAGGGCGAAATTTAGTGACGAGTAGGTGTTTGGCATCGGCGTTCCTATTCTGGTTGTTAAGTGAACAGTCATGTCAGCAAGTTTTTGTTCTGTTATTTAGTAAATTAATCTTGTCTTTCATTCATTTGAGTATGGTCGTTAACGAGTGGGTTGCCAATTTGAATATATGGATAGATAAAGATGCGACAGTTTACTAAATGTCAATTTAGTTGAATTGTTAATCATTATTTTAATATTTAAAATATAAATGAAAGTAATATTATTAATGTGAGCTAGATCTCTATATAATTCCGTTCCGGCCAGAACCATCGAGTTTAGCCACCTTAGTTACAAGCCGTCACCATGGAAATGTGAACGACCCCAAGGAATTGGACCAGCGTGACTGTAGCTTGCTATCAAGGTGACTCGTATGTTGTTATTGGGCGGATTGACTAGGTTATTTTTCTTCTAAAATACTGGTCATCCTCTCCTCATATACCAATGCACGTAATACCCATTGCAATAAAATACTGATCATTAATCAGGTCTAAATTAATCCCACTGGGTGTTAATTTCTCCTGCGTTTACTGCCATCTAAATTTTATTCCAATTGGTATCACACCTTCATTTTTATACATCTATTTTTAAGAACAGGATGAAATAATGCAGTTGTTAATTAGTTTAGTTGGTATTTTAGTACTTATTTTATGTGCATGCGCACTGTCAGAAAACCGTAAAGCAATCAATTGGCGTACCGTGGGTGGTGCACTATTCTTACAAGCTGGTTTTGCTGCGATTGTACTTTACTCTTCAATTGGCCAAAGCATGTTAGGCGCGATGAGTAGTGGTGTTGCAAGCATTCTAGGTTTTGCCGATGTGGGTATTCAATTCTTATTTGGTGATTTAGCGACGGAAGGTTTTATCTTCGCGATCCGCGTATTACCGTTAGTTATCTTTATTAGTGCGCTTATCTCACTACTTTATTACATCGGTGTAATGCAGTGGGTGATTAAAGTGATTGGCGGCGGTATTCAGAAGTTCCTTGGTACCAGTCGTGTTGAGTCGTTAGCCGCAACGGGTAACATTTTCCTATCGCAAGGTGAATCGCCATTATTAGTTAAACCTTTCTTACCAAAAATGACGCGTTCAGAGCTATTCGCAGTAATGACAGGTGGTATGGCATCGGTTGCTGGTAGTGTTCTAGGTGGTTACGCAGGTTTAGGCGTCGAGCTTAAATACCTTATCGCTGCAAGCTTCATGGCGGCGCCGGGTAGTTTGTTGATGGCGAAGTTATTAGTACCAGAGCAAGAAACTGTGACTGAAGATACTAATATCGAAATGGCAAAAAGCGAACACAGTAATGCGATTGATGCACTGGCAGCTGGTGCGATGAATGGTATGAAAGTCGCTGTGGCTATCGGTACTATGTTAATTGCATTTGTAAGTGTGATTGCAATGGCAAATGCTGGTTTAGAAACCGTTGGTAACTGGGTGAGCATTGATAACTTAACATTACAAAGTGTACTGGGTTATATCTTCTCGCCATTAGCTTATATGATTGGCGTACCTGAGCATGAAATGTTGATTGCTGGTTCGTTCATTGGCCAAAAAATGATTTTGAATGAGTTTGTTGCTTTCATGGACTTCGCTGCAGTTAAAGAGACTATTTCTGAGCATAGCCAAGTGATTATCACATTTGCATTATGTGGTTTTGCTAACATTGGTTCTATCGCAATTCAAATTGGTTCTATTGGTGTAATGGCGCCAGAGCGTCGTTCAGATGTGGCAAGCTTAGGCTTTAAAGCAGTATTAGCGGCAACACTTGCTAACTTAATGAGTGCTGCACTAGCGGGCATTTTCATTAGCTTATAAGCTTACTGATTAGCGAATGATGATTTAAATAATTGTCATCATTCGCCAAATTAAAAACGAAAGGCACACACCCATGTTTAATTGGTGTGTGCCTTTTTTGTTAGCTAGCCTGCGCTAATACATTCGTATCTGCAATTAAGCGTTTACCTTCGCTATCAAACAAGTGTAAATATTGGCTCGCTACATTTAGTGTCAGTACTTCTTTATTCGCAAAGTGTAACTCCGGCGTTAGGGCGGTAAAGACCTTGTCGTGTACTAATCCGTGTACTAGCTGATTTGGCCCTAGCGGTTCAACAGCTTGCACCGTTAATGAAAAACTTAACCCTGTATTTGAAGGTTCAATGAGTGCGTGTTCAGGTCGAATGCCTAACTGGATCTTTTGTGTTGGCAGATGTGCATACTCAGGGAGAAATACGCTTTGATGTTCAAAGTTGATCACACCTTCGACAATTTCAGCTGGATGGAAGTTCATCGCTGGGCTGCCAATAAAACTCGCAACAAAAGTACTTGCTGGTTTATGGTAGACTTCAGCGGGAGTACCTACTTGTTCTATCACACCTTGATTCAATACAATGATACGATCTGCCAATGTCATCGCTTCAACCTGATCGTGAGTCACATAAACACTTGTTACGGCTAATTCACGCTGTAATTTTTTAATTTCTAAGCGCATGTGGGCACGTAGTGATGCATCTAAGTTAGACAGAGGTTCATCAAATAAGAACAGCTGTGGATCTCGCACAATGGCACGTCCCATGGCGACTCGTTGGCGTTGACCTCCGGATAATTTTGCGGGTTTACGATCTAAATAATCAGCGATTTTCAGCGTCTTTGAAACGTGTTCAATTTTTGATTCTATGGTATCTCTATCAACACCGCGATTCTTTAAGCCATATGCTAAGTTTTCATATACCGTCATATGTGGATATAGCGCGTAATTTTGAAATACCATGGCAATGTCACGTGTTGCTGGTTTTTCAGTATCTATTCGACGATTATTCAGCTGTATTTCACCACTGGTGATGGGCTCTAAACCGGCAATAGAACGTAAAATGGATGATTTACCGCAGCCTGAAGGACCGACTAAAACAATGAATTCACCTTGCTTAATATCCACTGAAATATTCTTCACTGCTTGGTGACCGTTGTCATAGGTTTTAACTAAGTTTTTAAGTGCTAACATATTCTATCTCTTTATAAATTTGGCATTGGTGATCATGTTATTTATAACAACAATCACGACTATTTTTCTGTTTCTACTAGGCCTTTAACAAACCAGCGCTGAAAGATGATGACGACTAAAATTGGCGGAAGCATGGCAAAGATGACTAATGCAAATGCTTGGTCGTAACGCGGTTGACTACTTTGGCTAATATCACTCAACAGTTGTTTAATACCCATAACGATGGTGTTGTAGCTTTCATCTGTGGTCATCATGATTGGCCATAAATACTGATTCCAACCAACAACAAACATGATGATAAAAATTGCGGCAATCATGGTTTTTGATAATGGTAGTAAAATATCAATAAAGAAACGCACTGGACCTGCATTATCGAGTTGCGCAGCTTCTAATAATTCATTCGGAATTGTGCGAAAAAACTGACGAAAGAAGAAGGTTGCGGTTGCCGATGCGATTAACGGTAGAATAAGTCCGGAAAAGCTATTAAGCATGCCCAAGTTAGCGACAACTTCATAAGAGGGGATGATACGAACTTCAAGTGGCAGCAGTAGGGTGACAAAAATAAGCCAGAACCACAGTGATGCAAATGGCATGCGGAAGTAAACGAGTGCATAAGCGGCCATCATTGAAATTATGATCTTACCAATAGCAAAACCCAGCCCCATAATCATCGAGTTAATAATCATCGATTTTGCATTTACGTCAGTACTAAAGCCGATACTTTTGTTCCATACTTCACTGTAAACACTCGTGAAATTGCCGCCTGGCAGCCACTGTAACCCTTCGCTGATAATGGTGTTTGGGTTGTGTGTTGAGCTGGCAAAAATTAGCCAAATAGGAATGATCATAAAGAGAGCACCTAGAATTAGGATGACATGATCTAACCATTGATTTTGTTTCATAATATAATTCTCATATTGGTTAATTTGGCAGTATTAATAGTGCACACGTTTTTCAACAAACTTAAATTGCACCCAAGTTAGTATTAACACTAAAACCAGTAGCACCACTGATTGCGCAGCACTACCACCTAGATCTGTGCCGATAAAACCATCACGATAAATTTTATACACCAGTGATGTTGTACCGCCGCCCGGTCCGCCTGACGTTAAGGTATCGATAACCCCGAAGGTGTCAAAAAAGGCATAAGTTAAATTAATAACAAGTAAGAAGAAGCCTGTTGGTGCTAGAAGTGGGAAGGTGATGGTCCAGAATCGGCGGCGGTCACTTTCGCAATCCAGCATAGCTGCTTCATTAACGGCAAATGAAATAGACTGTAAACCAGCTAAGAAGTAGATGAAGTTGACAGATACTTGCTTCCATACTGACACTAGAACTAACACGAAAGTCGCATCAAAAGGGTTAGTGTAAAGGCTAAAATCCCAGCCTAAACTGGCAAAGATCTCGGTAAATACGCCAATGTGTGGATTAAAAATAAAGCCACCCATAATACCCGCTACGGCAGGCGCAACCGCATATACCCAGGTTAACGTTATTTTGTAAGCCCCTTTACCACGTAGAATATTATTGGCTTTAACAGCGAGTAATAGGGCAATAGCCAAAGATAAAAACGAAACGATGACAGCAAAGCCTAAGGTGAAGACCACTGATTTTAAGTATTCAGCGGAATTAAAAATGATGCTGTAGTTTTCTAATCCGACAAATGTTGATGATAATCCCCAAGGATCTTCGAGCATAAACGATAAATAAATGGCTTCTGCTGCGGGATAGAAAAAAAATACAGCAATAATTGCAATTTGTGGCACTAAAAGAATATAAGGCAGTGCAGAATGGGTAAATTGTTGGCGTTGTTCCACAATAGTAACCTAATGAATTGAAAGGAAAGAGTTAACTGTGGCGCACATAGAGTGAGCCACAATCAGTAATAGACTATCGTACCGTTCGAGAGAAACGACTTAAGATAACCTGACTTTCTTTATCTATATTGTTTAGTGCATTTTCTACCGACGTACGGTTAGCAAATACGTTATCAAATTCACGGTGCATGACTTCTTGGATTTGTGAGTAGAACCCTAAACGATAACCTCGTGTCCATTCACCACCTGGTAAACTTAATTGTTTAACACCCACTTCAGCATCAGGCTGTTCTTTGTAGTAACCTGATTGCTTAGTTAGCTCGTAAGCAGCTTTTGTTACTGTTACGTAGCCAGTTGATTTGTGCCAGAACATTTGTGTTTCAGGACTGGTTAAGAAGCTAAAGAATGCGGCTACAGCTTGTTGTTCTTTTTTCGGTTTCCCATCAATAGCAAATAGTGCTGCACCACCGATGAAAGTACGGCCAGCGTCTTTATTAATTGATTTCCAGTACGGTAGGTAAGTGGTACCTAAGTCAAAATCTACGCGATTACGTAAACCGCCAAATGAACCTGATGAGCCCATCCACATCGCGACCTGTTGCTTTTCGAATGGTTGTTGGTTCGCATCCCAATCTGAGCCGTAATACTTGTAATAGCCTTTATCAGACCAATCTTTTAATTTACTGAAATGCATAGCCATATCTGGCGTATTAATCATGATTTTACTTGCTGGTGCATCAAAGCCGTTATTCTTGTTAGCAACAGGTAAATTATGACGTGACTTTAAGTTTTCGAACATGATCCAAGGCGTTAGCGATTGTGAAAAAGTTGCGTAGCCCTGTGCTTTTAGTTTCTTTGCGACCTGTTCCATTTCTTCATAAGTCTTAGGTGCGTCAACACCCACTTTATTGAGGATATCTTTGTTGTAATACAGTACAGGGGTAGAGCTATTGAAAGGCATGCCAATCATTTTACCGTTACTATCAGCATAAAAGTTTCGTACACCGGCAATATAATCTTGATTATTAAATGCATAACCTGACTGAACCAGAATATCTTCGACGGGTTTCGCTACCCCTGGTGCATTAATGATTGTTGCGGCACCAACATCGGCGACTTGTAGGATATTTGGTGCTTGGTTGGCGCGATAAGCTGCAATACCCGCAGTAAGTGTTTCAACGTATGAGCCTTTAAATACCGGATTAATTTTGTATTCATCTTGTGACGCATTAAAGTCACGTGCAATGGTATTGACTGTTTCACCCAGCTGACCACTCATCGCATGCCACCAAGTAATGTTGGTCTCAGCCATACTTGTAGTGGAAATGAATGAGGCAAATACTCCGGTTATCCATAGCTTTTTCATCTAACATCCTTAATTGTATCTAGTTAATTTTTATAATTTAAATGCAGATGATAGGAGATAATGATGACAATTAGGTTTCACTTTTGTTGTAGTAATGTGAAGGTAAATAGAAGATGAAGCTGTAAATATCGATAATTGATGGTAGATTATTTTTGTAAGTGTTTATAAATGCGTATAGATAAACATAAATACAATGTTCATAATGCGCCTTTGTATGCTGATATTGAGATAGAAACTAAAATGAAACAATTTTTTTGTGTGTTATTAATGCTGACAACTCTCAGTGCTTGCGCTGTATTCCCAACTACTCGCACCTATTTTAAACCGATGAATGCGAATAATGACAGTGAGCTGGCTAAGAGTCAGAGTTGTGGTTATCACAAGGCTAAATTTGACGGTCTTAAGAAGACTGTAGGTAGCACAGACGTTTCTATTTTTCCTCGTCTTGTTGAAGGGGAAATGCTGTCTGCAGTTATCTTTGCGGAATCCAGCCTGTTTGGTCGTGAAGTGAGTGCTGATGCGCTAAACATAACAGTGAATGATTCGGCTAATGCTTTAAAACCAAGTCTTGTTTCTTTTGTTGCTCGTCGAGCTAATGAGGCGGGAGACAAAGAAATGGTGTGGTATAAGATTGAGTTTAGTATTTCTGTTGACGATATTGATACCCTACGTTTTAATTATGAGATTAAGCAAGGCACAAACACTAAATTTGAGTTTAAGAGAGTAGATCAATCAGATATCTATTATGCCTCTATAAACTGCTAACTAATTAAAACCTAATAACATAGACGGAGTTGTAAATATGTTCGGAGTAACAGAACTGTGGTTATTTGTGGTATCAGGCATCATGTTAAACTTGATCCCGGGTCCTGATTCTTTATATGTTATTGGACGTAGTGCTGGTCAAGGTTTCCGGGCTGGTTCTGTCGGAGCTTTTGGTATTGGTGCTGGTACTTTGGTACATGTTTTTGCTGCTGCATTTGGCCTTTCTGCCATTTTAGCAACGTCAGCCATGGCCTTTACCGTTGTTAAAGTTATCGGTTGTATTTATTTACTCTATATCGGTTTTAGCATGTTGTTGTCAAAGGGCAAGGCGGTGGATGTTGATACTGAGATTGTAGAGAGCAAAAATACATCGTTATCAAATATCTTCTTCCAAGGTTTCTTGACCAATGTACTAAACCCAAAAGTAGCCTTATTCTTTCTTGCTTTTGTACCGCAATTTATCGCGATGGATTACCCAAATAAAGCGCTATCATTTATCTTTCTTGGCGTTATTTTTAACATTAACGCGATGATCTGGTGCCACCTTCTGGCTTGGTCGTCATCTTCGATTGGCGGTAAGTTGAAGCATAATCAGCGACTAACAACTTACCTTACTAAGTTCACGGGTGGTTTGTTCCTGTTCTTCGGTATTAAATTAGCGATGAGTAAGCAGGTATAGATATCGTTTATGTGTTTAGCCGTATGCGTCAGTGTTTAATCCTGCCCACTGTTGTCACGCCAACATTTGACGCCAAAAAAATTACATCTGTCGATTTAATCAACTAACATCTTACAAATGCTTACAAAACATAAATGATAATGATTATCATTTATGTTTATTTTTATCTAAAATGTGCTTTTACACACGTTATAGATAAATGAAATGCGAATTAACACGATATTTAAACCTAACAGTCTATTCAAACTTAACGCGATCGCGATTGCGGTTATTTCTAGCTTAAATGTTTCAGCGGCAGAGCAATCAGATCAAAATGTGACGACTGTTGTCGCGAGTGACTCTGAACGTGCGATTACGGTGGACCAACCGGGTAAATCATTAATTACCAGAGAAGAAATTGAAGAGCAACAAGCCAATAATGTAGCCGAAATTCTAGATACTATTCCAGGAGTTACCATTGATGGTGGTGCTCGTCAGGGCGGTGAGCGTATTAATATCCGTGGCTTCTCTGCGACTGAAGATCTGGCCTTTTATGTTGATGGTGCACCTATTGGTTTTCAGCAATACCGTTATGGTAGCTTCTTCTTTGACCCGAGTATGATTGGTGAAGCTGAAGTGACTAAAGGGGCGCATGATTATCAAACCGGTAACGGTGGTACTGGCGGTACTATTCGCATTAAGACTAAAGATGCAGAGGATCTACTTCGTGAAGGTGAAAGCTTTGGTGTTCGCGTACAAGCAGGTTTTAACAGCGGTGATAATAATCAAGGTTACAATGTTACTGCTTACGGTAAAACAGGTGGCTTTCAATACTTGGTTAATGGTATCACGAGAAATACCGAAGACATGACCGACGGTAATGGCAATACGGTTAAATTTTCGGGTTCAGAGCAAAAAAACTGGTTAGCTAAAATGAGTTATGATGTTGGTGCGCATCGTTTTGCACTCAGTCACAGTGAATTTTCTGATGAAGGACGTAAACCCTGGGCAACACGTCGCGGTACTATGCCTGAAATAACGGAACGTCATATAGATAAATACGGTTCAGTAGAAAGAGCACAGCTCGCTTATACGGTTTATAACCAATATTCCAATAATGTCACCACGGCAAATTATCGTTATAACCCAATTAGTGCACTGGTTGATGTTGATTTAACATTGTCTATTTCAGAAAATAAACGTCACTGGGAACGTCCTGACTTTACTTGGAATAAGCTTAATCCTGACGGTACTAAAAATAAGAGTTACATGTATGTCAGTGTGGGGTCATACGGGCATGCTTCAGATCTTGAATATGAGCGTCATTTTGCTGATTTGAATAACACCGCACAGTTGGGCGATCATACGATAACGACAGGCTTACAATATCAATACCAAGATCGTGATTCACTGGTAAACAACCGCACTTATGCAACGAAAGAATCGAAAAACTTTGGTATTTACACCCCTTATTATGAGCCCTCAGGTACTCAGTCAACCTACTCATTTTATATTGCAGACGGTTATCAAATTACGGATGACTTATTAATCACCCCGTCAATTCGCTATGATTATGTGCGCAGTGAAGGTAAGGGAAATTTAGCGAGTGATTACAATGACCCGACCGTGGGACATGACTATAGCGCTGTATCACATGATGGCTGGAGTCCGCGCATTGAGTTGGATTATTATGTTACCGATAACACCAGTTTTAACGTGGCTTATGCGTATGCGTTCCAAGCGCCAACAATTGATGATATTTACTCTGTTCAATATGCCAAGGCGGGTGGCGCCAAAGCGACAAGTCGTGATCTTGATGCGGAGCGAGTACATGCATTTAGTACCAGTTTAACTAATCATACTGTGGGTATTTTTACGGATAATGATCAGTTCGCAGGACAAATTACCGGTTTTTACAATGAAGTCGAAAATGATATTGGTCAGCGCATGGGGGCTAAAAGAGTTGAGGACACTCAACAAGGTTGGCGCGTAAACCTCGATGGTTTTAAAACCTATGGTTTTGAGCTGATGGGGCAATATCGTATTAATGGTTTTTATGTGAATTCATCATTAGCGAGTATCCAAGGTAAACATAGTGGTTCATGGAAAGATTCCACTGGTCCAGATGATCATGTACCGGGTATTCCACCATTGAATATTAATGTGGGACTAGGTTATGAATGGATTCGAGGATTAACAACTGGTTGGGACCTACGTTGGTATGATGCTCAAGATGATGTGCCTACAACTAGCTATGTTGTTAATACTGCAAGTGAATCTTATACACTGCAAGATATCTATGTGAAATGGCAGCCTCTGGCTGATAAAGAAAAGCTAACGATGAGACTAACAGTTAAGAACCTAACGGATAGATATTACGAACCATATCTATCGAATGGTGTTGCAGCCGCTGGACGTGAGATCCGTGCGAATGTGGCGTATACATTTTAATTGTTGAGTGACACAACATCTGTAGTAGATGTTGTGCTTGCGATATTAATCTGAAATGAGGTTCTAAATTGGATTAATATCGCACCTTTTGGGCGTTTACAAGATATTGACATATAATTATATTCTAGGGAGCAAGTTAGAGTTATTTCGTCATTAACCTTGAAAAACCTATTTAATTCTCTATAGGTTACATAGATTTTAGTCTGATATTGATGAGGTACAACTGGGTCATAACTGGTTGGTTAAAGGTAAAATCACAGTGCAATTTATAAATAATTTTAGAGGCATTGCAATTTTATTAATCATGTTGATCCACGCTATCGGCACGGTTAATAATGATGACTCGATGATCTTGTATGGTATTGGCTTGCTACTTGATAACTCAAC